>Ga0207054_1023_pt1 | contig 62003 bp, 60 predicted proteins | sample Alteio_BWMinCont_60_FD_153288 | JGI IMG/M metagenome (GOLD analysis project Ga0207054, IMG submission 153288) | Enriched cells from forest soil in Barre Woods Harvard Forest LTER site, Petersham, Massachusetts, United States -... | ecosystem: Environmental > Terrestrial > Soil > Temperate forest >... | reverse complement strand
AGAACGGAGAATTGAAAACCGAAAACCTGATGCGTGGCAAGGTAATGGGCAGCGCCATTCCAGTAAAGCACATCAAACGGAGCTGGTTTCTTACCCTTCAGGTAGCTATTGGCTACATAGTTCCAAATCAAATCGTTGCTGCGTATAAGGTTAAAGGCGCTGCCCATTACCTTGCCACGCATCAGGTTTTCGGTTTTCAATTCTCCGTTCTCAATCTTCTTTACCAATGCTTCATCCACAATATCGCCCATAGGGCCAATATCCGAGAAGTCTATCATTGTAGCAAGGAAGGTAGCTGTTTCGAATGGCACATTTTTACGGCTATAAGCTACAGCAAGCGCTATGCTTAAAAGTGTACCGCCCAGGCAATAACCTACGCCATGTACTTTCTTTACTTTGCTAATGTCTTGTATTACGGCAGCAGCTTTCAGCGCTGCTTTTTCTACATAATCCTCAAAGCCCAGGTTGCCCAGTTCTTTGGTAGGGTTCTTCCACGAAATAAGGTAGGTGGTAAAACCCTGGTCAACTATAAACTTAACATACGAGTTCTCAGGTTTTAAGTCGAGTATATAGTATTTATTTATCCACGGAGGAATAACCAGTACAGGTATTTCGTGTACAGTTTTAGTGGTTGGTTTATATTGAATAAGTTGAATAAGTTCATTTTCATATACTACATCGCCGGGAGTAGAAGCCAGGTTTCTGCCCAGTTCAAAAGCGGTAGTATCTGTTTGACTAATGCGGCCCTGTGCCACATCTTCTAAAAAGTTCTTTAAGCCGTCGGTAATGCTCTGGCCCTTGGTTTCCTGCGCCAATTTAAGTGCCTCAGGGTTGGTGGCTAAAAAGTTAGCCGGCGAAAAAGAATCAATATATTGCTTGGTATAAAAACTCAATTTCTTTTTTGTGCGGTGATCCATATCAACTGAGTCAACAATGCCGCTCAGCATTTCAGATACCAGTAAATAGCTTTGTTTAATAAAATCGAAATATGGTGTTTCGCTCCACTCAGCAGCGTTAAAGCGCTTGTCGCCAGCAGTTGGCAGAATAACCGGTGTGGTTTCTTTGCCTGCCTGGCGCTCCATCATACTCTTCCAAAGGTCCTGTTGTTTTTTCATGAAATCAACATACAGGCTTTGTGCTTTATCTGTATTGCCGGGGTTAGCGGCAATTTCAGAAAACAGTTTTGAGTATTCATTGACAAGTTCCATATTGTCGCTGAATGAAGTTGGAGCGTCTTGTATGGTCTTCTCCATCATCTTCTTTCCTGCAGAAGCGATCAGTTCATTCATTTCGGTCATATTCTCGGTAGGCTTCTTGGTATCCATAATAATAATTTTTTACCGCCTTTTTTGGCGTGTTAAGTATATACAAAAAATCGATTGCTCTATAAAAAAGTTATCCCTGCAACCATAATTTTGATTACAGGGATAAGCCTTATAGATAGGGAATTAAGCTTTAGATTTTTCTTCGCTAACGTTCTTCCACCATTCGGTAACCATGTCCATTGCAAAGAAAGAATCGATGTTTTTCTTTTGCAGTTTGAACATAGAACTGATCTGTGTGTTGATGTTATCAGCAAATTTCTTGTTGAAATTCAACGCAAGGTTCAGGTGGTCGTTATATACAGCAACGATCTTTTCCATGTTGCCCATAGAAAGTTCGCTCGACTTGTCAAAGTTTTCTTTTACAAGAGAAACCAATTTGTCAACGCCTTCTTTAGAGTTAAGGTCTTCGTTCTTAACGATTTCCATAAACTTGGTAGTAAAGTCAATGGTAAGGTCAATACGGCTGGTGTGAGAATCGATAATAGAATCAATTACATCTTCCGACATTTTGATGCCTTTACCAAAGGTTGACTTGAATGCAGTTACAATGGTTGGATCCATTTCCTTTTCGTACAGCATTTTGCTGATAGAATCGAAAGTTTTTTTGTTGGTTTCCAAAGCTGAATCAAATTGTTTTGAGTTTGATTCAATTAAGGTTTTGATGCTCTCTTTAGAGCTTTGAGATACGCTGTCGATGCTTTTTTTCAGCGTTTCAGCTTGTTTGTTGATTGTGTTTTTCATGATTTGTTTTAGGTGTTATAAGAAATTATTTGGGGATTAATTGTTGTTCGCTCCGTTTTTTGCAGTCTTTGCTGCTGTTGCAGTGGTTGTTGCTGTCTTTTTGTTGTTTGTATAAACTTCATCAAACCAGTTAGCCCAAAACTTCATATTGTTTTTGGTAACCACATCAATTTCTGAAAATATTTCATCAAGCATTTTTTTGCCCGATGTAGCAGAGAAGCCATTTTCCTTGGTATATGAATCTGATATTGATTTGATGATCTTTTTAGAAGCTTCGAAATTCCTTTCCAGGTCCTTCTGAAGTTTTTCTGATATTTCTTTGTTTAGCTTAATGGTGCTTTCTAAATTGCTTTTTTCGAGCAGGCTTTTGTTGAACTTCATCAGTTGTTCAGTTTGCTTGCTGTACGTATCCTGCATCAGGTCCGATACTTCCTTTACATGGCCCTTATCAGCTTCGTTGGTAATCTTTTCTATGATGTTCGAAAACATTTTTTTCATAACGGTCGAAGATTCTTGAATGTTTTTAAGAAAGGTGTCAACATTGCCTTTAAAGTCGGTTGAACCTAAATCTGTGTGTTTTAGTTTGCTCATACCCTCGGTTGCCATTTCGGTAACATGGTTATATGAGTTAACCATAAAATTAAATTGCTTGTCGTAAAGGTCGCTCATCACTTTTGATGATTCTTTAAACCATTTGGTGGTAGCGTTAACTGTATTTTCAATACCATCCTTTATGTATTCAGTGGCATTATCTTTAGTATGGTTCTTAGCAATGGATTCAAACATGGTTTTACCGGCGTTCAAAGCGCTTTCGAATTGCTTGGCGCTGTTTTCAGCAAATGTTTTTGCCATTTCAGTAGCTTTTTCTGTTGCTGCGTGAAGTTGTTCGTTCATGTTTTCAGTTCCTGTTGTCTTTTTCATTTTTTTGTTTTTATTTTCCGATGCAAAATTGCTGCATCTATATTAGGTCAATGTTATGGCTCGTTTATTTATTGGTTACCTTATTATTTTTTAAAGGGACGCGAAGTTCCGATTTTTTATTTTAACTCAGTAGCTTTTTTTATAGGTTTTGTCTTGAAAAATGCTAAGTTAGACCGTAAGTATCTCATTATCAATAGGGTAATGAAAACAATTTAATTTAGCCCCATTAAATCTATAAACTCTATTCCTATGATGCTCGGTGTACATTGTTCAGTAAGCGGCGGCTTAGAACACGCCTTTGAAGAGGCTGCGTTGCTTAACCTCGATGTTTTTCAGGTATTTACCCGTAACCAAAGGCAATGGAAAGCAAAACCTATATCGGCGGATGAGAAGGCTGCATTTGCCAATGCATGGAAGGCACACCCTGAAGTGAAGGCCATATTTGCACATGCATCATACCTTATAAACCTAGCCAGTGCCGATAAAGCATTACAGGATAAATCGATTGCAGGTATTACCGAAGAAGTACAACGTTGCCACGAGCTTGGCATTTTTGGTGCCGTATTACACCCTGGCGCTGCAGGCGAAGCAACCGAAGAGGAAGCAATGAACCGTATTGCTGAAGGCTTAAAACAAGCATTGGCAAATACCGCCGGTTCGAATGTGAAGATATTATTAGAGAATACAGCAGGGCAAGGTTCGCATGTGGGTTATAAATTTGAACACATTCGTTACATAATGGATCTGGTAGGTAGCGACCGTATTGGTACTTGCTTTGATACCTGCCATGCTTTTGCAGCAGGCTACGATATACGCACCGAACATGAATTTGATATGGTATGGGAACAGTTCGACCATATAATAGGACTAAAACACCTTAAGGCTATTCACCTCAACGATTCGAAAGGAGACTTTGCCAGCCGTTTAGACAGGCACGAACATATTGGACAAGGCAAAATAGGTGCTAAGGCTTTTGAACTGATGATGAAAAAATTCCCTCACATACCTAAGTGCATTGAAACCGATGCCGAAAACAATATGGATGAAGTGAATATTAAATTGCTGAGGCAATTGGCAGGAGAGTAATGAAAGCAGTTTGTTATACTAAGTAATGTGGTAATCCCCGATAAAATAGTAATTCAATTAATCAATGAAAGTGGGCAACCATTTAAACAGGATAGAGTCTTGATTGGAATTCGCACATTTGCAATTTCTAAAAATAATATTGACTTGTATCCTTTTCTTTCAGATAAAGAGGGGAATTTTGTAATAACAAAAAAAGAACTTCAAGATTCTGCGAGTAGATTTGTTAGCTATGGGTTAATGGATTACTCTAGTTTAGAAAGTGCATCACCAGATATAGAGATTTACTTATTTACAGAGGAGCAGATAAAGCAGTATGTTAACTACTGGGAGCCCAAAGCAAATAGAAAAATTAAAGATTTTCCATTAATAAATATGATCCCTGAAGATAAAAAAGAAGATTTTATAAGGCAATATGAAGAGGGCAGGGCAAAAGAGTCTGAACAGCTAATTAAATTCAAAACTTCTTACAATAATCAATTAAATGCTTTACAGACTCAAGCAATAAAGGGGCAATGGGATGGTGTTCGGGATATATATAAATATGAGATGAAAATAAAACCGTTATAATAATTCACAATTGTATATGTACAATTGTGTCGCTATACTCCTTCAGTTCATCTAACTGATTAGTGATATTTTTCAGCCATTCACATTGTTTGGTACTATCCAGGCCGTGATTGGTTTCTTTATCGTACAGATTTTCTTCCTTTCCCCATTTCGAATTAATATCATTATGGAGTTTGTTGTATTTGTCTTGCATGTTCTTAATAGTAAAGGTGGTTGCCATAGCTTGTTTCCTGAATTGGCGGGCGAATATTTCTGTAATATCAAAGTGCCCCTGTTCGTGCTTTAGTAGTGCCTCCGATTCTTTTTCCATCCATACCCACGATTTTGTTTTATCAAACAAACAGGTTATTGTCATTTGGGCCGGGTTACTGTTAAAACTTGAATGAATAACTACTGCAGACATAGCAGCCTCATCTCCAAGCCCGTGATGCCTCAATTCAAAATCGTCCCATGTTAAGGGCTTGCTGCCCGCCCAATATATTAATGTGTCTTTTGAAAGTTTATGTTGAGGTAAAAACGAACTGAGGAATAATAGAAGGAAAATAAGAAAAGGCTTCATTACACGCAAGGTATTATTACTATTCATAATTTATTTTGTTTCACTACCATCTTCGGTATACTGCTTTATTGCGCCAAGTTTACCCATATCAAAAGTAATTTCAACCTTTGTCTTGCCACTCTCGTAATACTCTTTTTGAATACCATTTATTTTGCCATTGGTATAGGGTGTTTCAATTTTTAATTTGCCATTCTCGGTATATTCTTTTTGTATTCCTGTAATGTCACCATTTATATATACAGTCTCTATCCGGAGCTTCCCGCTTTGATAATAGGTTTTTTTAGTGCCATCTACTATGTCGTTTTTATAAGGTGTTTCAATTTCAATATTCCCGCTTTCAAAATATGTTTTTTCTACACCATTTTTTTTGTCATTAGTATATGGGCATTCGCTGGCTACTTTTCCATTCTCAAAATATAGTTTTTCCACGCCATTTTTCAAGTTATCAATAAAACTGATATAGTGCATCAATGTGCCGCGTATTCCAAATTCCCGCCTTTCCTGTATTTTATTCTTCTTGACAATACTTACACTTGCAAGCCTGCCACTCTCAGTAAACTCACTGTCAACTCCATTTACCATACCATTAACATATACAGCATTACCAATCAATTTTCCGGTTTCGTAATACTCTTTTACTATTCCGTTCATTACGTTGCCTTTTAAAGGGTACTCTCCCTTTAAGACTCCACTTTCATAATATTCCTTTTGTATTCCGTTTCCTGAATCATTAACAAATGGAGCCTCTTTTTGTAGCTTTCCATCTTCATAATACTGTTTTCCTATGCCACTTGCTTTTCCATCAACATAAGGCGTTTCAGCTTGTACGTTTCCATTTTCATAATAGCCTTTTATTACACCGTTTTGTTTTCCATTACTCAGGGGAGCTTCTTTCATTAATTTACCACTTTCGTAATATTCTTTTTGAACACCATTCTCTTTTCCATTGGTAAAAGGGGTTTCCGTTTTAATTTTTCCATCCTCGTAATACTCTTTTTCAAGTCCATTTATTTTAAAATTTGATGAAGGCGTTTCAATATGCAGTGCCCCACTTTCGTAAAATTCTTTGTTAATTACATTGGTGTCTCCTTTGCCGAAATCTGTATAACCTAATAGCTTTCCGTCTGCATAATATGTTTTTTCGATTCCATTTTCATTCCCATCTTTAAACAGGACTTCAAGAAATAGCTGTCCACTCTTATAATGAGATTGTACCAAGCCATTCTTTTTTCCATGTTTATATGTCGTTTGCATGTAATAAGGTGCATTTGTATCTGTTGTTGGCTGGAGGGCAACGTCCATGTATTCAATCCATTTCCCTTCTTTTAGCCCATTCATTGATTCATTTGAGGCTTTACCTCTATGCGAAATATCAAAAGCCGTTGGCTCTGCATAAGATATGGTGTCCACAACTTTACCATTCAGGTCGTATTTCTTTATTGTAGTGGTGCCACCATTTATGTAACCAGTTTCGCACTTAATTTTTCCATTCTCATAAAAGGTTCTTGATGTACCATTGGTTTTCCCATAGACGAACGGATACTCGGCTTTTATATTTCCACTTTCATAATATTCTTTCGTTTCGCCAACTACTGTATCATTTACATAAATGCCTTCAAGCCTTAGTTTCCCATCCTCATAATATTCTCTTTCAGGGCCTGTGTTCTTGGCATGCAAAAAGCCGAGTTCACTTTTTAAGTTTCCATTTTCGTAATATATTTTTACAGCCCCGGTAATTGTGTCATTCACATTAGTGCCTTCCTTTTTTAAAATGCCATTTTGGTAGTACTCTTTAGCATTTCCATTTTTTTTGCCATGTGCCCATCTAACCATGGTCCACTTATTTCCATCATCATAATACTCTGTTTCTATTCCATCTTTATCTCCATTTATATAATAAACGGTAGAAAATAGTTTCCCATTTTTAAAGAATATGTAAACCTTTCCATTGGGTTCATCCGCCTTAAATACTATAAGGGCATAATAGGTATATATATTTGTATCTGTTGTTTTCTGGCCCTTGCCATCCAGAAATAATATCCATTTGCCTTCCCTCAGGCTATCTTTTATTTCGTTCTTAGCTTCAACCCTGTTTACAAAGCCACTATCGGCATTGGTTTGCTGCCCTAAAACAGGTGTTAATGCGTAGCTAAAAATTATAAGTAGTAATAATGTGGCTTTTGTTTTCATAGTGGTAAAAATAAACAGATAACTCTATTGGAACCTATTACCCGGAGCGTAATATTCCTGATGTTTGGCAGATATTTTACGTTTGTTACGCGTGTATATTCTATACCGCGCAAGCAGCGAGAATGAGAAATTACTGTAATCGGATGGAGAGCCTATTAGGAAAGTATTGCTAAGTGAGATACGGTAATTTACACCTACACCCACGTTTAGCTTTGGAAAGATATTTACATAACAAAAAAAACCGGGTATTATAGTGGCGAAGCTTTCGTAATAATAGCGCTGCCTTCTTTTGTAGCCTGTAACAGTTGATGAATCCATGTAGGTAAGTGATGATAAAGCAATTTTTAAGGGCATTGAAAAGTTTAAGGTTTGTTGGGGAAAAAGCAAAGGTTCCACTTCAAAATAAAAATCGGAATAGGATTGTACCAGACTGGTATATATAGTGCCTCCGTTGCCGCCGGCTTGGTCGAAACCTATAGCAAAGTTTACCTCATTAAACACTGCGCCAATCAAATCAATACTCGATCCCGGAATATAGGCATGGTTAAAAGCATAGCCGCTATAGCCAACTTCCCATTGCAAATTGGAATACTGAACATATACCTTAATAGGTTTGAATAAAGAATGAACAGTATCTTTTTGGGCATACACCTGTGTGAAAGCAAAGAGGGTGGCAAATAACAGAAGATATTGCTTTGCCTTTTTCATGCTTAAGGTTTCTTTTCTTTCAGTTGCTTGTCAACCACAGCAAGGCCATCGGTAAACGAATGAGGTTTATACCCAAGTTCATTCATTGCTTTGTCTAATATAAAGCCTGTACGCAAGGGGCGTTCGGCAGGTTGCTTTATATCACTGGTTTTAGCAGGGTTTATTAGGCTTTTATCAAGGTGCCAGAAATCGGCAATTTTATTCACCATTTCGAAAATGTGCATAAAGTCTTTACCCGAAATATGGTAAATACCTGTTGCGCCTTTCATTGCTGTTAGTACACAGCCTTCAGCCAGATCTTCGGCAAGGGTAGGGGTGCGGAACTGATCATCAACCACATTTATTTTTTTACCTGCGGTAAGCGAATCTTTTGCCCAAAGCACAATATTACTGCGGCTCATATTATCTACTACGCCATATACCAATACGGTGCGTAATATGGCCCAGCGCATGCCTGATGCCTGCACTACTTTTTCTGATTCGAACTTCGATTCGCAGTAAACCGATTTTGGCGGATGAACTGCATCAGTCTCTTTGTACGGGCCATTCTTCCCATCGAAAATAAAGTCGGTAGAAAGGTGTATGATGAGTGGATTATTGGATTGTTTTTTCAATGCATTAATTAAATACTGCACTGCATCCACATTCATTTTGTGGCATTCCTCCACCGCTGTTTCACAAGCATCAACATTAGTCATTGCGGCGGTGTTTATAACCACATCGGGCTTAAACTTATTGATAGCCGCATCTACTTCGGCAGGTATAGTGATATCAAGCGATTGATATGCATAGCCATCTTGTTTAATAAGGCGGTTAGGCCCTTTAGATGTTGCTATAATCTCTACGCCAGGCTCAGTTAAAAGCCTGTAGACTAATTTCTGTCCTAATAATCCATTAGAACCCGTAATAAGTATCTTTTTGCTCATAATATGCTAAATAACAAAAAAAAAGCCAAAAAATTGCAAGTGCCTGATAAGAGATGTAAACACTATAATTTTAATAAGATGGAAAAAAATACAAGCCTTTACAGATCCCAGGTACGGCGGCGAACATGCTTTGAACGAGAAAATATTTTTTTGTTCTCGAGCAAAAATGCTAGTATAAAGTAAATGATTATGGGAGAGCCAAATGTGAAAAAAGAAAGGTAGATAAAATACATACGGATAGTAGTACTTTTAATACCCAACTTGTTACCCAGCCATGAGCATACGCCAAAGGCCTGTTGTTCGAACCAGCCAATAATATCTAAAATAATTCCTACAAGCATGTTTGTGAAGTATAAAGCGAAGTTACGAAAAATATGGGTAGATACTTATCTTGTGCTCTTCCTCTTCAACAGATCATGCCCTATGGCACAATGCACACATCTGCGTAGGTCGCAATATTCTTTCTTTAATTGTATAAGCGATTGTGTTTCATAGGCATCGACAGCATTTACCTTTAGCGAAGCCCACTTTTTTATGATGCTATTATTCTCTGCCTTCAAACTGTGTAAAAGCTCCAAAGCTTTTTCGCTGGCTTCTTCATTAGCAGTGTTTTTACCATAAATAAATAGCAGTGGAACTATAGCATTTATAATGAGCATCTCTATCATGGGCTTACCCATAATACCACTTACTTTACGCGATTGTTTATCGAATGTATAATGTGTTTGCCAGTATTCGCTTGGGCTTACCGAAAGCAGTTTTATCACATCTTCAACTTTCTCTGCTTCCATTATTAATCTGAATAGCCTGCCATGCTTGGTAAGTATTGATGCCAGTTGCGCCAGCCTAAAGGTCGGGAAGTGCGGCGGGCGTATGCGCATAAACTTCCACTCGGCTTTTGTGATAGGTGTAAGGCTATACTTGTGTTGTAAGTACGTGTATTCCTTTTTTAGTTTTTGTGCGTACTCATCTTTAACGTTCCCTTCGAGTAAGCCTGCTTGTCCTAATAATAATGCCTCAATTTCGAAAACATTGGGGCGATGCTTGGCTATTATTTTATAGGGCAATACACGGCCCAGTCGTTCAAATGGTTCCGTGTTTATAGGGTTGCCCAGGTTGCGCAACAAGGTTTGGTAAAAGGTTTCTTCCCAATCGTTAATGCTGTTTTTAAGCTTAGTGCTTATGTGGTTTGTTTTGCGTTCGAGCCGTTCTGCTACAAGCCTGTCCATCCACGAATGCCATACCATTTCACTTACCTTATGCACATCATCTTCGCAGGGAATGCGTTTGGCTGAATTACGCAATTCTTCATAGCTTGCATGTATGGTATCGGGTACAATATTTTTTAACTCAAGTGCATGCAAGGCATAGCCACCTGGTATGGTAATTTCTGCATCGTTGTTCCAAACCACATGCAGTATTACATTTTTATAGGCCTTATCATGTTGGTGTTTGTGGGCGTTCCAGTCCGATGAATTGATATGCACCTCTACATTCCCTGCCCAAAGTGTACCGTCAATTTTAAGTTTGGCGCTAAAAAAGTCGGGGCCCGAATCGTGGTTATGTAAACCGGTTTGTATAATCTCAATGGGCTTTCCTTCCGTGGTCTTTAGCTTCGAACGGTCAAGCAGGGTGTGCTTCCAGATGTAATGTAAAAACTCCTCCGTCACCTATCACAAAATGATATACATAGTTAGTAATGCCCCAAAAAGTACGGTTATAAACTTAATTAAGTTGAACCTGTGGTCTTCGCTGCTTTCGAAAAGTATAGTAGTAGATATATGTAACAGTATACCGGTAACAAGCCCTGTGGTTACATTCAGTATAAACGTGCCGCCCGATACAGTTAACAGGAAATCAGTGTGGGCGCCCAAAAACATACCCAAAGGCGACATGCAGGCAAAAATGGCCAGTGGTATAAGGCGCTTTATTTTCTCTTCGTAAATTTCTGTAAGCACTACCATTAATGCTATGGCTATAGGTACATGGTGCAATAATATGCCAATGTAAAGCCCATTGTCAATTAGTGTATTGGTGTTCATAGGGTGGTAGCTGACAGCCATACCTTCTAACAAAGAGTGTATACACAGGCTAATGAGCATCATCAGCACAAACGATTTACCCTCGTTATGATGCGTATGGCCGTGCTCAATGCCATGTGAGAAGAACTCTAGTATTATTTGCAAAAAGAAACCAGCCAGAATATAGATACCCGCCGTTTTACCCATACCACTATATACTTCGGGTATAAGGTCGAGCACAGCAATAGAGAATAACAAGGAGCCTGTAAATGCAAGTAAAAGCTTAAGTACATTCTTGGGTATGGTTACCAGCGATACGGTAAACCCGCTTGTAAACACGGCCGCAAAGAGTATGAGGTAAAGTAATTTCATTATTTCTTTTCGCTGATCAGTATAAACCTGTCTGAATTATCGGGGTTAAAAGTACTAAGGTTATAATCGCCGAATGTGTTAATAATTGTAAAGCCCAATTTTTCTAAAGCCATTTTAAATAACAAAGGTGTGTACATATACACTCTTTCCTCAAAATTGAATTGGTTTGTACCATCTATCACGTGAATATCTTTTACTAAAAAATCGTTATGCACACTGCGGCGAACCGTGAATTTTATGCCATCTATTTCCTTCTCTTCAAATTCCGATAGATTTTGTGTTGCCTTCCTGCTGTTCACAAAATCGAGCACAAAAGTACCGCCCGGCTTTAAGGCAGTATATATGTTGGCCATAACTGCATGGTTCTCTCGTTCGTTATCGAAATAACCCATACTGGTAAACAGGTTAAAAACATAGTCGTAGTAATTTACCATATAGGTTTTGCGCATATCTTGTATGGCAAATTGTAAGTTCTTAGTTGACGATTTTTCAGCAATGTGAATGCTCTTTTCTGATATATCTATACCGGTTACATTAAAACCCATTTTGCCCAGCGATACTGCATGCCTGCCTTTTCCACAAGCCAAATCGAGCATAAAACTACCGGGTGCGGGCTTTAAGAAGTTAACCAGATTTTGTATAAACATATCTGCCTCTCCCTGGTCGCGGTCCTTATATAAAATATCGTAGTAGCGCGAATCGAACCAACACTTAAACCACTCCTTTGTAACTGTATGGGGCATAATTTGAATTTCAGAACAAAGGTAATAAAGGCAATGGAACACGGATGATACGGATATAACAGATAAATACAGATTTAATCAGCGAAAATCCGTCTAATCTGTGTCATCCGTGTTCCATCACCAAATCTAATACCTCACCATATTCGGGTCAGCAAACCGTCGGTCGTATAAAAAGGTTTTATCGGTAAGGGTTTTTAAAAAGGCAATAATGTCGGTTTTGTCTTGTTCGGTGAGCGATATACCCTTTACTAAGATTGGGTCAGCGTGGGAGGCTTGTGTGTATGACTGGGTGTAATGGTCCAATACTTGTTTTAAATTTCTGAAGCGACCATCGTGCATGTAGGGGTAGGTCATTTCTACATTCCTAAGGCTTGGCACACGGAACTTCATAAAATCTTTTTTATCTCCTGTAATTTTTATGCGTCCTGAATCTTTAAAGGTGCTATCGTATGCAATACCGTTGTTGCGATAGGTGTTATCGGTAAACAAAGGTTCTTTATGACATTGTGCGCACTTATCCCTGAATAATTGCAAGCCATGGAGCTCTGTTTTGCTTAGGGTGTCTTCATGCCTCATGTATTTATCATACCGCGAATTACTGGAAATCATTAAGCCTGTAAACTGTGCAAGCACACGCAACAGTTTTTGAGAGGTAATCAGGGTATCTCCAAATGCTGTCTTGAACATAGTAGTATATACTTTGCTGCGTTGTAATTTTTTAATCACAGTTCCCATATCCTCATTCATTTCAACGGGATTGGTAATGGGCGATATAGGTTGTACCTCTAAATTATTTACCCCACCATCCCACATCATTTCTTTTTCCCAAATAAGGTTTTGCAGTGGCGGTACATTGCGTTTGCCAAGCAAGCCGTTTATACCGTGACTTATAGGATGGTCTATATGGGCAAAGGCAGCAATACGTTGGTGGCAGAAACCACAACTGATAGAGCTGTCCTTTGACAATATAGGATCGTAAAACAATTTACGCCCCAATGTAAAACCTTCAGGGGTAGGGGTATTGTTCTTAAAGTCATATATGGGTTTCGGGAAATCTTTCGGAAAATCGAGCTTTACATCTTCTTTGGTAATGGTCCAGTATTTATCGTCGCCAATAAAAGCAAGCGACATAACCAGCAAGAAAATAGAAGCACTTATATACAAATACTTTTTGAACATATACTTACTTGGAAGCTATTTTTGAAATATTTTGCCACAAAAACACTAAGTCACAAAACCCCACCAAATTATTTGTGTGCAATTTTTTCGTGTTTTTGTGATTTAGTGGCATTAAAATTTAAATGATTTTCTTCATTCCGTTATTTATTGCTTTATGCTGAACATGTCTTTATAGTTATCTGCTATGGTAGTAGCATTATGGAAATCGGTTACCGACGATAGCTTTGAAAAATCGATGCTGGTTGGTGTTTTGAATAGTTCTGCCAGATCTGCTTTTATTTCAACCGATACTGTTACATCATCTGCTAATGGGAAAACAGAATTCATATTCAATGTAATAGTGCGTATGCAATTGTAAGGCGTTCTATAACCACCAATATGAAATTCGAGCAGGTTACCAGGTGATGTTGATACGGGCGATTTTCCTTCCATCTTTAAAAATATGTAGCCTGTGTTCCATGCCCAAAACATGGCATTAACGGGGTCTAATGCTCCAGTTTGCGCCCCACTGCAATTATGCAGGCTATCTACCCCAATGGTGAAAGTTATAGATGAATATTTTCCATCGGGTAATCCTTTCAGCACAATTTCTTTTGATGCAGGGTCTTCTTCATTTATTAAATAATAACCATCTACCACAGTTGTATCTAAATGAGAAGAGTTCCCCTTTCTGCATAAACGAATGTTGCTTATATAATACTTGAATTTCGAAACCGTGTAAGTCTGCCCCAATTTATTTTTATATGTTGCACTATCTAGCTTAAGCGGAAGGTTGCCCACATAGTTTTCGAAGTGCAGCACAAGCCTTGATGGAGCAGGTGCTGTAAAAGACATAGCAGCCACGAGGGCTGCTATGATGAATAAAATATTTAACTGTTTTGGCATTAATTCACTTTAACTATTTTTTGTACCGTATGCGTGTTTTCTGTTTGCAAATTTAAAAAATAAACACCTGCGGTATACCCGGTAAGGTTAAGTGCATAGCTCATGCTTGGGTGCCAGTAGTCGAAGTGTTGCAGTGCCTGTCCCTGTTCATTATAAAGTGTTGCGGTAATGTTGTTATCGCTGGAAGGGTCAATGTATATATATGTATAATCTTGAGTAGGATTAGGCTCCAGTGTGCATTTAATGACTTTGGTAACTTCGTTTATACCGGTAGGTGTATAAACTACAGTACCTCCCGGAGGTGTTACGTGGCCTCCACCAGGACCGGTATTGCCGGTTGCAATTACGCCATAATAAGTATAACCCAATACATAAGGAAAGGCCGGCACTTGCTTAGAATCGATTGTTACAAAATAGGCGTATGTGCCAGCAGGATATTCCGGTGTTACACAAAATCTTCCGTTATGTGAGTCAAGATCTCCTGAGCTTGCAGTATAAATGTAGTCTTCCATAAAATCGCCCAACGGATAACTTGCACTTACTGCAGGGCCATACTTCGCTGAAGCCAGAATAGTTCCATTTGGTAAGGTATCTCTGTTCACCATTTTACGTAACTGGTACGACGATGCCATACGCTTAATGCCGCCGGTACCATTGGTATTGGCATAGCCATAGGCTCCATAAATTGGGTACCCGTCGAACGCATAACCAATAATAGGTGAGTGCGTGGTGCTGTCTACACTATTATATAAGCAAGTAGGGCTAACGTGGTGATGGTAGCAACCACTTTGATCGGGGTGGCCAAGGCAGTTGTCGAAACTTACACCTTCAAAATAGTAAGCATTGCGGTGCCAGGTACCATCATTATTATAGGTCATGCCATCGCTGGCATTATATGCTGCTACACCGTTGCTCCAAACTGCTATTTGGCCAAGGCCCACTGAATCTGTCTTACCGGTATTTTGCACCGGGCTACGCGGAATTTTAAAAACAAAATTTTGGTTCTTTGGTATGTTGGGGTTGCCGGTCCATGGGCCAATACTATAACCCGGTATGCAGGTGCAGCTTATATATACATAGTTGCTGTCGAACTGATCGATCTGAACATTCGATGCAATGCCGGCATAGCCTGTTGCACCGGTAGTATTAACGATCCATGAACTGATTACCGGTATCTGCGCAAACGATGTTTGCATTCCGGCGAGTAGGATGAGGCAAGCAAATATTTTTTTCATAGTGTTGTTGGTTTATACTTCTTTTGATGCGTACTGTTTTAAAAACTTGCGGGTAATAAAAAATAATTACTCAACTCTTGTTTTCTGTTTTGCTCCAAACCCCTAAAGGGGCTTTAGCACCGAGAGTGTATTTAAAGCCCCTTTAGGGGTTTGGGGCGAATTATTTTGGTCGGGGAGGAGGAGGCCCAGCCATCATCCGGGTTGCCTGCTGTATCACTTCATCAAACCTCTTTTGTTGGTCAGGCCTGAGTATAGCACGCACTTTACGGAAATGATAAAAGGTTACCATCTCAATTTGTTCCTGTGTAGCGGCAATAGAATCGGTCATGCTTTTTATGGCTGCTGAATCGACAGGGTTTATTTGAAGCAGGCCAAAAAATCTTTCACGCAATTGGTGTCCATGCTCTTGTATATTCTCTATGGCATGGTGGTGCTCGTCTCTTAGTTGTTCATACTGGCGCACTTGCTGGTCATCCAATTTAAGTTCATTACATAAAAATGTAAATACATCTTGTCCACGCTGACCGCCTGGTGGAGGCCCATGATGCCTGTCAAGCCATAAATACGAAAGAGTGCCTATATTAAGAAGCAGAAGCAGAGCAAGGCCTATTTTAAGAAAGCGGGAGTTTTCCATGCGCATTAAAAATTGTTGAGATAAGAAAAATATTCACTCTTTACCAGGCTTGTTCCGTCAACCTGTGTTGCGCTTGTTTTGTTGTAGTGTACAAGTGTAATAAGGTTAAGCCCTATCAATAATACTATAAAGGCCATGGCCAGGCCAATAGCTGCAGGCCTTAATATGCGAGTTTGCTTTGCAGCCTGCATACGGTGCATTATTTTGTCGTAAAGAAAAGGATTGGCATTAGCGCGGCTCATGCCGTCTATGCTTTCCATCGTTTCTTTTACCTTGCTTTCTGTTGGTTCCATACTTTTTAGATGTTGGTTGTTTTAAAAACTTGCGGACTACCTTTCATTTTTATCATAATAATCCTTTAATATTTTTTGCAGGTTTTGTTTTGCCCTGAATAAAAGCGATTCAACCGATGGTACAGTGGTTTTCATTATTTCTGCCACTTCGGCATAACTTAGCCCTTCTACTTTATGCAATACAAAAGCTGTTTTTTGTTTGTCAACTAATTGATCAATGGCTTTAAATAAAACGGCAGAACGTTCTTTATTCTCTAATTGTACCCCCGGGTGGTAAAAGTGAGGCATATCGGTTTCAGGTAATACGCTTTCCATACCAAAAAGGCTCTGTACTATGGCAAAGCGCTTTTTGCGTTTTTTCTTTCGTAAAAACTCAAGCGCTTTAATTACCGTAACCCTATATATCCAGGTCGATAGTTTGGCTTCGCCCTTAAAGTTGTGAATTGATTTAAATACTTCTATAAATACTTCCTGTACGCTGTCTTCAGCGTCTTCTGCATTTTGCAGGATACTTATAGATGTATTGAATACCTTATCGGCAAACAGACGCACCAACTCATTATAGGCTGTTGCATTCCCTTCGCACAAACCTGTTATAAGTTCTTCTTCGCCCAAAAAATATTAATTACTGCGCTGGTGCACCAGGTGCCGCACTTGGTGAATTATCTCCTGCACTGCTTCCACCCACAAATACATAGCCCAGCCTCAGTTCAAATGCCATGTTGTTGCCATCGTTCCAGGAGCCGTAGTAAGGATACCATTGGCTATTAGAACCATCATGCTTGATAGCAGTAATGAATGAATTGCTGTAGCGCATATCGAAAAAGAAATTAGGTGTAAAGTTGTAGTAAAAACCTATAAAGGCGCTAGCATCGAAACTGTTTAAGTTAAGCTGGTAGTTTATGCCCTGTACTTCAAATGAATAGTAAACTAAGTTACCATAAGTAAGACCAAAAATAAGGCCATATTTATCGCTCATTTTTCGGTTTATATTAATATGTATAGGCTGCCTTACCATAAGCGATACATCTACATAGTTTAGATTTAGTACATAATAATTATTCATGTGCAATGTGTCGGGTGGCACCTGGCTGCCCTTTTGCATAAACGAAATTTCGAGTTGCATTTGTGTTGTTTGGCCAATTTTGGTGTTTACAAAGCCACCTCCTATAAAACCGCCTTTTTGGAAATCATTATCATTATCAATTAAGTCGGCACCGGCTACATCGGTAATGCCCAAACCTGCAATTATTCCAATTTTAAACTGCTGAGCATTGGTTATGGTAAAGGTTAGAAGTAAGGGTAGTATTAATAGAAGGCGCTTCATAGTCGGAGGTGTTTAATGCAAAGTTAAACGAATAATGGCATGCAATATTTCCATAAGCCTATACGTTTTATTAAAATGTTCAAAAAAATGTTGATAACCTATTAAACCCATGCTATTGGTTTTAGTCTTATAAATAACTAACTTTGTCTCATCAGATTTAACATCCGTCCAAAATGAAGACCAAAACCCTAATAGGACTTTTCGTATATGCCGCACTACTGCTGGTGTACACGTGTTATCTGGTTATCTCGGCTATAGAGGTTATACAACAGTAAAGCCTTTTATTTAGCTTTGCCCCGGATAACAAAAACATACGTATGTCTATAATACAGGCTATTATTCTGGGTATAATCGAGGGCATTACCGAATTTCTTCCCATCTCATCTACCGGCCATATGGTTATTACCTCATCGTTTATGGGTATTGCCGAAGATCCGTTTACCAAGTTATTTACAGTAGCTATACAATTAGGCGCTATACTGGCCGTGATAGCACTTTACTGGAAGCGTTTTCTGCAATCTTTCGATTTTTATAAAAAATTATTCGTCGCATTTTTACCAGCTGCTGTAATTGGCTTTGCTGCCAGCAAATGGATAGATAAGGCTTTAGGTTATCCTATTGTAGTAGGTATTAGCTTATTAGTTGGCGGGGTGGTTATGTTGTTTGTCGATAAATGGTTTCAAAAAACAGAAAACTCTGAGGATAAAGAAGTTACATACCCTGCTGCCCTTAATATTGGCTTTTTTCAAACTATATCTATACTTATGCCGGGCATTTCAAGGTCATTTGTTACAATAGTTGGTGGCCTGGCACAAAAACTTAACCGCAAAAATGCGGTGGAATTCTCCTTCTTTTTAGCTGTACCAACTATGTTTGCGGCTACTGGGTATAAGTTATTTGAATACTGGCATAAATTTAAAAAAGGCGAAGGGCCAGGCTTGCCTGAACACGGAATTACACTCTTATTATTAGGTAATGCCATAGCTTTTGTGGTGGCATTAATTGCCATAAAAACCTTTATTACCTTTTTAACCCAACATGGTTTTAAAGCTTTTGGTTATTATCGCATACTTGCGGGGCTGCTTATCATTATACTGGTATGCGCTAACTTCCACATTACCATGGTGTAAGGCATATCTTAAGACAAGTAAATTCTTATAGGTAAAGCTTTAGGTAAATCGATTTAGGTAAAAGCATTGATTTGCAGATGTTTTTCGAGAAACCTGACAAAAATCATTATAGCTTTCTGTAAGAAAGTGTTCCATTTATTTGGAAAAAGGGGTAAGGTTGACTATATTTACATAAATAATCTCCCTAACTATGAAAAATTTACTTTTACTAAGTGCAGGAATTTTTGCTTCCTCATTCCTGTGTGCACAAACTGAAATACACAATCCTGACGGATCGCATTATAAACAGTGTGCAAGGTTCGCAATATCTGAACCACTTTGGAAAATTGCACAGGAAAACCCCGGTGTTACCCGTTTTGATAAGCCAAGATTGGCAGGTGACGATATAACCCCACCAAGAACTATGCAAGGTGAATTTAATCCGAACGCATGCACTACTGATGGCGCATTGCAGGCTGAGGCGGGTACCAGGGAAAACAAAGCTCCTATAGTAGCCATTGATGGTGCAGCAGGGCAAGGGTATGTGCCACTCGATCCGAATGGTATGATTGGTTCTAATTATTATGTGCAAAGCATTAATTGTACTTACGCTGTATGGAATAAAAACGGAACATCAAAGCTCGCAGAGACTGACCTTAATAAGTTGTTTGGTTCCTTTACTTCTGACGATGGCGACCCGGTTACTATGTATGATAAATTTGCTGACAGATGGATAGTTACTGAATTTCAGGCAGGTAAGAACAATAATATAGATACGATGATGTTTGCAGTTTCGCAAACAAACGACCCTACAGGGAAATACTACCTTTATTATTATTGCTACGATGCTACTGAAACATCTGATTACCCTAAATATTCAATTTGGGCTGATGGTTATTACCAAACATGTAATTGCAGCCCTAATGATTATGTAGTGGTATACGACCGTACAAGTATGCTTGCCGGTGTTAAAACTGCAGGATATATTGCAATACCTTATACATATAGTCCTTTTGATAATAATTGTGGCGGTGGTTTTTATTGCCCGCAAACAGCTTATGCCGACGGAACATTGCCTCCTTACGGCTCACCTTGCTACTTGTTCGATTTTGTTGACCCCAACTGGGGTGGTAGTTGTGCAGCAAGTAATGCAATTAGAGTTTTCACGGTATCAGTTAACTGGACAAAAAAAACCGGCTCTATAGCTTTGGCTCAAACACTTACTACTTCTGCATTTAATTCAACATTCCCGGCAGATAATTCTAATAATACCTATCGTCATGATATTGACCAGCCAGGCTCAGCCAATTACGCCAGTCTTGATGTAAGTGATGGTTTCTTTTCTTACCGCATACCGTATATGAGGTGGTCGAATTATAATGCCGCTGTTATGTGTAATGTGGTTAACATAGGTACAAACGCAACATCGGGTAGTACTATGGCCGGTGTAAGGTGGTACGAATTGCGCCAGGACACAACTACCAAAAGTTGGCTTATATACCAGCAAGGTACTTATGCACCTGCTGATAAAATCAGCCGTTGGGTACCAGCGATAGCAATGGACCAAAATGGCAGCATTGGTATTCAATATACAGTAAGTGACCCTACTTCAACATATCCGGGCTTGCGTTATACAGGCAGAACATCTTGTGACCCATTGGGTACTATGACACTTGCCGAAGGAACTGCTGCTACCGGAAATACCGTGGCCAATACTTCACTGCGTTGGGGCGATTATTCGCACCTTTCGGTTGACCCAACTGATGGTATTACATTTTGGGGTACCAGTATGTATGCTAACAGTAAAATTGGTGGTAGTAATGTTACCAGCAGAATTTATTCTTTTCAAATACCTAAATGTGTTACCACAGGTATAGCTTCTGAGCCTACTATTGAGGCTGAAGTAAGCGCATACCAATCGGGTAATATGCTTAATGTTAAAGGAATAAAGCTTCCTGCATACGATAATGTTTATGTTGAGTTGTTTGATATTGACGGAAAACGCATTGCAGACAAACCAATGAGTACTGCAAGCGGAACAATTGAAACCAGTTTCAATGTTTCATCGCTTGCTAAAGCTATTTACCTGGTAAGAATTGGTAACGACCAGTTTCAAAGGGTAGTTAAAGTAGCTATAAACTAAATTATTTTAAAAGAAAAGAGTGCCGCAACTATGTAGCGCTCTTTTCTTTTTTCTGTTCTTTAAATTGTTATGGCCTTTATCGGATTTTGTAAATGAAGGATTCATTTATATCTTTACGCTAATTAAATTGACATTATGAAAAAAACTTTACTTCTTAGTACCGGCATTTTGTTCTTTACTTTTGTATCTGCACAAAAAGAAATACGCCATGCCGATGGTTCGTATTATAAACAATGCGCAAGGTTTGCTATATCTGAGCCATTGTCAGAAATTGCAGCAAAGCATCCTGTAAAACAATTCAGCCAGCCTAAAGAAGCTGCTGATGGCAGGGCTCCGGTTGCAAGGTTAATTAATGCAACATATAACCCAAATGCGCTTACAAAAGATGGTGCAATACAAACTACTGACGGTACCTTGCAAAACCCGGGTACTCGTGTTAGCGTGAATGGTGCATCAGGGCAAGGTTATGTACCACTCGACCCTAATGGTATGATTGGTTCTAATTACTATGTGCAAACTATTAATAGTGTGTATGCAGTATATAATAAAAACGGAACAACTAAACTGGCACAGACAGACCTTTCCAATCTTTTTGGCTCATTTACGTGCGATGACGGAGATCCGGTAACTATGTACGACAGGTTTGCTGATCGTTGGATCGTTACAGAATTTCAGGAGAACGGAACTTGCGGAAGCAATGATGCTATTGATACCATGATGATGGCAGTTTCGCAAACCAATGATCCTACCGGTAAATATTATCTGTATTATTTCTGCCCCGATAATGCTGACTTTGCCGATTATCCTAAGTATTCTATTTGGGCAGATGGTTATTATCAAACTTGTAATTGCCAGAATGATAAAGTAACTATATATGACAGGACAAAAATGGTTGCCGGCGATCCTACTGCCGGTTTTATTGTTGTTCCTTTTGCCGATAACCCATGGAACATTGGCGGAAATGGTGGTTTCTTTTGCCCTATGACCATGTACGCAGATGGTACGTTGCCTCCTTATGGTTCACCAAACTACCTTATGTTTTTTTACGACGACAACTGGGGTCCGAGCTTTACCGATGAACTTGTAATTGATTCTATTTCGGTTAACTGGACAACTAAAACCGGTTCAATTGGCCAATACCAATTACTTCCTACAGCTCCGTTCGATTCGTATTTTTCAGGTGGTACCGAAAAAGATATTGACCAGCCTGGTAAAGCTGGCTCTTTTGATGCATTAGATGGTTTTATATCATACCGTATTCCTTATTTAAGATGGGGTAAATACAATGCGGCTGTTATGTGTTATCCTGTAAACGTTAGCGCTACACCTACATCGCCTACTGTTACAGGTGGTACCGAATTGGCAGGTGTAAGGTGGTATGAAATACGCCAGGATACAACATCAAGAAAATGGAGTATTTACCAACAGGGAACCTATGCGCCTAATGACGGTGTAAACCGCTGGAACCCATCTATTGCAATGGATGCAAATGGCAGTATAGGTTTGTGTTATTCTGTTTCTAATAAAACCACAGTTTACCCCGGTGCACGTTACACAGGTAGAGCCGCTTGTGATACACTTGGTAAAATGACACTTACGGAAGGTGTTGGTGTTGCCGGAAGTGGAACCCTTAATACCAGCAATCGCTGGGGCGATTATTCTCATACCTCAGTTGACCCGGTAGATGGAATTACCTTTTGGCATACCAATATGTATGCACAAGGTGGTAAGGTATCATCACGCATATTCTCGTTTCAGTTATCGCCTCTTTGCCCTGTAGGTTATGCAGGCATTAGCGGCCCGCAAATTAATCTTACTGCATTTCAAACGGGCAATACGCTTAATGTAAAAGGCGAAGGCTTACCTGTAAATGATAAAATGAATGTGGATGTTTATGATGTATTAGGTAAACACATAATGGGTAAAGCTGTTACACCGGGTGGCGATAAAGTTGAAGCTACATTTAATATTGAGACGCTTGCAAAAGGAATTTACTATGTACGTTTAGGCAACGACGAAGTACAGCGTGTTGTAAAGGTTTTGATAAACTAAAAAAACAATTTTTATAGAAAGAGCCCTGCAGTAATGCGGGGCTCTTTTGTTTTGATACCCTTGATACACAGGTTAAATTTGGAAAAGGTAAATTGGATTGATACCTTTACAGAACTAAATTTATAACATGAAAAAAGCAATACTACTTGGCGGAGGCATTTTATTTTTTTCGTTTCTTAATGCTCAAAAAGAAATGCGAAATGCCGATGGTTCTTATTATAGGCAATGTGCCCGATTTGCCATTTCTGAAAAATTGTCAGATATTGCAGCAAAGCATCCACTTACCAAAAAATTTGCTTCGCCTAAGCTATCAGCCGACGCAGGCGCTTCTTTTGTGAAAAATTACCATGAAACATATAACCCCAATGCTTCAATAACCGATGGCGCAATTCAAACTGCACAGGGAACAAGAGAAAATAAAGCCCCAATACAGAGTTTTGATGGTGGCTCGGGCCAGGGTTATATTCCGCTTGACCCTAATGGAATGATAGGCTCTAATTATTATGTGCAAACCATTAACAGTGTATATTCTATTTACGATAAGTCAGGCAATGGCGTATTGGTTAACATAGATCTATCCTCGCTTTTTGGCACATTTACCTGCGATGACGGAGACCCTGTAACCATGTACGATAAGTTTGCCGACCGCTGGATAGTTACTGAATTTCAGGAAAACGATAACCCATGTGGTTCCAATAACAATGCATCTATTGATACCATGATGATGGCCGTATCGGTAACCAATGACCCTACAGGTAGTTATTATTTATATTATTTCTGTCCCGATAATTCTGACTTTGCCGATTACCCTAAATATTCGATCTGGGCTGATGGTTATTATCAAACCTGTAACTGCCAAAATGATAAAGTGGTTGTTTATGAAAGAACAAAAATGATTGCCGGCGATCCAACCGCAGGCTTTATTGTTATACCTTTTAATGGTACCCCAAACGGTGCTGAAGGTTTTTTTTGCCCTATGACCATGTATGCCGACGGGCAATTGCCGCAGTATGGTTCGCCTAACTTCCTGATGTATTATAATGATGATAATTGGGGTGTAGGTTTTAATGATGAACTTGTAATAGATTCTATTTCGGTTAACTGGACAAAGAAAACAGGTAAGCTCGGTTCTTATCAAACACTGCCAACTGCGCCTTTCAACTCCTATTTTTCAGGTGGCTCGCGTGCCGATATAGACCAACCCAAAGGCATTGGTTCTTTTGATGCATTAGATGGTTTTATATCGTATCGCATTCCTTATATGAGGTGGGGCAGCCATAATGCTGCAGTCTTGTGTTACCCGGTGAACATCAGTAAAACACCTACATCGGCAACAGGAACAGGTGGTACTGAACTGGCAGGAGTTAGGTGGTATGAACTGCGCCAGGATACAATAACAAAAATGTGGGCTATTTACCAGCAAGGTACATATGCACCCAATGATAGTGTAAACCGCTGGAACCCTTCTATAGCAATGGATATAAATGGTGATATTGGCTTATGTTACTCTGTATCCGATAAAACCTCCACGTATCCCGGTATGCGTTATACCGGCAGAACAGCCTGCGATTCGCTCGGGATCATGTCTCTTACTGAGGGAATAGGTGTGGCTGGTAGTGGTAAGGTTAGCACCTTTAACCGCTGGGGCGATTATTCTCACACCTCTGTTGATCCTGTTGATGGCATTACCTTTTGGCATACTAATATGTATTCAGAAGCGGGCTCTATAGCTTCGCGGATATTTTCTTTTCAAATACCTACACCATGCCCCTTGGGTATTGCCGGCATAAGCACTCCGCAAATTAACCTTACCGCTTCGCAAATGGGTAATATGCTTAATGTGAAAGGTGATGGCTTGCCAACCAATAATAAAATGAATGTAGATATATATGATGTACTGGGTAAGCATATTGCCAGGAAAGCTGTTTCTCCGGGTGGCAACAGGGTTGAAGCTTCGTTTAATGTAACATCATTTGCAAAAGGAATTTACTACGTAAGGCTTGGCGATGATGAAGTGCAACGGGTTGTAAAGGTTTTGATAAATTAAAAATAGTGTTCGCTTAAATTAGAAATGCCCGACGCTATGCCGGGCATTTTTAATTTATAAGATTACAATAAGTGTTATTCTAGCCGCAGTACTCCTCAATATGTTTATCGGCAGAAGCCTTAATTGCCTCAATTAACGCCGGGTCCATAAACTGATATTTTTCGGGTATATTCAATACTATTATTTCTTTTTCCATCGTTTCAAGTGGAAATCTTTCTATAATACGTTGTTTGTGATCTTTCTCCATGGCAAAAATAACATCGGCCCATAATACAAGTTTCACACTCAGCTTTATTCTGGCAGTAGCTTCTGTTCCTGCCGATTTTACAACCGTGTCAAGTCTGCCCTTGTAAATGGCTTCGGCTGTGGGGCTGAGCACCTGGTTAAGGCTGCATATAAATAGTATGTTGGGCATGATCAGTTAATTTTTACCCAAATATACGCACGTTTGCTCTGGTGTTCAACATCCGGGTAGGGGTATCGTTCAATTGCATCAATAACTGTAAAGCCTGCTTCTTTAACAAGGCTCACTATTTTTTCTGTTTCGAAAAAATAAAAATCGATATTTACAGGTACATCAAAAAAAACATCGCGGTGTATTGGTTCATTACCAATGTGGAACGAGAACAGGAACTGGCCGCCCTGTTTAAGTATTTTGTGTATTTCGCCAAAGGCCTTTTTTAATTCAGTCTCGGTAAAATGTACTATGGAATAAAAAGCAATTGCCGAACCGAACGATTTTTTCGGATAATGAAGGTTAAGCATATCTGCTATTTCAAAATCAATGTCAGAATTCAATGATTTGGCTATCTCTATCATGCCCTCTGAAATATCGGCACCTATAATATCTGTAACTCCCTGTTCATACAGAAACTTCGTTGTCTGTCCTGGCCCGCAACCAAGGTCAATCATTTTGCCATTGCCTTTGTTCTCTTTCGCAAATTGGCTGAGTATAAGCCTGTCGAAAGGTTTTTTACTTAGCTCATCAAATAAAGCATCGGCATACTTGCCCGCAGTTTTATTGTAGCAATCAATAATTTGTTGCCGGTTCATATTTTGTATTAATAGGTAAGATTACCACTTACAAAAAATGTAGAGGAGAAAGCAACGTAAGGAAGTGAGCAGAATGTTATTGTTCCGCTTCCGCCGTTGCCAAGAGCGATATACACATATCCTCCAGAGTTAACAACATAATTGTTGTTAACTACTATGGCGCAATCGTATGGGTTTGGGTCAAACGAAAGATTTGATGGATCAGATGTTGTGTAAATACCATTAACAGGTGGTGCATTAAAGTAAATATCAACCGTTTCTGAAGCCCCGTTGGTTGCATTTACATCTATATTGCCATAAGTAGATCCTGCATTATTGTAATATATGTATAAACCACTATAAGTTGCTTTATTATCTACAACACTGTTAGCTGGTATTGATGCTGCACATGGTGCAGATTGAGGTGTAGTTGTAGGGACTGTGTATTTATAATTGCCGGAGGCTACATAACCGAAACTATTTGTAGCAAAGCATTTAATGTAATAGGTACTGTCGGGTATGGCTTTTATAACAACAGAAAATTGCCCTAACGTAGGTGCGGCTTGAATTTGATTTACTAAAATATCAAAATAGGGTTGTTCGCTATAAGCAAAACCAACATTTTCAATAGGGCTGGCGCCGCTGCTTGTAACTTTGGCTGTTAATAATACTGAATCGTTGCCGTACGATTTTGCCGATATAAACTGAACAGCAGGTAAAGCCTCGTCATACGTAACTTTACTGCAGGACCAATAGAGCCCACAAACAATAAAAATGAGCAGGAATAGAAATGTTTTTTTCATGATGTGGTAAGTTTAATCTATATAGTATTTGATTCCTATATATGTTTTCCAGTAAGCATCGTTTTCAACAGTGCCGGTAAAACTCATGCTCCTGCCAAATCCTGCTGTAAACACAATATTGTCGTTCAGTTTGTATTGTGCACCAAATCGTGGTAATATAGCCAGCGACCAGTAAGTATCTCCGGTTTCGCTCGACTGAATAAAGGTTTCGGCATAGTCATCTTCATCTATGCTGATAATATTAAAAACAAGATCGAGGGCCAGTACGGGAGATAGTTTTTTTTCGGGGAATAAGATGAATTCATTTCTCATACCAATTGGTACTACTTCGTACTTATGTATTACTTCATACCCGGGAAGAACTCCTCCTGTAGGGCCACCAACAGCATATGTTCTGAAAGTATCCTGTGTTGTACTCAGACTGCAATACCCAAGGCTAAATCCAAAATGATAATGACTGTCTACATCACCGGTGTGGAAGACAAATTCGAAACTTGGTGCCGGTTTCAGTAAGTAGCTTATATCGCCCGATGGAGCCATGTAGCCAAGATTAAATTCATACTGGCCATAGCTTTTGTTGAAACTTAAAAAAATAAATAGTAAGGTAAAACGTAAGAGTGGTTTCATGAAGTTTTATTAGAAATTAACTATACACAAATATACAAATATTGTTTTTGAAAGACGATAACAAATGCCTATATTGCTATATTTGAATACATATTTCGCTAAGTATAAAATTTGCCCCCTGAATTTCTATATTTATTTCAATGAAAAAACAATTACTTTTTATTTCAGCAATAGCCATTTTCTTATTCCCCTTTGCAAAGAGTGGGAGCGAGCTACATGCGCAAACTATACTTGGTGTTGATGTTTCCTCGTATGAGGGTACCATAAACTGGACCAAAGTAAAAGCCAGTGGAATTACTTTTGCTTTTGCCAAGGCTACTGAAGGTGTTGGCCTCACCGATTCTTATTTTGCCGGTAACGAAGTAAACGGTAATGCAGCGGGCGTAGTAATGGGTGCTTACCATTTTGCGCATCCCGAAAATAATACCCCGGTTGCTGAAGCTAATTATTTTTTGAGTGTAGCCGGTTCTTATATTAAAGCATGTCATTTGCCTCCGGTTCTCGATCTGGAAGATCCGCCATCAGGCCCTTCGCTATCTGCTTATTTTACTGCAGACTCATTAACAGCTTGGGTTCAGGTATGGATGACAACCGTAAAAACCGCTACCGGAATTGCCCCCATTATATATATAGGCCCCAGCAATGCAAGCTTTGTAAAGAGTTCGTTAAATACATGGGGCCTTTGGATAGATGATTACAATAGCAGCGCTACAGCACCACCGCCTAATATTGGGGTATGGAAAACATGGAATTTTAAACAATATACATGGACTGCTACTATTCCCGGAATTAGTGGTACAGCCAATGTAGATGGCGATGTTTTTAATGGTACCACTAACCAGTTTAACACCTTAATTGCATGTAATGCAGTGCTTGCTGATTTTACTTCGAATGTTAAATCGGTTTGCCCCGGTACCTCTGTTAGTTTTACCGATAAAAGCACAAGCACAGGTACTATAAGCAAGTGGCAATGGACTTTTGCAGGCGGTACACCCGATACTTCTACTGCACAAAACCCGACTGTTGTATATAACACCCCCGGCACATATAGTGTTAAAGAAGTGGTAACATCTTCGGTAGGAAAGGATTCAATTACGTATACTACCTATATTAATGTTACTGCAACAGGTGTATTGCCACTGGCTGAAGATTTTCAATCGGCTACATTTCCACCAACAGGATGGTATTTGAATTTACCAAGTGTAAATGATAGTATGTGGGAGCTATGCAAATCGACAGGTTATAACAGCACACAGTGCATGTACTTTCCTGCTAACTGCGGACAGACGGTAAACATTGCAGGCCAAAGGCAGCAATTATATACACCCGATTATAGCTTTACAGGAGTTACTAATGCCGAATTATCATTTGATGTGGCATACGAACCAAGTAATTTAACAAGCACCCCAAAATATAGCGATACACTTGCTGTATATTATTCAACCGATTGTGGCGCTACATGGACCAATATTTATTTGAAAGGTGGTGCAACACTTTGCACAACAGGCAGCACCACATCAGCCGGTACTGATACGGCAGGTAGCCATGGTCACGGTTGCTTTGTGCCGCCGTCAGTTAGTGCATGGAGGAGAGATTCTGTTAGTCTTGCTGCATTGAACGGGCAGACTAATGTCATGTTCTCCTTTGAAAGCCGCTCTGGCTGGGGGAATATACTTTACCTGGATAACATTAATATGCCAAGTAAGTCAACTACATCGGTGCAAAATATTGTAAATAATTACGATGTTAAAGTATATCCTAATCCGAGCAATGGCAAATTTACAATGCTAGTTGATAATGGGCAATTGACAATGGGCAATGAAAAACTGCAAGTTGCAGTATATAATATGTTAGGTGAACAAGTGTATTCTGAAGTATCAACTGTTCATTCTCAGTTGTCAATTGATTTAGGGACTAAAGCAGCAGGTGTTTATTTTTATAGAGTAATGACTGAAAGTGGTAATAAGCTTGTTGCAGAAGGGAAGCTGGTTGTGCAATAGCCTACGGATTGGTTTCTTTAAAATAGATTGTTGGGTTGTTGCCGGTTTTGACTTCTGTTTAGGGGATTTTTTTAGGCACTTTTTCTTTGGCTAAAGTTTCAATGATTTTGTCTACTACATCTTTGCAAAAATAATCTGGACCTTCTTTAAGTTCAAATTGCTTTTCATTGCTTGAAAATATAATCAGAATGTTTTCTGGCTCTATTTCCTTTTTTCGAGAAAAAAGGGTTATGTCACCGGGCTTAATTTTTGATTCACTTTTTTTGTATTCGTAAGAAAGAGTAGTAAAGGCAATAGTGGCTTCATTATTCTGGCTAAATAGGGTTACATAGTTTATAAGCAATTGTTTATTGGCAAAGTCTATGGTTATTTTGTTGGCTCTTTTTAATGTAAATACCCAAAAGATCACAAAAACACTAATAATACTATAAAACTCCAGCAAATTTCTGGTTTTCATCCAGGGCAAAAAAATGGGATTTAAAAAGGCATGCAAAACAAAAAAGCTAAACATTAGTGCAATACCGGTCAGGTAATCGCTTTGTTTAAATGTTTTTTTTCTTTGATACGTTTCTTGCTCTTGCATAATTAACTCTTTTGAAAAGTCTGTATAAATGCAGCCTCATATACATCTGCAGCGCCATCGGTAAACCATAGTTCTGCAAGTGAATGCCCATAACTGGCAATTAAACCAATAAATGATTCAATAATGTTTTTCATTTGTCATTGCTTTAGCTTTAATTAAACCAAAACTTCGTTATACTGTTTACTATAATACCGTATCCATAAATTTTCCTTTAGCGGTATTTGAATAGGTACAATGCCTTTTACAATTTCCCAATAAGCCTTGAAATTGCGGCCCCTGAAACACCCTGCTGCAAGCCAGTGTTCGAAAAATGTATTAAAGTCAGGTGCAATGGCTTCGGGCAACGATGTGCCGTCCCAAAGTAAAAAATGAATACTTCCGGTTTTTGTTTCTTTGTTTGCGTCAAAAAGAAGTATAGGTTCTTCGTAGGTTAGTTGCACGCCTGTTTCATGAATTTTTTTTGCGTAGCTGTTATCTTCGTAATTATTTGCCAAATTACGCAGCATAGGCGTATCGCGTTCAATAAAACCAACTGGTACAAAATCCCAACCGGCACTCCATTCTACATCGCTATATACCGATGCCTCGTATGTGTGCTTAAGCGATTTCCAAAACGTACGAATAACGTCAGGTATGTTTGCGTTAAACTGAGTTGCAAAAGCGTCTATCTCTTCATCTGTTGGGTTCTCGAACTCCTCTGAGCGTACTATCGCATCATTGGTATTGATTTTGGAGCTTAGCTTTCCAAAAAAATCTTCGTAAAGGCTTAATAGTTCTGTGATTGGTTTCATTTGATTTAGTTTTTATTTAATTAGTATTAGTAAAAAGAGAGTTAAATGAGCCTCGTTTATTACATAAACGAAGCAGGTTTTATAAATGTTGGGTGGTAAAACAAATTCATGAATAATTTAGACATAGTGGGCGTTGTTATGCTGAAATGAACTTGCTGATAATCATAATTTTAGGCAGGTGCAAGTAAGGTACAAAAAAAGCCCTGCAATGTTGCAGGGCTTTTGGGTGACCCCGGTGAGGGTCGAACTAATTAGCTTTATTCTTTAATGAACTTAGTTACTTGCGATAATGTGCCTGTAGTTACTTTCACAAAGTAAATGCCCGTAGGGAGTACAGATACATTTATCTGCATAGTGCTTCCAGGGGTAGATTCATTTTCTGTTGCAATAAGTGTTCTTCCCATAATATCAACTACACTTAACTTACTGGTTTCGGTTTTTGCATAATTAAAGGCAATATTCAGAACCTGGTTTGCAGGATTAGGATACACAGTAACATTGTCTTTAACTACATTTAACGAAGTTACATTTAGCGGCGAAGAAACAGTGATAGTGTTTGATTTAGAGGCATTATAATTTATAGCCTGTGGCCTTAAATTAGGTTCAGTACATCCGGTATATATCGAATCATTTAACCTCATTTCAACGCGCCATCTTGCATATGGGTAGTTGCTTTGGTTAGCCTGATACACTGCATCGCTCATTGTGTTTTGTGAACCCGATATGGAGTCAATAGCTTTCCATTTACCATTACTTAAACTATCGCGGTACAGGTAATAGGTTACTACAGGTTGCGTAACACCTTGTTTAAGATAACCGGTGCCTGACCAGGTAAATGTGCCTTTAGGCGCTTCATTTATATGGCAGGTGTTTTGCCATGGGCTCGCGGCTATAGATTCCTGATTACCGCATGAATCTACTCCGATTAGCGCGTAACGAACAGTATTGCCATTTGGATTATTAATAGGGGTGTTATCTACAATATAATTCGGCGCAGAAAAAGGTACTTCCTGAATTAACTGCCACTGCGATAAAGAATTTTCATAATATAATTTAAGGCTATCAATATCAGCAAATGCCGATTTATCCCATATTACTATATTATGCGTAGATGCTGTGTCAACAGTTACCACACATATATGCACATTAGGCAGCGTGTTGGCAGGTTGTATTACTTTGGCTGTGCTGTTTATGGTGCAGCCATTGTTATCGGTAACTGCAATACTATAGGTTGTCGCCGGTAAGCCTGTAATAGCAGATGTTGTAGCGCCACCACTCCATAAATACTGGTATCCACCGCCGCCATTGCTCGCGGTAGCTGTTGCAGTTCCATCGCTGCCACCATAACATTTTACAGCGGTTGTGGTTGTATTTACAGTTAGTAATGTTGATGGTTCGGTAAGGGTTGTATTCGAATTTGTTGAACAACCATTTTTGTCGAGTACAGTTACAGTATATGGGCCTGCAACTAAAGCATTAACTGTTGATGAGGTTGCTCCGCCTGTCCATAAGTAGGTATAGGGTGATGTTCCTCCGGTTACGGTTTCGGTTACTGATCCGGTACTATATCCTTTGCAACTTATGTTGGTTCCACTAATAGCACCATTAAGCGCAGCAGCAGGCTGGCCTATAGTAGCAACTGCGCTGGCAGGGTTACATGTATGTGCATCGTTAACAGTTACAGTATACGAACCTGCTATAAGGCCGCTTATAGACGTTGAAGTTGTGCCGCCTGTCCACAAATAAGTATAAGGCCCTGTTCCGCCATACGCAATTACGTTAGCAGATCCGTTGTTGCCACCAAAGCAACTTACATCTACCACTGCCTTTACAGAATCGGTAAGTAAATTAGGTTGCGAAATGCTAAAGCTTTTGGTTGCTTCGCAATTACTGCTGTCATCTACTGTAAGTGTATAATTAGTTGCAACTAAACCTGAAGCCGATATACTGCTTCCGCCACTTGGTGTCCAGCCATACGAATAAGGTTGTGTTCCGCCTGTAGGGGAAGCTGTTGCGGTTCCATCGCTACTACCAAAACAACTTGTAGCAGTTGTAGATACAGCGGTACTTAAAACACCCGGTTGTGGTACCGATGTTGAACCTGTTGTTGTACAATTTAATGCATCAGTTACCAAAATGTTATATGGCCCTGCCGCTAAGCCTGTTGCTGTTTGTGTGGTTTGTGATGAAGGTGTCCAGGAGTAGGTGTAAGGTGGAGTTCCGCCGGTAGCAATTACTGTTGCAGTACCATCACTAGTACCATGGCAACTTGTTCTTGTACTTCCGGTTGATGCACCAAGAGGTGTATAAGCTGTAAGTGTTACGCTTTGAACAACTGAAATGCCTTTATTATCTGTAACTGTAACAGAATATGTACCTGAGGCGGTAATACCGGTTATGGAAGAGGAAGTTGCACCTCCGGTCCAGCTATATAAATAAGGGCTGCTACCACCACGTACATTTGCCGTAAGTATTTGACTGGCGCATGAAGGCGTGGTAACTGCAATGGTAGCTGTAAGCGCTTCTAATACACCACAACCATCAGGGTCAGCACCAAGTGTTGCTCCATTAAAAACAACGGAATTCTTTATTAAACCGGCTGAAAAATCCCACTGGAAAAGTGTGCCGGCAAAACCTGGGCCGCCTGTATAGGTAGTTCCGTATAGGCTATCGTTAGATGCGAGCATAAGGCTACCATACGGACTATTACCGGCGCCGCTAGCACTGCTTGTGAAGTTGTAAACTGTGCTTAAAGTAGGAGTATTGGGTGGTGCCTGAAAGTTAAAAATGGTTCCATCGTTATGCGAACCGCCACCTGCAGTCATTCCGTAAAAATATTTTTCAAACGAAGCATCAGTAACTTCAACAAGCTTACCAAAAGGGTATTGCCCGTTTGACCCTGTAAAGCTTGCAATGTTGCTAAATGTACCTCCGGTAGTAACATAAAACACTGTTCCGTCATCAGAACTACCACCCCTGTATGTAAGCCCATACAGGTAGCCGTATGTTGGTTCCTGAACCAGGGTTCCTCGCGGATTAGAACCTATGTACAACCCGCTGCTTCCTGTAAAATTAACCAGTACGCTATATACACCTGCAAGGGTATATTTAAAAATTGTTCCGTTGCCTGAAGTTCCGCCACCCGAAGTGGTGCCATATAAATTATTGTCAGAGGCTTCCATAAGGCTTCCATAAGGAGCTGCACCTATAGCACCACCGGAGGTGCCCGTAAAGTTTACCATAACACTATAAGTACCTGTAGTTGAACATTTGAACAAAACCCCATCGTTAGAAGTACCTCCCTGCGGAGTCATGCCGTATAAATTGCCATCGGTTGCCTGTATAAGACTTGCAGAAGCACCCTTGCCATGTACGCTGTCGAAATCGTGTATAACTGTAAGTGTATTGTTCGATGGGTTAAACTTAAAAATGGTTCCGAACTTGTTTGCCCCATTAGAAAATGTCATGCCGTATAAATTACCATCGGTACCTTGTATAAGGTCTCCCGAAGGGCCGCCACCCGATACCTTGCCAAATGCGTAAACCTTCTTACTTACGGAATTTAATGCATCGTAATAATAAATGGTTCCTTCTCCGCTGTCGCCGCTAAACGATGTCATGCCATAAAGTAACCCCATTGTTTGGGCATTCGCGGTGTGAGTAAGGAAACTCAGAGCGATTGTGAGCCCTATGATCTGTAAAGTAGTTGTAATTTTTTTCATGTTGTTAGGTGTTTTGGGGTAAATAACTGACTTGCTTGTTAAGGGTATTTATTGTTGTTTTATAATAAGATGCCTGTTTAGGTTAATGGGTTGCATTGGTTTAAATCTAAATCGGTTATGTATGAACAATAACGGTAAATAACTTTTTGGACTAATGCCATAATCCAAATTTCGACAAAGAAAATAATGATTTTCAGGCTATTTATTATTCGCGTAGGGTGAGCGATTATTCGCTACGTAAAACAGGGAATCTGCGGCTTTGGCTTATAGCTTTTCGATGGTTTGCAAAAACAGGTCCTTTTTTCTGGATGAAACAGGAATAACGCTTCCATCTTTCAATACGGCAAAGCCGCCATTTGCTTTTTTATAATGCTCGAAAAAATCTAAGTTAATAAGGTGCGATTGATGAGCCCTGAAGAAGCCAAATTCAGTTAAAAGTTCATCGTATTCTTTTAACGGCTTTGATATTAGTATTTTACGGCCGTCACTCAAAAAGAAGCGTGTATAGTTCTCTTCTGCATCGCAATGCACAATATCTTTTACGTTGATAGCATAAATGCTATCCATCGTTTTTAAAATTATCTTTTTCGATTCTTTGCTGTCACTTGAATAATTGTTCTCAACCACATCGAAGTTTTGAGTGTTGCCGGTTTGCTGCAATGCATCTTCTGCTTTTCGTATAGCGTCAATCAACTCACCGGAATCAATTGGCTTAAGTATGTAGTCAACCGCACTGAATTTAAATGCTTTTAAAGCATGCTCTTCATATGCCGAAATAAATATTACCTGAAAGTTGATGGGCTTTATTTTGTTCAACAGGTCAAAGCCGGTTCCATCGTGCATCTGAATATCCAGAAGTACAATATCGGGCTTGTGTTTTTTAATGGCTTCAATCCCTGTCTTTACACTTTCAGCCTCAGCAACAACCTGCACATTTTTGCAATGCTTTTTTATAACGGAAGCAATTACTTCCCTTCCGTTTTGCATATCATCAATTATAATAAGGCTAAGCATGCGCTGAAAAATAGATTATAAAAATAGTAATTTATTAATGCTTTGTTATACCAGCGTATTTATTGGAAAGTAAAAAATCACTTTTGTCCCCGCGCCTTTATTGTTTTCATCCTTCAGGTCAACTATCTGCATACTTATTTTATTTTTCGATTTTTTGTTAAGCAATAGTATCCTATCCTCGGTTATGTTGGTTGCCACCGATAAATGCTTGCCGCTGTTTGCTGTATTAATTTCTTTTGCCTTTTCTCTTCCTACACCATTGTCTTCAATCTCCAGCGAGAACATATCATTCAGCATCTTTAAGCGAACAGTAATTATTCCCTTAGCACCTTCTTTATTTACTATGCCATGCTCAATTGCATTTTCAATAAACGGTTGTGCCATCATTGGCGGAATTGTAATATTATCCACATCCAGTTTTGGGTCAACATCAATACTGAAATCGAATTTATTGTGGTAACAGAGTTGTTGCAATATCAGGTAATGCTTCAGGGTTTGTATTTCCTTTTCTACCACTATATACTCTTCTTTCGAACTTTCGAGGATAGAACGCATAAGCTTAAAAACTGATGACAGGTAGTTGGCAGCCTCTTGAGGTTGTTCTTTGTAAATATAGTTCTGTACGCTAGTCATGGCATTGAAAATAAAATGGGGGTTCATTTGCGAACGTAGCAGCTTTTGTTCCAGCTCTATTTTTGCATGCAATGCATTTATCCTGTTTTGGCGCATAAGCAAAAGCGCAATAGCAATTATCAGTACCACAAGGCCTGCCAGGCCAATAATAAAATATCGGTTTTGATCTATTTGTAAATTCTGTATCTCGTTTTTTTGTGCAAGCTCTTCTATTTCCTTTTTCTTTTTTTCATTCTGGTACCTAACTTCCAGTTCGGCTATTTGTTTGTTCTTTTCCTTACTGTAAATTGTATCCTTCAGGTTATTGGCAATATCGAGGTAGGTAATGGCGGTTGAATAATTACCCGCTTGCACCAGGGCATGGCCAAGAATTTGAGCATTATCCATTTTTTCCTGTAACACACCTAAGCTGTCGGCTAGTTTGTATGCACGCTGGCAATTAGTAATAGCATTTTTATAATCTTTCTTCAAGGTATAAATTTGCCCTATACCCCTTATGGCATGGGTAAGGCTGAGTTCGTTGTGCACTATGTTGGCCCGGGCAATACTCAATTGCTCATATACCAATGCCGAATCTAGTATTGCATTATGTTTTACATATAATATATTGCCATTCATCATATACACAAACCCTTTGGCTGTAGAATCGTCTCTGAATATATCTATAAAGGCCTCGCCAATATTAGAATAGGCAGTGTGTAAATCACTCAGTACACTAATCTTTTTTCCCAGGTATATTGATTTAAAAGTGTATTCAAGCGATTTTGCATAGTCTTTTAGCGACAGGTAGCCTTCGCCAATATTTGCCAAATCAATAACAAGGCTTTGCTGGTTACCCAAACTGCTGTCAATGCTCTCAGCCTTCATCAGGTTGCTGAGCCCTTTTTGGTAATCGTTCTGCAGGTTATACAAATTGCCCAGGTTTTCTAAAATGGTAGCATTGCCTTCAGCATTGTTTTCGTCTTCATACACTTTAAGTGCTCTTAAATAAAACTCTTCTGCCTTTAAATAATCACCCAATTCCTCATAATCAATGCCCAAATTATTGCATACCTGCGCTGCTGCATTTTTACTTGTTATGCTATCAATAGCCAGGGCTTTAAAGTAATAATCGAGCCCTTTGGCATAATCATTTTCGTCGGATGTGATGTTACCTAATATGTTATAGATGGAACCAAGCACTCCTTTTATATTGTATCTGTTACTCAATATTAATGCACTGTCTTCAAAGGTGAATGCAGTATTTACTTCTCCCTTCATGTCATAATATATGCCAATAGAGGTCAGGGACTTTATTATACCCATTTTCCAGTTTATGCTTTGTGATGAGGTAAGGGCTTGCTTTGAGAGTAATAATGAACTGTCGGGGTTAGTGCCTTCGGTTTCTCCGGCAAGACTTATCAGCATATTTACTTTATTGCTATCCTGCGCCGAATGGGCCAACGCCGCTTTAAGCGAATCGGCTTTATGGTGCTGAGCAAACAGGTTGCCCAGTGAAAAAAGAAAGATTGCAAAAACTAATACTAGGGTTTTCAATACAATAGAAATTGAATAACAAATATAGGATTGCTTGTATAATTACCACAGTCCCAGTTGAAAATGAAAAAGGCTGGAATCAATTCCAGCCCTCTTTATTTATATATGGCCCTTTGGGTACTATTGTCGAACCCTCTAATAGAGCATTTTAAGCGAATACATGAATCTAAAGCATATTTTTCGGCTCTCTAATTACCAGTTACCTTCATCTGATAATGAGTCTAATTTATAAATCCTAATACAATCCAATGCGTTTTGAAAGGACAGTGCCCAATGGCTTATTGAGCCTATATCTTAGGTTCCAAGGTATTTACTAACTTTGTAAACATGTCATTACGCCACTTTATACTACTTATTGCTGTTGTGTTTTTTTATAAAGGTTCCAAGGCCCAGTTTATAATGGCAGGACAGTATACTCCGTATGATTACTATGAATTGAAAGATACCATTTTTTATGAAGATTTTGGCAGTTCTGTTAATTATCCGATTGATGTGAACGGAGATGGAGTGACAGATTGCATTATTGGGATTAAGGTATTTATGGGGTCACACCACTATATTTACAACTATAACATTCTTCCTCAAAATTCCGCACAAATTGCTTGGTTTGCTGCAGACACATGTTCCAATACTACCATAATAGATACTGTTTTAAACCTTGCAAAAAACTTTCCCGAGAATGATTCCATTAATCAAACGGCTATATGGGAAAATTCAGGACTTGTTCTGAACTATTCGAACTTTGCTTTTACTGTCCCTTCTTGTTCTGCAGGCGAATTTAACTACTCAGATACAGGCTTTGTCGGTATCAGGATTTTTGTAGGAAAAGATACCGTTTACGGTTGGATAAGAATTACCTGGTATAATGCAGTTTTACCGGCGCTTGAAGTTATTGACTATGCATCCTATTCATCCGCTACAGAGTGGCCTGAAAATGTAACAGTATATCCTAATCCTTCCACAGGGGTTTTCAAATTCCGATCTTCCCGGTTAACAGCTCAAACATCTGTAAAAGTGTATGATATGTTGGGGCAAATGGTTTATTATTCTCAGATGTCAATCAGTAATTCGGCATACACCATAAATTTAAATGGCAAGGCCGGGGGTATGTATTTCTACAAAGTTATTTCGGGAACCGGAGATGTCATTGCCAAAGGGAAGCTTATTGTTAAGTGACATTTCATTTGTTACAAGAGATTTAAAGATTATAAAAAAAGAAAGGTCGCCAAAATTGGCGACCAGTTCCATAATGTGACCCCGGTGAGGATCGAACTCACGACCCAAAGATTAAGAGTCTTTTGCTCTACCAGCTGAGCTACGAAGTCATTTTAGGGCTGCAAAGATGGTAAAAAATGCTTTATAACAGATAAAAATTTATTGCATTGTTTTTTATCCCTGAAATCCGCTTAAGTTTAAAATACGTAAATAGCTATATGAACGCAATAGGTATAACAGTTTTAGCAGTTTTTAGTATGGCTTGTTCCAATAATAATGTGGCGCAAAAACGAGGCATAAAATATGTGGCACTTGGCGATTCATATACTTGCTGCACAGGTGCCAATCCTGACCAGGCATGGCCACTGTTATTAACCAAGCACCTGAATGATGCCGGTGTACAAATTGAGCTATCCGCCAATCCTGCCCACAATGGCTGGACCACCCAGGATGTGATTGACCGTGAATTGCCCATTTTCGAACAAATAAAACCCGATTTTGTTACCCTGCTTATTGGTGTTAACGATTGGGTGCAAGGGGTCGATTCGGGTACCTTTCATAAAAACCTTACCTATATAATAGATAAAGTGCAGGGTGGTTTGCCTCATAAAAAGAACCTTATATTAATAACCATACCCGATTTTGGAGTAACGCCCACCGGGGCCCAGTATAGCGAAGGCAGAGACATAGCCAAAGGCATTGCAGCTTTTAATTCAATTATTCAGGCTGAAGCAAAGAACAGGGGCTTGCAGTGCGTAGATATTTACCCCGAAACGCAGAAGATGAAGGATGACCCAAAATTAATTGCCGATGATGGCCTGCATCCATCTGCTTTAGAATACAGTAAGTGGGAAGCGATTATTTACCCAATAGCTGCAAGGGTTTTCACATATAAAGGAATCGGTATTAAGGAGTAGCGTATAATACCATATCTCTGCGGAACTCTGCGTGTATTGCTGAGCGAACTTAGGGGTAAAAAATTAGGGCTAAAAATTTGGAATTGAAGAAAATAATCCTCATATTCGTATTCGCAAAAAATAAAATGAAAGCCTTTACCACATACGTTACAGCCATAAACCTTACCGGTACCGCTTATGCAAGGCAGTTGATAGCATTATACTTTTGGGTGCAGAGGCAGGCACGTATGTTCAATATATTATTACAAAACCTTCACCGTATTAATTGCATAGTGTTTGGTTCTATACACGAATTCCTTACCGAGGTATTTATATGCTACCGTTTAGAGAACATGAAAACTGTTCCCGTTATAAAACTTGAAAAGCATGATCTTTTCAATTACCACTACCTGCCCTGTATGATTTACAGTGGCTGCGTGTAATTACCCTTTATAGATGAACGCGACTCCATCGCGATTCAACAGCCTGTGTTTTAAGTATTATAGTTTTTGTTTTTTGTAATTCGCTCTTTGTTTCAATATTTACAATATTCTTCCTGCAACTTAATGCGAAGAATTAGGTAATTGCCTGTTGGCTTTACCCATCGGTAGGGGTTATGTTTTGTTTTTGTAAGAAAATATAAAAACTAACCCCTACCGGCCCCCCCTGGCTTAAAGGTTCTGCTATTTTATTAAATTTGAGTGGTCAACAATATTTTACCACTGTAAATGGAAGCCAATTCTTTTTTCGAATCATTTAAAAAGCTTACCGATACCCAATTACTTGAAATAGTCAGCAGCCATGATGGCTATGAACCAAACGCCATAACTGCAGCTGAGCAAGAAATTAAAAGAAGGGGATTAACCAATGACCAGATCAACGAAATAAATAAGGAAATAAAAGATGCTGAAAGCAAGGAGTTAAAGCAGAAGGAAAAAATTGATGCCGTTAGTAAAAAGGTGTTGTCTACTGGTTCGTCGCTAGCAGAGGATATGTATCCAATACGAAAAACACCACTTACACCTGATAGGGCAATACTATTATTCAGCCTTTTCTTTGCAACAATGTTTGTGATTTCTTTTAAGAATGGTTTTGAAATGCTTGAATTTATGTTTAGAAGTTCTAGCGCAAAATGGGATATGAGTATGGTGTTCTTTTTTGTACCTTTTGCTATAACACCTATAGCGACAGTTTTGTTTTGGTTGCGGAAAAAATGGGGATGGTTTTTGCTGGCTGCATATATGGCATATACCCTATGTATTGCTATATGTTCATTTATAATACAAATGAGGATAAGTCTAATAGATATTCCTGTTGTGAATTTTTTTAGAAAAGAAACAGTATCGTCATCATTATTGCAAATCCTTTTCTTTGCCGGCATGCTGGCAGCAGTGTGTTGGAAACCATTACGGAATATATATAAAGTAGAAAAGCGCCAGGTGGTATGGACTATAAGTATAGTTGCTGTACTTGTCCTAATATCATATTGGAATTTATTGGCATTTTAGATAATGCCAGCCTAAATAAAAAACCGGCACCCCAATAACAAGGCGCCGGTTTTTATGTAGTGGTTGTTGGGGATTACGCTAATTCCTCTTCGGTAATTTCAATTTCCTTTTCTACTAAAGAATCAGATGATTTTTTAGGAAGGATAAGGGTAAGGATGCCATCAACACAATTGGCTTCAATTTCTTCGGTTTCAACTTCGTTCGAAAGTAAGAAGGTACGTTCGAAGAAAGTGTTGCGGTTTTCTTTAAGTGTGTAAAAAGCAGTTTCTTTTTCAATTTCGCGACGGCCATACACATACAGCACGCTGTCTTTTACTTTTACTTTGCAATCTTCATTCCTGTAGCCCGGTACAGTAATTTCTACAGTGTAAGAATCATCGTCTTCCGATATGTTAACGGTGGTGCTAACTTCGTGCGCGCCCAAAAAAGCAGGGTTTGAGTTATTGTTGTTTTGAGAAAAAGCAGAGCCCATGAAAGGGTGGTTCATTGGGCTGAAGCCATTTGAGGTGTGGAAGAAAGAAGGGCCAAAAGGAGAGGTGAAAGGTTGTACTCCGTATGGGCTAGGGAATTGAGGGATGCCATAAGAGAATTGGTTAGCCGGGTTTTGGAAACCAAAGAATGGGTTGATGTTAGATTGGCTGTTGCCGGTTTGCAGAGGAAGAACGCCCCTGTTTACAATACCGAAGAAAGAGCCATTACGGATAGAATCCATTTCTCTTGGCAATTCGTTGAAGGACTTGGTTGATTCCTTTTTTGTTGTTTTCATTTGATGTGATAATTTATTGGTTAATATGTTTAAACCTGTACATCAGGTTTTCGGCAGCAAAGTAAGTGCAGCAATCTTATGGCATTATTGCGTACAGGTACAGTTTAGTTTATCATTACTTTAAGTCAAAATGAATAGGTTAAGTAATTAATAATTAGGAATCAAATAATATCTACATATGTGATGTGTATTTGCGTTAGGGATAGAAGCGAAAAGCCCACAGCGTAGCGAGGACTTGTAGCGAAAAGCCCGACCCGACTTCCGTAAGATAAAAAGTGGAGGGGAACGCCCAAAAATTTAAATAGTGTAAGTGCCTCACAAATTCAGCGTTACAAAAAAAACTTTAAATTTGATTCTATGAAAAAACACATCGCAACACTTTCAGTATTAGCAGTTTCCTTTTTTGCGCAAGCCCAATCAATTGAATTAGGGCTTAGGGGAGGGGTTGATAGCTTCTGGTTATTGAACTCAAATACATCAAGCGCAGGCAATACCGAGAACAAGACCATTTCGGTATCATACAACGGTGGCCTGCACCTGGCATTTGATATTACTGATAATATAGGTATTGAAACCAATTTAATGTATGCTGCCCTTAGCCAGACATATAGTGGCAGCTTTAGCAATAGCGGTGTATTACCTGATGGTAACCTTTATTTGAAAAACCAATCCTATACTTCGAAGACTGCATTAACGGTTACACAAATACCCATACTTGCCTGCATCGAAACCAACTCGGGCTCGTTCGTTGAGCTGGGAATAGAATATGATATGATAAACGGAGCTAATTATTCTGCTAGCTATTCTAATCCTACATATAATCCGGCTTACAGTACATCTAACTACTTTGCTAAAAGTAATATTGCCGGTGTATTTGGTTTTGGAGGTAAATACAGTGTAACCGATTACGTGTTTATACTTACCGACTTCAGGGTTACTTATGGCTTTACCGATATAAAAGGTGTTGATGGCCTGGGGCAAGATTATAGCAGTTCGCCTTATTATGCCACATACAAACCAACTACTGCCGTTAATGCAAGCCTGAATGTAGGAGTGTTTTATTTAATACCTGCCAACAAGGGTTATAAAATAGGCCATAAGTGCAAAGGAGCGCCTAAGGTAAGGTCAGGCACCAGCCATCCTCGATAAATATCGAATATCGAACAAGGAATGATGAACATCGAAATAAATATCGATTAATCTCATGTATTAGCCTTCGGCCTTCGATATTCCTTGTTGGCTATTCGATATTGAATTCTTACGCTTCGCTTAAATTAACCATCACCCAATCGTTACTGCCAGAGTTTATCTGTGCATCGCAATAGCCACACTTGGTAGTTGTAGTATCGGTATAAGGTGCACCACAGCTAGGGCATGCAAAACTCCACAGTTCTGTCTTGTTCACCGCTCCAACCTTTTTGGTAAGGGTAAGTGCCAGTGAACGCTCTATAACGGTATTATCAATAGCTACAATGCGTCCTTCGGTTTCTTTTAAGCGCATCGATGAATAAAGTATGTTGAATGTTACCAACCACATGCCGTCGGCCTGGATGCAGCTTATCATGCTCACCTCGTTCAGGAACAAGCGGTTGAATACATATTTCTCCTGTGCCTTAACAGCTTCTTCAATACGGGCAAAAAGGCCATCGTTGGTAAAGCGGTGTACATATTTAAGGTCGTGTGTGGTATGCGATACAAAGTACTGCATAATGGCATTCGATGCCTTATCTTCCATTAACTGTATGCAGAAGTGTTCATCCTTATTTGCATATAATGGAGCCAGGTTCGGATCGGTCTTATCGAGTCGGTAGTTATTACGGTTGTAATCGTCTTCCTGTGTTATTTCGCAAAGTACCCAGTCATAATCACCAAGGTAAGTAACTGTTCCACACGATTCGCACTTGCTTACATCGCCGGCATCATCCTTCATAGGGTAACCACACTTAGGGCAATTGTTGGTATGGTATAAATCTTTTTCGGCTACACTTGTCTTTTTAATAAATGTCCAATATTCGGTAGCGGTATCGCCACTAAACGATTCATCGAACTGAGGATATTTTTTGCTTATGAACTTGTCGTCGTCGCTAAAGTAAACCGAAGCTGTAATAATGCTGTAATCGCCTTCCTGTTCAGCCGATTCTATACGTATTTGTTTAATGTTGATATTACTGAGCGTATTTACCTGATCGAGGGCATTCATCATGGTAAATTGTGCATTGAAGCGTTGATAAACACCATCACTTATCCATTTACGCACTTTCCCCAGGTTTTTGTTCATCCATGCATCTTGTATGGCAAGGAATGCAGTGCTTACCTTGGCAATAAAGGCCTCCTGGTTGAAATTCTGGTTAGCAGCAAAAAAATCGGGGCTTATTGGCTTAGGAGCGCCTTGTGGCCCACCAGACATACCACTTTCAAGGTCGGTTCCACCACCATTCTTCCTTTTGTTAAATGCATATATAATATAGCCTATTATTATGATAAGTAATATAGTACGGCCGAAACCGCTGCCTATAAGCCAGCCTATAGCAACACCGCTGCCAAAGCCACTACCACCAAAACCACCTCCGTCACCGCTGCTGCTATGTGAGCCACCGGCACCACCGGCGCGTGAATAGGCTTCAACAATGGTAAATACTACTAAAAGGGCAGGTAAAATGATGTTTTTGGCTTTCAATTTCATGGTTCAGGTTAATTGGAAAGCCTAAAAGTATAAGTTTTTTTCAATTGCAGGGTTAAGGCTAAAATACCCCTAAAACAAGGCTAATTATGGGCTTATTTTAATATTATGGGTATGGTATGGATAAATAGCGTATCTTTGCAGCCTAATAAAATAGGGCACATGTAACTAAAGTAGTTGCCGGTAACCTATTAATAACAACAACAAACAACACAATGAAAACAGGAGTAGTTAAATTCTTCAATGACACCAAAGGTTTTGGATTTATTAAAGTTGACGGAAGCGGAGAGGAAATCTTCGTTCACTCATCAGGCTTGCAATCACCTATACGTGAAAACGATAAAGTGCAATTTGAAGTACAAGAAGGTAAAAAAGGTTTAAACGCTGTTAACGTAAAGCACGTTTAATTCCGAATTACTGATCTAATTAAAAGAGCCCTGCAGAAATGTGGGGCTTTTTTATTTTCGGCCCTAAAACCCCGAGCGCGGTTTGACGTTAGTCCGTCTGAGCCTGTCGAAGACCTTTTAAGTTGAAAATGTTTCGACAAGCTCGACATGACATTAATTTGGTTCTTAAGGGGAAGAGGCAAGTACGCAGAGATACCTACTTAATAAAATTCTGTGTAAGCAGGCTATAAATGGCCGTATCCTGAAACTTATCGTGAAAACGAAAGTTCTCTTTAAAATAGGCTTCGCGCACAAAGCCGAATTTTTCCAGTAATCGTATCGATTGCATGTTCTTCGGATAAACTACCGCTTCAATGGAGTGAAGATTTAAAGTTTTAAACCCAAAGTTTAGTAACATAGGTAAAGCTTCGCTCATTATTCCCTTACCCTGAAAGTCGGGATGCAGCTCATAACCGATCTCTGCACGTTGGTGTTCCTGTGATATGTGCCATATGCAACATGTCCCTATCAATTTGTTATCTGTTTTAAGTGCAACAGCCCAATAGCCACATTCGTTATCGTTAATGCCTTTGGTTATTTTATCAATAAAGCCAGTGACTTCTTCCTGCTTTGTGTAAGGTTCGCGGGCAATATACTTCGATACGCTTGGGTCGGCACGAAGCTTGAATACATCAGCGGCATCAGCATGGGTCATCTGGCGCAACACCAGCCTTTCAGTAGCAAGGGTAGGGAAGGGAGTAAAGTTTATAGGTTCCATTACGAGCTATTCTATTTTCAAATATATCAATAGTATTTAATGAATTATATAAGATTACATATTTTGTATATTTGATTTACTCAATAAATGAAATAAAAATGTTAGTACCGTATCAATGGAAGAATAAAGGCATACTTGTCCCAGTATATGCAGTTACTAGTGTATTTGGTACTGCAATGTTATTAGGCATTTTGCAAAGAAATTTTGGAGGGTCTTTTAATAAAGTACCAATGGCTTACGGCATAGCATTTGGTTTATTGGTTGCCGGCATATGGACTTACCTTACTTGTGAATCTTATTATAAGGACAATGAAGGGAATAAAAAGAAATTAGAAGTGGAGCATCAGTTTTACTGGATAAAGATGAAATACTGGGCATATATATATTGGGGGATTGCCGCACTGATCATAATTGACAAGTTGAGTGATTAGACCTTCTCAATTATAAGGAAACTGCAAGTTAAACCTTGGGTTTACAATGTTGTTGTAAATAGAACCAAAGGTGTAAGTTATCTGTAAGCCCGAACTAAAATTGTAAGTAGTAGCCAGCGCCTGAAGGCCTAGCAAAATATCATTATCGGTTGGCCCTATAGCCGGTAAATATATTTGATCGTGAATAAGACTAAGCGATACAAAGAAACCCAAAGAAAAACCTTCGAACAGGTTTACGTTGGCGTTTACGTTCATATTTACTTCGTATCTTCTCAGATCGTAAAAATAATGCGAGGCAGTTATTTGCGCCGTTAGCGAACCCCAATTTTGTTTGTATTGCGAATAGAGCGTTAATGCCTCTGCACCCAGGCGTTCGTGTATCTTTCCTAAAATGGTAGTATCAACATAGCTATTATCAATACCATAAACTGAATAGAGCAGGCGCAGTTGCCTGTGTGTACACTCGCTATAAGGGAATATAGAGTACTCAATGGCAGGGCCAATTTTTTCCTGTAGTTTAAAGTTGCTTACTGTGGATGTGTTAATACCCCCAACCATACCGCTTGAAAAATGCTCACCCATACTTTTTACAAAAAAACCGTTGAACGATTCGGTGCGCATAATAGCATCTACTGTTTGGCCCGATATATTATAGGTGTTATTCATATATAAGCTATTTGCGTTTATACCCATTTTCCATTCCGGAGTAACTTTCGATATATTAATGGATGGCGTGAACATTACTTGCTGCGTAAGCTCCTGTTGGTTAAGGTTTCCACCCAGGTTTACGGTACATACCCACGATTTCCATTTATCGGCAGGCGGTGCCGGGCAGTTCATGCCTAGTGTACTGTCTTTGGTGAACGATATGTTTAGCTTGCTCGAATATGGTGTTTGTGCAATATAGCGGATAAGCCCCATTTTAAGCGTTTGTGCAATGGCCTTGCGCTGGTCCTCTTCTGTAACCAACATGGTTGTATTTGTTCGGAGAGTATCTGTCTGCCCTTTGTACTTGCCCTGGCCTATAAATACAAAAGTAAATTCCTCGCCACCGCTACCTGTTTGTTCGGCCGATGCTACAATATCTACATTGGCTTCTTTACGGTCGCGTACATAATTCACAATGGGTATGTCGCAGCGCAAAAAATCCATATCGCAATAACCACAATCTAAAAATATGTTCAGGGCTTTTTCTTTTTTTACAGTATCAGGCTTCGACTGTGAGTAGCCCTGCAATGCACTTAGTATAAATAATAAGATCGTTGCTTTCCTCATAATCCCCGCTTCTTTATAAAACTATTAATACTGAATAAACATACTTTGTTCTAACTAACTACTAATCACTATAATGCTAATACTACATATAAGATACAAAAAGGTTCAAAAATAAATTGCCGGTACTATTCTATATAACGAAATATGGTAACTGAACGAATTGAAAATGAGCTCTGTTTTTATGAAAACAGAAAAGTAATGTATTTAGTATCAGTTGGTTGTAGTTTCTTTCAAATTTTCACCAAATTTCTTCATTTAGTTAATAATCCAATTATTTTATTAATACTATGCTTAAATACATACCTAAATCAGTTCAGTTGTAGTTTTAGGCATGATTTAGCAGTAATTGATAAGTCAAATTGATAATGCCTGAGTGCTGGTTTTTTGACATTCGAAGGATTTAACAAGAGGCCACTTGTTTTTTGGCCTTGTAATGAATATATTTGGTATCGGTTTTTTGTTGGAATATGTTTCGACATGCTCAACATGACCTAAAGTAGTTTTTAACCTTGGCCCTGAAAAATTATACTCAATGAAAAAATCAAAGCTCCTTCTGATTCTTTTGTCCTTTATAGGATTAACTGCTTTTGCACAAACCGAATCTACAACTGTTACGGGTGTAATGTCGGCGGTAAGCCCATACAACGACCAATACAGAATAACAGTAGGTGATACCCCATTGGTGTTGATAGTAAACATGCAGGATAAAACCGGTACAAGCTTTGAAATAAATGAGCAGTACAAGGATATACTTATTAAGAACAAAGACAAATACGAGTTAAATCCTAAGTATGTAAATAAGAAATTTAAAATTACATACTATGTAAACGGCAAAGGTTGGAAGTGTATCAAGACAATTGAACCAGTTAAATAAATTCCTGTATACATGAAAAAATACTTACTCTGTATTTCAGCATTTGTAATTTTTAGTTTACCATTTACGAATGGAGTTTATGCACAAACTATACTAGGTACCGATGTTTACCATGGCGATGACCCTATTAATTGGAATACAGTAAAAGCAAACGGCTATACCTATGCTTGGTGCAAAGCTACACAAGGCACTACTTATACTGATCCTGATTTTGTATCGAACATTACTACAGGAGAAACGGCAGGCATGTATATGGGAGCATACGATTTTAATGATGCCGAAAATCAAACAGCCAGTGCAGAAGCAAATTACTTTTTGAGTGTAGCCGGTACATACATAAAAGCCTGCGAAATGCCTCCTGTGTTAGATTTAGAAGATCCTTCCAGCGGGCCGGCTTTGTCGAGCGCATTTAATAGCACAACATTAACCGCTTGGGTTCAATTATGGATGACAACGGTACAAAATGCAACGGGTATTGTACCTGTGTTGTATACCACCCGTGGGTATGCTGCATTCCTTAATAGTTCGCTGAATGGTTACCCGATATGGATTGCCGACCCGGATGGCAGCACAACAGTGGCGCCTGCTACCGGCTCATGGACAACATATGCTTTCAAGCAATATTCATTTACTGCTACTATACCCGGCCTTGGCAGCAGCGGTGGTGCCGATGCTGATGTTTACAATGGTTCTTCAGCACAATTTATGACACTTATAGGTTGCACCACAGTTCCTGTTACACCTGCCTTTACTTCTAACGTTAAATCGGGTTGCCCGGGAATGACCGTTAATTATACCGATAAGAGCACATCTACCGGCACTGTAAATGGCTGGAGTTGGACCTTTCAGGGAGGCAGCCCCGCTACTTCTAAGGTGCAAAATCCTACAGGCATAACTTACGCTTCATCAGGTACCTATTATGTAAAAGAAGTAGTAACCTCTACCACCGGAAAAGATTCAATTACAAGTACCGCTTATATTAATGTAATACCATCGGCTTCATTGCCTTTAACCGAAACATTCCAGTCTGCTACCTTCCCGCCAACAGGCTGGACAATGAATTACCCGGTTGCAACTGATAGCGCCTGGGAGCTTTGTACCAGTGATGGTTATAACAGCACTCAGTGCATGTACTTTCCTGCTAACTGCGGTAATGTATCTGATATATCGGGCCAAAGACAGCAGATTTATACACCCGACGTGAGCTTTACCGGTGTTACAAATGCCGAAATGTCGTTTGATGTGGCATACGAACCAAGCAGTACATCAAGTGGCGACACGCTTGCTATTTATTATTCTACTGATTGTGGTAATACCTGGAAAAATATTTATTTGAAAGGTGGAGCTACCCTTTGCACTACAGGCAGTACTACCGGTAAGGGCACCGATGTGGTTACATCCAGCAGGGGTACATGTTTTGTACCCCCTGCAGGTACAGCAGCCTGGAGGAGAGATTCAATAAGCCTTACTGCATTAAATAACCAATCGAGTGTTATGTTCTCATTCGAAAGCCGCTCTGGCTGGGGTAATATTATGTACCTCGATAATATAAATGTGTCATCTCCAACCCTTACTGCAATTCAGAATATTATAAACAGCACTGATGTTAAAGTATATCCTAATCCGAACAAAGGCCAATTCAATTTAGAAATTACGAATTACGAATTAGGAATTACGAACATAGAAATATATGATGCGTTAGGCCAACAAGTTTATCACGCTTCTGTCAACCCAGGCACAACACAAATAGATCTTGATGCAAAAGCAGGAGGGTTTTATTTTTACCGCGTAATGAGCCAGAGTGGTGATAAGCTTATTGCGGAAGGTAAGGTGGTAGTTCAGAAATAGTCAGGAGGTAATATGTTTTGAGCAAGTTTGTTTTTTACGTTCATCGGGTATATTTGAATTAAGTTTTGTTGAAATAATACGTTTTAATCCCTGTTATCTAAAATTATATTTATGAAAAAATCAAGAATCCTGTTAGTGATCCTGGCTTTTATAGGCTTCACTTCTTTCGGGCAAACAGCTACCGAATCGAAAACGGTTACAGGTAAAATAACAAAAGCGCAAGCCTTTAACGATGAGTGTGCTGTTACTGTTGACGGAGTTTTTCTGGTTCTTATAAAAGACAAGGAAGATGAAACAGGAAGAAGCTTTGAAATAAATCAAGAGTACAAAGACTTGATTGTAAGAGTAGAGGATGCGCAGCAATATGAAGTGGCGCGCAAGTATGCCAAAAAGAAATTTAAAGTAACCTATTACATAAATGGTAAGGGTTGGAAGTGTATTGAGAAAATTGAACCGGTTAAGTAATATCATTCCTTATGAAAAAACAATTACTCGCTATTTCTGCATTTGCTGTTTCATGTGTGGGGCTTCAGGCGCAAAGTATATTTGGTATTGATATCTCATCGTATCAGGGTACCCCTAACTGGACAAGCGTGAAAGCTGACCCCAAGCCATATTCATTTGCTTATGCCAAAGCTTCTGAAAGCATAAGTATAGCCGATGGCAGTTTTGTAAGTAATATGACAAACGGCAAAGCAGCCGGAATGAAAATGGGCGCTTACCATTTTTGTAACCCTGTTCAAAACAGTGCGGCCTCTGAGGCTGCTTATTTTTTGAAGATCGCTAAAAAATATATTTCAAATTGTGAAATGCCTCCCATGCTCGATGTGGAAGATACCCCTGGCGAGTCTGCTCTTTCAACGTTGGGTGGTGCAACGTTGACTGCTTGGGTAGTAGCATGGTGTAAAGAGGTGCAGGATTCGACTGGCATTGCACCTATTATTTATACCGATGGTAGTTACTCTTCCTTAATGCAGGCTGCTGCAACTAAATATGGCCTTTGGATAGCAACTGATTCGGGTAACCCCAATGCTGCACCAAGTACAACCGGTTCATGGAGCACATGGATATTTAACCAATACTCATGGACAGGTACTGTTTCAGGTATCAGCGGAAGTGTTGATATTGATGTTTTTAATGGAAACACTGCGGCCTTTAATGCTTTAATGCCATGCAGCCCTGTTCAGGTAGCATTTACTTCAAATATTCAAACGGGCTGTGCAGGTATGTCGGTTAACTTTACCGATAAAACCACATCGTCTGGTACGCTAAATGCATGGAGATGGGATTTTCAGGGTGCTACCCCTTCGAGCGCTAAGGTGCAAAATCCTACAGGTATTGTGTATAATAGCCCTGGCACTTACTATGTTAAAGAAGTAGTTAACTCAACCACAGGGCATGATTCTGTTACTGTTGCCGGATATATTCATGTATTAGCTACAACCACTCAATCATTGCCGCTGAGCGAAACATTCCAGTCTGCAACTTTTCCGCCTACCGGTTGGGCCATGAATTTCCCGGTTGTTACCGACAGCGCATGGGAGTTAGCTACAAGTGTAGGATATAACAGTACGCAGTGTATGTATTTCCCTGCCAACTGTGGTAACGTATCTAATATTTCGGGACAACGACAACAAATTTATACTCCTGCTTATAGCTTTACCGGAGTTACCAATGCTGAAATGTCGTTTGATGTAGCTTATGAACCAAGCAGTAGTACAAGCGGCGATACACTCGCTGTTTATTATTCAACCAATTGCGGCGGTACATGGCATAATATCTATTTAAAGGGTGGGTCAGCACTTTGCACTACAGGTAGCACCACTTCAGCCGGTACCGATGTGGTTACTGAAACAAGGGGCAAATGCTTTGTGCCACCTAACACCAGTGCCTGGAGGAGAGACTCTGTTAGCCTGGCGGCATTAAATAATCAATCCGATGTTATGTTCTCGTTCGAAAGCCGTTCAGGATGGGGTAATATTATTTACCTCGATAATATTAATGTGCCGAGCTTTTCACCTACATCAGTGCAAAACATAATAAGCAATACCGATGTAAAAGTGTATCCTAACCCAAACAATGGTTCGTTTACAATGAAAATTGACAATGGTTACCTGGCTACAGACAACGGAAAATTGCAGGTGAGCGTTTACAATATGCTTGGCGAACAAGTGTATTCGCAATCATCAACATTCAATTCGCAATTAACAATTGACCTTGGCTCTAAAGCAACAGGCGTTTACTTTTATAGGGTAATGACCGAAAGCGGAGACCAGCTTGTATCGGAAGGGAAAGTAGTGGTACAGAAATAAGTTGAAGTATATAAAAATAAAAAAAGGACGAAACACAATAATGCGCTTCGTCCCTTTTTATTTAAAAGCTTTTGTATTAGTATGTTATGTTGGCAAAAGAGCCGCTTGTAACAGCCAGATTGCTTGAACCTGTAGCATTAAAGCTAAAAGTTCCGGTAATTAATTTGTTTGAAGTATCGTAAGTAGTAATGGTAAGTGTACCGGTTGCACTACTGCTGGTGCTCCATGATTGGCCTGAGCCTGTAGTAACTGCTGCATAAGTACCTCCGGGAGCTCCGAGAGCAACAGCAGTACCAACCTTAATTGGCAACTGGTCATATATTTTAATTGTGTAGTTGGTTCCTGTTCCTATAATGGTCATATAGTTTGTACCTAATGTTGCAGAACCTGTAAAGGTTGTGCTGGTACCATTCATGCTTGCTGTAAATGATGGAGTAGTTGATGTGGTTGTTGCAGTGGTACTTGGTTTAGTACATGCGTTCAAGCCAAATCCTAATGCAATAATTGCTGCAGTTTTCAATAATGTTTTTTTCATTTTTATGATTTTGTGGCAGTTAATATTTTACCCTTGTTAAATCAAATGTAGTAAACCCAATTTGATTTGCAAATTTTTCAGGGGAAATTAAAATTGGCAGGGTGCCAAACCTTCTACTACTGTTGCTTTACCCTCGAATCCTCTATCAAGCAAATTAGGGCTATGGGTAGTATCAGCAGGTCGAAAATGCTTATCCAGTCTAGTTGGTTCTTATTAATCCATAACTGAACCAAACTAGTGCCATGGCTATAATACTGCTGAATAAGTAGAAGCGTAAATAAATAAACGAAATAGTTGGGCCGCTTTAAAAAGCCATATATGCAAAACAAATTTATACCCACAAAAAGCAAATGCCTCCATATCGGCGAATCATTGATTTTTACAAACATGCCCACTACATGATAAATGGCAGTTAACAAAAAGATAACTGCAAATACCTTGAATAGAACACTCCTCGATTTGGCGGTGAATAGCATTTGGTAAACTTAAAGGTTTGTGAGATAAGGTAATGCTTGGTATTACTTTTGCTTTTGTGTTTTGTAGTAGAAACAGTATATTTGATACAGATAAACCACTATGAGAAGATTCTGTTTGTTGATTCTATTATTAGTATTTGTTTCATGCAATATAACAAAGCGGAAATATCTGCCGGGTTATTCTATAGAAACAAATCAAAGAATAGAAGCTATCCATCAAATAACCCCTGAAAAAAAGCTTAATGCTCATTCACCAACAATTGCAGTCGGTAATACGGTGTTACCGTTAACTGAAATAAATTTGCAACCATCTTTAATACCCAATAAAACTATAGCAATTGCCAGTAAATCAAATAAGATAAAAAAAGAATTTTTAACGAAAGGAATAACACAACTCGTTAAAGCTGTAAGTGACTCTTTACAAAAAAAGACTGAGAATAATAAGCAGGTATATGAGAAGGCAATGACAAGTTTTTGGTTAGGTATTTGCGTTGTATTGCTGCCTATAATAATGATTCCATTAGGGATTTATACTATATATCCTCCGGGTGCAGATGATTCATCACTAGCTGCGTATATTATATTCGGCTTTATATTTTGGACTATTTTTTCTATTACAGGTTTTGTTAATGGTGTCAGGGCTATTAAATTTATTAAAAAGAATTCTGACTCATATAGAGGATTAGGTTTTGCCATTGCCGGTGTTGTTATGTCCAGTATTGTATTGGCTTTTTATGCTGCGATTTTTATCGCTTTTATTGCTTTACTACTTCGATTGTAAACTTCGTTTGTTTTCGCGGAAAACTCTATACATGATATAGATACAAGCAGCAGTTATTATAACTATTCCAAACTGATTATGATAGGCTGGGTGATCGGGTTTTACCTTGCCTAAAAAGGTTTCGCAAATGAAGTAACTGACATTGAGTAAATGAAGTATGATGCCAAAATAGAGCAGCCTGGTTAGATCTTTAAAGGTCCAAAGAATGAATGGAATGATTAGAATGCAAATAAAAGTAATGAAACCATGTAGGTTCTCAGCTATACTGAGAACCGCAGCGTGGCTTTTGAAGCGCTGAAATACATAAAACAAATGAATCAGATGATTGACAGCAAACATGGTTATTAAAATCCGGAAAGAATCCTTTTTCTTATCATCATTATATATTGCTTTAAGGCCATAACGGCCAACCATTAATAGTGTGAGGAGAATAATAGCTGATGATACCCTGCCTGCATTGCGGGCACACTTGTCAAAAACAAATTCTGCTTCTGTTGTCCAAACTGCCCAGAAATAAATTATTACTTCCAGGCAACAAATAAATGCAATTAATAGGGGTATTCTTTTTTTAGTAAACATGAGTGGTTTGGATTGGTTTACTCAATTAACGAATGCACTTATTTTTTATTGCCTTGGGTCTTTTACTTCCCTATACAAAACCTGCTGAAGAATATTGTTTTTAACGAATCAATTATCAATTCTTGATACAACGTACCGAATGACCAAAAGTCTTCGCGCCATAATCGCTACGATACAAATCATTTTCACCATTTTGCAGGAAGGTTTCCATCAAATCATTATGGCTATATTCCGTTGTCGACCAAAAGTATACAGTTTCGCCAATATTCATAGGTGTACCATCAAAACATTGACCAGCAGGTAAGGCTGAAAAACCACTGATGTTGTTACCATTGTTATTACCACTCCATTCTGATGGGCTCTTCATCTTATTACCTGCTAATTGGCTTCCTCCTAAATACTTAATTAAAATTATCCATTCGTCATCACTTGGTATATGCCAGCCCTGTGGTGCTAAACCCCTGCTATCTTGTACCGCATACCCATTATATAGCTTGCCATATTTATGCCCATATGTAGAGTCCCACGCATAATAACACCAAGCCGGGTTGCCTGCATTACTTGCACTTTCCCAATCTTCTTTAGTTTTAGCTTCGTATATCGGGTCACCATTCCTGAATGTAGTTACATCAAGATTTTTTGTTGTCCAGATCTGAGTGCCAATTTTTGTAAACCCTTTATTGCTTTTGCCCTTTGAGGTAAGGTTAGTATCTGTCTGCCTGTGTAAATATTCAAGCGCCTCTTTCTCCTTCTTGCTAAAGTTACTGTCAGGTGAAAATTGCTGCCCTATAACAACTCCGTTTTCATCGTAGTGTTTTGATGAGATGAGTTTGCCATCAATAAAATTAGTTTCAAACTGTAATTTCCCGTTCTCATGGTACATTTTTGTTACTCCATTTTGTTTGCCGTCTTTTAAGGGGATTTCAAACAATAAGCCTCCACTCTCATAATAGCCTTTCGATACTCCATTCAGTTTACCATTAATGAAAGTAGCTTCACTATATAATTTTCCGTTCTTATAATATTCTCTTTTTATTCCGCAAGGGCTACCTGCCTTATAAAAGGTAAGATAGTATAAGAGTGCTGCATTGGTATCTGCTATAATAACTTCATTTTTATCCAGGTATTCAATCCACTTACCCTCCTTTAACCCATTTTTGATTTTATTCTGAGCCTCAGCTTTATTTGTAAAACCATTTGTAATTGATTTTTGCGGTGCACATGCATTAAAGGAAAGTGAAACAGATAATAAGGCAATTAATGATTGTTTCATAAGTGGTATATGGTTAATTATTTCAAAAATATGAAATATATAATATACTGTTACATGTTATTATTTCCCAATATAAACCCTGCTAAAGCAAGATGAATCGTATCTTTACAGAATATAATCGAGCAAAATATGAAAAACGAGAAGAGGCGCAAGATGTATTTTATAACCGGGGCATTATGTACCGCAGCTAATACTTTTATGCAACATTATTTAAAGCTGCCAGATTTTGTTTTTGGAGTGTTCTTCGGTATATCTGCCGGCCTTATAATACTATCTATAATAAACCCGGGAAAAGCAAAGCCCATTTGTTAAAAGGAGTATTTGCTTTTTAGGTTATTTCCCAATACAAAACCTCTGCGATTTAGCCTCTAACAAGTCCTTGATCTTTCAAGATGCAAATAGGACACGAATTTTAAGTCCATTTCTAGTTGTTATGTATAAACATAATTTTACCTTTATAAACTGATAGCTTTGTATTTCCAATCACTAAACCTAATTAGTTTTAATATTAGTATGCTCTATTGTTGTTCAAATCATAATAGTTTATTATCTGGAAGTTTGGTAAAAGAGTTAGCCCCATATTTTGTCGTTGTTATTGGAGGTGTACTTGCCCTACTCCAAATTAAAACTAATATTGTGAAGTCGTCAAGAGTTAAATGGATTGATGACTTTAGGGATACATTGAGTAAGTATTTATCCCAAAAGGCCGGTGCAGCATATCACTATTATCTCTACGGAAATCCTGCAAGTGATAATAAAGATGAAAAAGTAAAAAACTTTAGCTTGGGAAATGAAAAAGCACAAAAGGTTAGGGAGTTGCATTATAAGCTGATTCTTTACCTTAACCCTCAAGACGAAAATCATAAATCATTCCGGGCAAAACTTGAAGAGATGACATCCATGACATACAAGCAAAATGAGGAAGTAACTAGTAAGGGAGGGGAAAACTTAGGCGCGAAGGAAAAAATAATATTGGAATTAGCAGAAAAAATCATTGAAAGGGAAACCGATAAAACAAGAAGTTTATTTATTCTTAGACATAATTGAGGGCTTCTACTTCCAAATACAAAACCTGCTGAAGATATTATATAATGGATATTATACAATATAAATATTGGCTACTTATTTTTTTTGCCATTGTTATGTACTTTGTCAAAAGGTATTATGGGAGTGAGTTATATGGCAAGCCTTCTGAATCTTATAAGCAAACCCCCGAAAAGCTTTTTTGGGATAAAATAGAAAAGGCCAGAAATATTGCTTCAAATAATTATGAAATACAATGCCAAAAACTTGTTGCCTTATTGAAGACAGAATCCCCCGAATATATAATGCAGTTTAATGAAATATTCAATGATAAACTTGACAAGGCATATACATGGAAGTTATGGGCTGCGGCATATGTTATTAATGGTGGATGTTCTGATGATGCGTTTATTGATTTTAGAAGCTGGTTAATCGGGCAAGGTGAGATGATTTTTGAGGGTGCAATTAAGAGCCCTGATTCTTTGTCTAATATAGATATTGAGACTGATGAATGGGAGGGATTGCAATACTGCGCTAATCAGGCATATAAAGAGTTGATGGAACAAGATATACCACCCGATGAAATGATACGTAGCCTTGAGCCTAAAGGAGATAAATGGGATGAGGGAAATGCTGAACAGTTGAAAGCCATGCTTCCTCATTTATCTTTAAAGTACAACAGTATATAAGCAAGCAAATTCACTTCCCAATACAAAACCTGCTGAAGATATTACCAAGCAGATCATTGGTTGTAACCTCGCCTGTAATTTCGCCTAAATGAGATAGGGCACTTCGAATATCCGATGCAACTAATTCGCCCGATAGTTTTGTTTCAATTCCCTTTTTAGCGTTGCCAATGTTTTGCAGCGTGCTTTGTAATGCTTCGTAGTGGCGGCTATTGGTTAGTATCACACTTTCTTTAATGGTTGCACCTTGTAGGGCAGTGGTATATAAATGGTTTTTCAGTTCTTCAATGCCTTTGCCGCTTTTGGCTGAGATGAAATGTATGTTTTTTATTTCCTTAAACTTAGCCTTAGCCTCAACCTCCGTCAGCATGTCTGTTTTGTTTGCAACCGGTATAATTGCTATGCTTTCGCTATTGCCTAATTTCTTTATGTCTGCTAATACATCTTTGGCGCTCATCTCTTCAGCATCGAAAAGGTAAAGCACAATGGCAGCCTGTTTTATTTTTTGCATGGTGCGTTCCACCCCCTCACGTTCTATAATGTCGGCTGCATGGCGTATACCTGCGGTGTCGGTCAGGCGGAAAGCAATGTCCTGTATGCTTATTATTTCTTCAATAGTATCGCGGGTGGTGCCGGGTATATCGCTTACTATGGCTCGTTCTTCGTTCAGTAAATTATTCAATAAGGTCGATTTGCCTGCATTGGGCCTGCCTGCAATAACGGTAGCTACACCGTTCTTTAATACATTACCCAAGCGAAATGACTCCGACAGTTTTTCTATTTTGCTTTGCATTTCGGTAAGTAAGCCTACCAGTTGTGCACGGTTGGCAAACTCCACATCTTCCTCGCTAAAGTCGAGCTCCAGTTCCACAAGTGATGCAAAGTCCATGAGTTTTTGCCGCAGTTGTTTCAGTTCACCCGAAAAGCCGCCCCGCATCTGGTTCATGGCAATGTGGTGTGCAGCTTCACTTTCCGATGCTATAAGGTCGCTCACAGCTTCGGCTTGAGATAGGTCGAAACGCCCGTTTAAAAATGCACGCATGGTAAACTCACCCGGCTTGGCAGGGCGTGCACCATGTTTTATAAGTAATTGCAATATGCGCTGAATAATAAAAGCTGAACCGTGGCATGATATTTCTACCACATCCTGACAGGTGTACGATTTTGGAGCTTTAAACAAACCCGCAACGGCTTCGTCAACCACTTCTTTACCATCCATTGCCAGACCGAAATGCAGAGTGTGACTGGCTGCTTCGTGCAACTTAAGCGCGGGGAATATCTTTTCGCTAATGCTTATTGCCTGTGGCCCCGACAAACGTATAACGCCAATGGCACCAACTCCCGATGGGGTAGAAAGGGCTACTATGGTATCGTCGAGGATGATGTTTTTCATTAGAACACAAAGTTATGTAATTGTGCTTAGCCCCAAACCCCTAAAAGGGCTTTAATTCAAGTAGAATATCGAACAAGGAATATTGAAGAACGAAGTGAAAACTAAAATCTGCCACTAAGTCACAAAAGCACAAAGAAATACACACTAAATATTTGTAGGATTTCAGTTTGATGTTCGCCCCAAACCCCTAAAGGGGCTTTGAAATATACGTTAAGCTTTTGTGGGATTTTGTGATTTCGTGTTTTTGTGGCAAGTATTTGCTGTTTAATAGGTAAAGTGGTGGCACGTAAGGTGAAAAGGTAATATTTAGGTAATAGACACATAGATGCATTGACCTGTGCCAAAGCCAAGTGAAATAATGAGTATCGAATATTGAATACAGGAGTAAAAACTAAAACCTGCCACTAAGACACTAAAGCACAAAGAAATACACACCAAATAGTTTTGTGGGATTTTGTGATTTAGTGTTTTTGTGGCATTCTGCTATCCTGTAGGTGCAGTTTCTTAATTTATTTATATTTGCTCAATAATTGTCTAATAAAGAACTATGAGCATTTTAGTAAGCAAAAAATCGAAAGTAATAGTGCAGGGCTTTACAGGTACAGAAGGTACCTTTCACGCACAACAAATGATAGAATACGGAACCAATGTAGTAGGTGGTGTTACCCCAGGTAAAGGCGGTACCAAGCACCTCGACAAGCCGGTGTTTAACACCGTAGCCGATGCAGTTAAAGATGCAGGAGCCGATGTATCTATCATATTTGTTCCGCCTGCATTTGCTGCCGATGCTATTATGGAAGCTGCCGAAGCCGGTATTAAGCTGGTAGTGTGTATTACCGAAGGCATTCCGGTTGAGGATATGGTAAAAGTAAAATCGTATTTATCAGATAAAAGCACCCGTTTAATAGGCCCTAACTGTCCGGGTGTTATTACCCCCGGTGAGGCTAAGGTTGGCATTATGCCTGGCTTTATACACAAACCGGGTACTATAGGTATTGTATCAAGGTCTGGCACCTTAACCTATGAAGCTGTTGACCAGGTTACCAAAGCTGGCCTTGGACAATCGACCTGCATTGGTATTGGCGGAGACCCCATTATTGGCACCACTACCAAAGAAGCGGTGGAATTGCTGATGAAAGACCCCGGTACTGAAGGAATTATAATGATAGGCGAAATTGGCGGAACCATGGAAGCTGATGCAGCTAACTGGATAAAAGCTAATGGAACTAAGCCTGTTGTAGGCTTTATTGCCGGCCAAACAGCTCCTCCGGGCCGCACTATGGGCCACGCAGGTGCAATTGTAGGTGGTGCTGAAGATACTGCAGCAGCCAAAATGAAAATTATGCGCGATTGTGGTATTACTGTAGTTGATTCTCCTGCTGTAATAGGCAAGACCATTGCTGCTATGGTAAATGCAAAGGTAAAGGCTGTTTAATGCATTTGTGACACTAATTTCACGAATTCTTAATACAATAAATGTATTCAGGAGGTTTTAATTAGTGTAATTCGTGGCGGAAGAAAAATGACAAAATAAAATCGCTTAAATGGCGTTTATTGAGAAAATAACACTCATGCGGTTAAAAAAAATCATACTCTGCTCTTCACTTTTCATTTTTCACTTTTCAGTTTTCGCTCAAATAGGCGGAACCAGTACATTCAATTTTCTTGAATTACCTGTATCGGCAAGGGCAACTGCCCTGGGTGGTAATTTTATTGCCGTACGCGATGGTGATCTTAGCCTTGCAGCCACAAATCCGGCTATACTTGATAGTTCGTTAAACAACCATGCGGTAATTAGTTACATGCCCTACTTTGCAGGTATCGACTATGGCTACTTTTCGGTGGCCCATACCATAAAGGGTTTTGGTTTATTTGGCCAAACTGCAACCCTCGATGCAAGTTTAAAGTACATTGACTATGGCACTTTTACCCAGGCCGATTTTGCAGGCAACATTACCGGTTCCTTTATTGCCAGCGAATACCTTTTTAATGTGGGGTATGGCCAGCCACTTAAAGATTCTACCATTAGCATGGGTGTGAATTTTAAAGGTATAACATCACACCTTCAGCAGTATTACTCATCGGGCTTTGCCATTGATCTTGGTGGTTCGTATGTGAGCCCGAATAAGAGACTATACATAGGTGCAGTTATTCAGAATATAGGCTCGCAGTTAAAAGAATATACCACAGGCGATTATGAAGCTATGCCTTTCAATACTACCATTGGTGTTGCCTATAAACTTGCCCATGCACCTTTCCGCTTTGGAGCCACCTTCGATCATTTACAAAAATGGGACCTTACTTACCTTGACCCGACCGATACTGCAACCGTAAACCCGCTTACCCAACAAGCTATTCCTCAAAACGGGGCAGGTACATTTGCCGATAAATTGATGCGCCATATAACCCCTAATTTAGAAGTGGTGCTTGGCAAAAACTTTATGCTGCGCTTTGCCTATAATTACGAAATGCGTAAAGAGCTTG
>Ga0207054_1027_pt1 | contig 62387 bp, 69 predicted proteins | sample Alteio_BWMinCont_60_FD_153288 | JGI IMG/M metagenome (GOLD analysis project Ga0207054, IMG submission 153288) | Enriched cells from forest soil in Barre Woods Harvard Forest LTER site, Petersham, Massachusetts, United States -... | ecosystem: Environmental > Terrestrial > Soil > Temperate forest >... | reverse complement strand
GGTATTGCTTATGCGCATCGGGCAGTTTAATAGCATCAAGGGCTTCAAAAGCTTTATCGGCGTAACCCTGCATGGCATTTTCGGCCTGCTGACGAACATCCAGCGAGTTATAAATAGCAGTTATCGCCTCTACTTTTTCAGTATTATCAAATTGAGTTGCAGCTATCCAGTTTGTCAACGCTGTTGTTTGCTGTAAGTTGGCTAATTCAAGCGCTTTGATAAGTAAATAGGTTTTTTTGTTTGATATGATATCGCCGCCGACTTGTTTTCCAAATTTTTCAGGGTCGCCGTAAACATCAAGGATATCATCCTGCAATTGAAAGGCAATACCAAGGTGTTCGCCAAAACTGCTTAAAAGGTCAGCATCTTTGCTATCAGCCCCGCCGATCAATGCGCCAATTTTTAAGGCACCGCCCAATACTACCGCAGTTTTAAGGCGTATCATGTTGATGTATTCTTCAATGCCAACTTCATTGCGCACCTCAAACTCCATATCCAATTGCTGCCCCTCGCACACGCCGATGGCTGTGGTATTAAAAATATCAAGTATCGGGCGCAAAAGCCTGTCTTCCACCTGCATCATTAGCTTATAGCCCTGCACCAGCATTACATCACCCGAAAGTATCCCAACGTTGTTGTTCCACTTTTCGTGTACCGTTATCCTGCCACGCCGCAAGGGGGCGTTATCCATAATGTCATCATGCATCAGGGTGAAATTATGGAACACTTCTATTGCCAGCGCAGGCGAAATAGCAGCATCTACGTCACCGCCAAACAGGTCACAGGCCATTAAAAGCAAAGCAGGCCGCATCCGTTTACCGCCCAGCGACAGGATATACCTTATCGGTTCATATAACGCAGCCGGGTAGGAGGGCAACGCAAGTTTATCCACTTCCTCACTGATCAATGCCTGTAAATATTCTAATTTCTTCATGTTTTGTTGTGAGTAGTGAGTAGTGAATAGTGAGTGTTTAGTGAGCTTCATTCACCATTCACTACTCACCACTGACCAACCTAATCTTGTACCAACGAAAAATCAATTTGTTTCTTCGTCAGATCCACGTTTTTAACCCTTATTTTTACTTCATCGCCAAGCTGGTAAACCTTCTTTTTGCGCTGGCCGATGATAGCGTAATTTTTTTCGTCGAGGGTATAAAAATCGTCCGATATATCACGCAGGCGTATCATGCCTTCGCACTTGTTCTCGATGATCTCCACATACATACCCCATTCGGTAACGCCCGAGATCACGCCGCTGTAAACGCTGCCCACCTGGTCTTTTAAAAATTCGGCCTGTTTGTATTTTATAGACGAACGTTCCGCGTCAGCTGCTTTTTTCTCCATTTGCGAGCTGTGCTGGCATAATTTTTCATAATGCTCGGCATTGGCGCTCTGCCCGCCGTTTAAATAATGGAATAGCAACCTGTGTACCATCACATCTGGGTAACGGCGGATAGGTGAGGTAAAGTGGGTATAATGATCGAACGCTAAACCATAATGACTGCTGCTTTTTGTAGTGTAAATAGCTTTCGCCATGGAGCGGATGGCCAGTTGGGTAAGCACATTCTGCTCCTTTTTGCCTTCCACATCCTCCATTAAATAATTGAGGGATTTAGCAGTTTCCTTGTCAGATTTCGTATTTATCTTATACCCAAACCTGGCGGCAAACTGTGCAAAATTAGCCAGCGCTTCGGGTTTTGGCGTGTCGTGAACACGGTAAACAAAGGTATATTTATGCTTGCCTTTGCCCATTTTGCTAACGTGCTCGGCAACCTTACGGTTGGCCAGCAGCATAAAATCTTCAATCAGTTTATGGGCGTCCTTACGTTCTTTTACATATACGCCGGTAGGCTTGCCATCGGCATCCAACTTAAATTTCACTTCAGTGGTTTCAAAGCTGATGGCGCCGTTTTTAAACTTGCGCTCGCGCAGTTTATAGGCCAGTTCGTTTAGCTTTAATATTTCGTTGGTGAAATCACCGGTTTTGGTTTCGATGACTTCCTGCACTTCTTCGTAGGCAAACCGCCTGTCCGAGTGGATCACCGTTTTGCCAAACCATTCGGTAATAACATGTGCTTCCTCGTTCATTTCAAAAACGGCCGAAAAGCAAAGTTTGTCTTCTTTTGGCCTTAAGGAACATAAGCCGTTTGACAAACGCTCGGGCAGCATCGGGATCACCCTGTCAACAAGATAAACCGAAGTGCCCCGGTCTTCAGCTTCCTTATCAAGCGCAGAATCAGGCTTTATATAATGCGATACATCAGCAATGTGGACGCCAACTTCGTAGTTACCATTCTCCAATTTTTTAAACGACAAGGCATCATCAAAATCCTTGGCATCAAATGGGTCGATGGTAAAAGTGGTAATGTTGCGAAAATCGCGCCGCCTTGCAATTTCTTCATTAGTAATAGCATCCGGTATTTCTTCCGACTCATGCTCAACTTCGGCAGTAAACGATAACGGGAAGCCGTATTCAGCCAGGATGGCATTCATTTCGGTATCATTCTCGCCCTGTTTGCCTAAAATATGTTTGATGCGGCCTATCGGGTTTTTAGCATCAGCAGGCCAGTCGGTAATTTCGGCAACAGCTTTTATCCCGTTTTTAGCGCCGTTAAGCTCGCTCATCGGGATAAAAATATCATGCATCATTTTACGGTCGTCAGGGATAAAAAATGCAAACCGTTCCGAAAGTTTTACAATGCCCGTAAATTCCATTTTGGCACGCTGCAATATTTCTATTACTTCGCCTTCCTTATTTTTGCCCTTGCTTTTGGCATAAACATACACCTTCACACGGTCGCCGTTAAGTGCATTGCGCAATTTGCGCGGGGCTACAAAAATATCGTTCTCAAATTCATCGCCTGTAACAATAAAGGCCGAGCCGTCGTTGGTCATATCAACTGTGCCCTCAATAAATGTTTTCAATTCCAGCAGTTGGAATTTGCCGGGCGAAAGTTCCTTTAAAACTCCCTTTTTTGCTTCATCTTTTAGTATATCAAATATCACATCACGCGCCTCTGGGTCGCGGACGTTCAATTTGGCAGAAACTTGTTTGTAATTTAATGGCGTATTGCCGTTTTGTTCGAATATATCAAGTACCATTTGGGTAAGTACCTGGTTGATAGATGAACTGTTTTTCTTTTTAGACATTGGTATAATTTGTGCAAAAGTACCCAATATTTCAGGTATATTGATAATGGATGATTTACTTATTTTTACAACCTCACCCAACCCTCTCCAAAGGAGAGGGCTAAACTTCGCTCTTTTAAAGTCCTCTCCTTTGGAGAGGATTTAGGTGAGGCGACAACAGGTGTTTAATAAAGCATACCCCGAATGAACACAACGATACCCTTCATACCCAATCCCAAACGCATCATTTCAGTTGTGCCATCGCAAACTGAATTGTTGTTTTATTTAGGTTTGGATGAGGAGGTTATTGGCATTACAAAGTTCTGCATCCATCCTGCTGATAAATTTAAAGCCAACACTAAAATTGGCGGTACCAAACAACTGGATATTGAAAAAATAAAAGCGCTTCAACCCGAACTCATCATCGCCAATAAAGAAGAAAACGAACGCAGCCAAATAGAGGAACTGATGAAGTTTTTCCCGGTTTACGTAAGTGATATCAGCGATTTACCGGGCGCTTTAGCGATGATTGAAAGGGTAGGGGAATTGGTAAACAAAAGCATTGAAGCAAAGGCTCTTACAGATGCTATAAGCCAGCAATTTTGTAATTTGAGGGTAAAAAAATCAAATTTATGCGCCGCCTATTTTATATGGCGAAAGCCCTATATGGTAGCAGGCAAAGGTACTTTTATCGATGCTATGCTAAAAAAATGCGGCCTAACCAATGCTTTTGAAATGGAAAGGTATCCCGAAATTGATGCGGCTGCGCTTATAAACGCCAACCCTGATGCTATCCTGTTATCATCAGAACCTTTCCCGTTCAAAGAAAAATATATTGCTGAATTTAGGGCGATGCTGCCCGATGCTGTTATTAAAGTAGTTGACGGCGAAATGTTTTCGTGGTATGGCAGCAGGCTATTGCTGGCGCCGCGGTATTTTGAGGGATTGGTTAAAGAGTTATACGTTTAACTCTATTGGTCATAACATGTTGAAAATCATAGACTGATTTTAATTTTTAATTATATTTAACAATTAAAATAACTGATCAATCACAATGAAAACTCCTAAAATCTTAATCAGGATTGCAGCAATCCTGATGCTGGTACACCTTTTGGGGCATACCATGGGCTTTAGCGGATGGAAAAAAGCGACAGACCCTGCCCAACAGGAAATAATAAAGCAGATGACAGGCCCGAAGTTCCCTTTTATGGGTGCAATACACAGCATGGGCGACTATTACGATGGCTTTGGCTACGGCTGTTCCATAGCCATCCTGCTATTTATATTGGTGCTTTGGTTTGTATCCGGCGAATTAAATACATCGCCCCGGCTGGCCAAAAAGGTACTTTTATCGGTTTCACTATGCATACTGGCCTGGGGTATTGACGAGATCCTCTTCTTTTTCCCGTTTGCAATATGCGTTACCATGTTAACTTTCGTATTAACAATTACGGCTTACTTTTTGTACAAGCCGGGAGAGCTGGTAGTTAATAAGCCTTTGTAAATTATTTTAGGGAAAGATAAACAACTGAAGCCATGGAAGAACAACAAATACGCAAAACACTGGATGCGCACTGGCATGCCTCGGCGACCGGCGATTTAAATGCCGAGCATGATATTTACGATGACGATGCCATTTGCGATTACCCACAGTCGGGTGAGCGGATCATCGGACGACATAACTTGCAGGCCCTGCGGGGGTATCATCCGGGTAAGCCTTCGGGTTTTAATGTCAGGCGGATTGTGGGGAAAGACGATCTCTGGATCACGGAATACACCATCACCTACCAGGGGCAGCCGGCATACACAGTGAGCATTATGGAGTTCCGCAACGGTAAAGTAATGCATGAGACACAGTATTTCGCAGACCCCTTCGAGGCGCCGGCCTGGCGAAGCCAGTGGGTGCAGCAGATTGGGTGATGCTGCATTTAGCTTATAGTACCTTTATCGTGTTATCTAATGATCCCTGCGCGGAACCCGCGCATTCCTTAGAACACCTTGAAGATATTCTATCTATAATTATAATAAGGCGAATTATAAAAGTTTAATTTGAATTAGTTTTTATTAGATTTACTAACTCACATTGCAACATAAAGATATAACCTACATGGGAATATTTGATTTTTTTAAAAAGGCGAATCAAACAGCGAGGGAAAGTGGGCTGAGGAATGAAGAGCCGGTTATACACAAAACCATAAACAATCCAACCAAACGCAGATTAATTAGTGATGAAAAGTTTAATAATCAGCAATTTCAGCGAGAAATGTTGGCTTTTGCCTTGTGGAAGTATAATGAGAATAGCTGCGATTATTTAGCAGCGCATAAATCTCTTATTAAAATGGAAGATATTGAACTGACTGAAAAACAAGCGGATAAAATTATTGAGAAACTTAAGCTTTTGAATAATCTTAAAATCAAAAAAGATTGATCTAATGACTTAGTTATTAAAGCGCCGACTCTGGTTAGTGAAGAGTAGAAAACGATAGCCTTGAATTGGTTTACAATGCTTATATAGAATATCACTCTGACATAGAATTGGTACAAATCTTGCCATTTAGCCGATGATTGGTGTTACTGTGCACCATTTAAACTAAAAAACCCAGCCAAATTGACCGGGTTTAATTCCGTGCGGAAGAAGGGACTCGAACCCCCACGCCTCGCGGCGCCAGATCCTAAGTCTGGTGCGGCTACCAATTACGCCACTTCCGCGTTTTTGATTTTTAAGAGGCTGCAAAGATAGATTTTTTTATCGTGATTTCACCGAATATTTAAAAAATGATTTTACTGATTGGTTAATTTACTTTATAAACCAATAAAGCCGCCTTTTCGTTGCCGCTTTCCCTGGCAGCGATCAGGAATAAACCAAATTCGGGAACCAACAAAGAGGTACGGGCGCCACCACGGGTTTTGATGTGTGCGATCTGTTTATAGGTGGTATTACTTGTTTGCTTAAAAATATCCACTGCTCCGCCGCCGCCGCTTATATATACCTGTTTACTTTTGGCATCCCAGTACAGGTCGTCCACATCACCAACCATTGGCCCGCTGAATATTTCTTCGCCGGTTTCGCTATCATAAATAACCAGTTTGGCGGGAATGCGATAACCTACGATAATGCGGTGCTGCGCCTCATCATAAGCCATCGGAAAATTGGCACGGGGTAACAATTTAGTCCATTTGGTAACCAGGCTCAATTGTTTCAGGTCGCAAACACCGATCATGCCCGAACCAGGCAGGTTCACCCAAAGCTTATTTGCTTTAGCATCTAATTGAAAAGATTCCGGGTGTGCGGGTAATTTAATATCACTTAACTGCTTGTGGTTATTCGCATCGATAATGGCAATACCGCCGCTACCATAACCTACATAAATCTTATCAGCTTCTGCATCATAGCGAACATCATCTGCATCATCGGCCAACTTAATGCTGCCCGTCTTTTTTAACGTAGTTGTATTGTAAAAACCGCATTCACCGGTGCCGCCATTGGCAATCAGTATTTCGCCATGTTTGGGAATATAAGCCACACCCTGCGGTTCGTCAAGACCGGTAATCCTTCCGGTTACTTTTCCACTTTTTAAATCAACTACCTCTACCGTGTTGTTTCCTAAAGCAGCCACATAGGCAACCTGATCTTTCAGGTTAATATCAATATGGTCAATACGGCCTTTTACGTTGGGTAGTGGAATCTCTTTTTCCAGCTTCAACAGTTGCCTGCCTGATTCATCCTGCGCATTGCAGGCGGTAAAAGATATAAGCCCGGCTAATAGCAGGGTGAATAAAGGGTGCTTTTGGTGCTGCATTGTCCCAGATTTGAATAATCGAATTTACCATTTGTTTTGCCTTACTTGCCCGGTGCTTTCGATATTAAGTATAAGCTATTAACGATATCGAACCTATCCGGTCGGAGATAAAATCGGCAAAGAGTTGGGCTAATTCGTATTTGAATGCTTTTTGCTCATAAAATAACCGTAATTAAAGATCACCGTAGCAATCAAAGAATTGCTGCTTTGCCCAAATAAGTTGCCGACCCTGGCGATGCCGATATTATTGACGTAAGCTACATCAACAGAAATCGGCTGAAATTTTAAAGTAAATCCGCCTGTACCGGAAGTCTCATCAATCCCGGCCCGCAATGCAAAATGCCGGTTCCATAAATTTTGTTCAAACCCAATGTTAGGTTTCACCTGCGATGAACTGGTACCTGCGATATGATCTTGTTTGCTTCTAATGTTACCGCCGATATCAAAGAGTGCATCTTCCCAAAGACCGATTGATGCCCCGAGCCGGTATTCCTGCGATGCTGCTATTCCTTCAGCTGAGCTTGTGTTATCTATCCGCTCTTCCATATCCTGGTTAAACAATGCCCGGAAACCAAAAAGAAAACGTGTATCAGGCTGATATGTAAAGCCAAACCCGCCGGACGGCAACCAATTGGTTTGATACCTCACAAAGCCACCGGGTGTATTGTCGGTAGCGGCATCATATTGCGAGCGTTCATAAGACAATAAAACACCAAACGAAAATTGTTTGTTCAATGGCAATGCCGCTTTTATAAACAGGGCATTGTCATTCCCGTCGCCGTGAGTTGGCACGGCAACCGGGCCCAATCCAGGTGATTTGAGGGAAGCCGAAACATCATTAGCATTTTGAGAAAGGGCTATGGCATACACAGTCATTCCGTGCCACAACGCAGGCGTGGTAACCCCAACTGCATCAAAACTAAAATTATTTCCGTTGGTGTAACGGGTGTTGCCAACATCCGCCAGCGCAGTAGACGAGTCTCTCCACACCAAAGCATAGTTACCCCAGGTTGCGCCGTCGCCGCCCATGCCAATGGAACGTACACCTTTTTTTATCTGACCGGACGCAAATTCCCTTAATGATATTTCCGGGCTTTGCGCATATGCCTGGCAACAAATAACGAACGTAACCAGGATTAAATAAATAGCTTTTTTCACCATCACATTTTCATTACACCCATGCCCGACTGTTTTTTACCCAATTGATCTAACGCCGCCCGAAAACCTTTGGCCAGTTCCAAAGCAGGCCCGGTTCCTAAATAATGCAGGAAGATCATATGCGGCTTATCATCCAGCATGTGGTTATGTACCGCCACCACTTCCAAATTATTTGCACGTAAAGTTCTGATAACGGCGTTAACTTCTGTATCCAGCATGGCTACATCGCCCGCAATATGTGCCCGTTCCATGGTACCCGTAAAGGCGGCCCAGGTATTCAAGCCAATATTAGTGGTCATTTCAGCGCCCATAGCCATCACTGTCAGATCGGCCCTGCCGATAGTATACTTAATAGTCGGGCCATTTATAGCGGCCTCGTATTTTATAATGCTATTTAATTCAGTCACATCAAAAATATCTTTGCCGGTTTTTGCGGGCGGCGCCCCGGCGGGGGGCTGATTTTGCGGTGCTATTTTAGTGGATGATATAGCCTGCGCATATTTTTTTGCAAGCTCTGCAGGTGTACCCATGCCGTGTATGTGCATATAGAATATACGTGGTTCTTCATAAAAAAAATGGTTATGCACAGCGCCCACCTCTAAACCCGCAGCTTGTGCTGCCGACATTAAAGGATTAACTTCTTCCTGTAATAACACGCAATCGCTCATAATCACAGCAGATTTACCATCAACTGTTTTCTTTATAGAAACCCAGCCCCCGAAACCGAAAGGAATCGGCACAGGCTCGCCTTTTAAGGTCATCTTCAGGTCGTTGCGGGGCAACGGAATGGTATAGGTTGCTTCCGCATCTTTATAGGTGCCTTTCTTCCCGATAGCAGCTTCTATTGCGGCAATTTCATCAGTTGACAGCGCCGGAGTTTTAGCAACGCCCAACGGCAAAGCATCTGCATTTTTTAAATTCAATAAAGTAGTCCCGGCCAGCAATACACCCGCCTTTAAGGCGGTTCTGCGGCTAAGTGAATATTCGTTTTTCATGGTATAATAGATATCTGCAATGTTAAGCAGCGTAAAGCGGCGTCACTTGCATATTTTTTACCTTTTGTCTGAATTTTACTTTTGGGCTAAACTTTTTTTAAAGGCAGATGGCGTTTTTCCGTTGTACAGTTTAAAAATGCGGGAAAAATGAGCTTGGTCGGAAAAGCCGGTGAGGTAAGCGATTTCGGTTAAACTTCGATTAGTGGTCTCTATCAAATGTTGTGCTTTGTCTATACGCTGCTTACGGATATAATCCCCAAAGGTCATATTTTCAAAGTATTTTGAAAATTCCCGGGATAAATAAGCCGGGTTGATCTCCAGTTCTTCGGATGCCTGTTGTAAGCTCAGCGCTATATTCGTATCAATCTGATCCTGGATCATTTCTTTGAGTTCCATTGCCCAGTTCGGGATTTTCTTACCGCCCTTATTCTTCAAATATTGATGATAAACCTGCAATAGTAATTCTTCGGCAGGTGTTTCGCTATGCTTCTTTTTATACAGGAATTGTGCCCAGCTATATAACCCGTCATAAATAACCATACCCATTTCCAGCAACTGGTGATCGTCTTTACTGTTATACGCCAGGCCAGAAAAAATTGCTTCCAAACCGGCTGCCTGCGGCGCAAAATCGTGCCGGTCGGTATCAGCACCACGAACAATGGCGGCGATGCGATCCAAAGCCAGATTTTTTAATTGGTGTTTTTTTAAGAAATAATCGAATGTGCATTGATCATCGTAATGTGTGTACTCCACTTTTGGAATATCGAACGGAGTTGCGCCTAAATCACGGGCCTTCGGTAGCACTTCGTGGTAAGGAACGTAAATGATCTCTGCATCAGGGTCAATGAACCGTTTTATCAGCCAGGGACAGGCGATCCGGTCAATCTTAGGATGTTCTCGTGTGATCCATTTCATTTATCAAGCAGGATAGATACAAAATTATCTGCGAATTAACGAAATAATAGTAATAGAAGTCGGTGCGCCTGTAACTCATTGGGGGCGTCAAGGATAAGGTTGTCGGGCCTACGAGTTTGGACGATTGTATCTGTATTGCTGTAGCCACGTTAACTAAGGTCGATTTATTGGTTAGCTGGAATTTAAGCATATTGTAAATGTTTACCTGATAAGAGGATACAATTCTGTAAATTTACGTTTGGGATATTCGACCCTTGAAATTCGATCACCTAAAGACATTGTGGGAAATGAAAACGAAAGATAATAAAACAACAAAAGAATTTGATACAGTTAAAACTTTCAGGGAAATAAAAACTAAAATATCGCATGATATACAAGGAATGACTTTTGAGCAATTAAGGGACTACTTGAATAGGACTAAAATAAAAGCTCAAAGCTAAGCCCTCAGAATCTGGCGCCGCGAGGCGTGGGGGTTCGAGTACCTTCTTCCGCACTTAACCCCTTAACAATAAGTTAACAGCTTTTTTATTCCATTCTGAATTTTAAAATCATAACTTTGATAAACCCCAACTGCAAGGCGCTAACAAACACCCCATAAGTTAGTCCGGGCAAAAATTATCTATTCAAATCACAATAAAAACATGAAACAACTACTTATTTTGCTGACCGCGCTAATCACTGTCAGTTCTACCTCGGCCCAGAAAATTGATTACAAAAATAATGTCATCAGCGTAGATGGAAAAGATTTGGCAAAAGTTGTCAGAATCAAACAAAATTTCGGGCTCACCAGCAATTTTGAGGTTTATTCGCTATCGGGTAAAAAGTTGATCACCGCCGAAATTGCGACGGATTTTGTAATGCCCAATAATGACAATAGTTTCTTTTATTATCGGTTCACATTTTTAACCGCCGACCAGGCCGCCGTTTTCCAGGTGAATAAGCTGGGGGCCGAGAAATCGTTTGTTAAACTTATCGGGGCGGCAAATATTTTCGCTAATGATGACATAGATCCCGCGCTTTTAAAAGATTTTATAGCCCGCAAAAGTCTTGACCCGCCGGTTGCGCCGGATTACACCCGCGTTACCAGGACCTACATAGCCCCTATCATATTAAACGAAGATCAAACAATCTCACAGGATAAACAGATGATCGGCAGGTTTAAAGATGTCACCTCGGATCCCAACATCGATAGTTATCAAATCAGTTTGCCAAACGGCGTAATGGTTGCCCGAATCAGCTTCGCCGGTAAAAATAATGCGCAAAATTTTGACGTTTACACGCCCAAAGATAATAACCACAGAAATGTCCCTTTACATACCAAAGACCATGTTATTGTAGCATCTACACCCGCCGACCGTAACCAGATAGCGCTGGGCAGGATACTGGACTGGCTGGTTTCGAATGGATATTTGTAAGACGCAGAACAATCATTAAGCTAAAGGGTTGGCCCCAGCGTGGGCCAAAGGTCGGTAGTAAAATAAGCGAAGGAAAATACCGTGCCATAGGTACGGAACCTCGCAAAGTTGCGTACCTATGGCACGCCAAAAGGTCAACTGTTGAATTTTCTACCGACATTTTGCACCTAACGGCACTATCGAAATTCATATATTTTTTTAGCCAGTCATAGCTGCTGACATAGGGCTGTCACTCCGCCTGCTTTTCTTTGTTTTATAAATCATTTAAAACTAAAAAACAATGGAAAACGAACTGATCAAACAGCAAACTAGCAATGCAACCCTTGGTTTCACTTCATCTGATGCCATATTAAAACACTGGCAGGGGCACCGTGGCTTAACGAGAAAAGTAATTGAAGCCTTCCCCGAGGATAAATTTTTTAACTATTCGATAGGGGGGATGCGCCCGTTTTCGGACATGGTGAAGGAGCTAACCGGCATTGCCAATACGGGCCTCGGTGACCTTTTCAAAGATGAACCGACGCAAATCGCCGATCTTGACTATCATTCAGGGAAAGCCCTTGCCAGCACAAAACAAGAAATTTTAAATAACTGGGATGCTGTGACCGATAAGATAAATACCCTTTGGCCGCAAATCCCACAACAACGGTTTCATGAAACAATGAAGGCTTTTGGCGCATATGAAGGGATAACTTCAGACATAATCCTTTATTGGATAGATAACGAAATTCATCACCGCGCGCAGGCTTATGTTTACCTGCGGTCGCTGGGCATTGAGCCACCGGCATTTTGGGACAGGTATTAGGGTTGATCATATATAATCTTATTTGATATTTTGTAGAGACGCAATACTTTGCGTCTCCCGTAGGCAGGCCACACTTGCAAATCTAATTTAAGATGCCTTAATAGCGGGAGACGCAAAGTATTGCGTCTCTACAATTTTTAATCAATTTCTTAAATATTTACTTTATAATTAAATATTTTCACGCTGTCTATTACTCTGATTTTTATAAAATAAAAAATGTATTCGCCTTTCATTTTTTAAAAATTTGATATACTTTTATGCCTTAAACCTTAAAACAAAAAATAATGGAAAACCTAAACAACCCGCAAACCGCAAACGCATTTAACCGTAAAGCAACAGCCAACACCGGTACTTTCCTGGGGCCACTACAAACTTTGGTAAACGGCAACGAATGGGTGGGCGACACCGGCTTTAACCTGATGGTTGTGCCAAATCCAAACCCTGAAAACCTGGGTTTTATTGTACTGATAAGCCAGCTTTTTGAAACCGATGTTTTTACTGCCGTACCTGCGCCGGTACCTAACCGTAGCCTTAATAACGGCACGGAGCAAATAGGCGCAGTAAAGTACTCGCAAAAAGTAGCCGAAAATGTAAGTAAAAACATCCTGCACGAAGAAACAGGTATGTGGCTTAACCAAACACTGGGCACGTTGGTAACCGATCCCACCGGTAACGGCCTCGAAATGGTTAACGGCACGTTAGACGGTCAACCTGCAAGCAACTATGTGCTTACTAACCCAGTGATCCGCTCAGGCACTGTACCGCATGGTAACACTTTCCAGGCAGCCGGGGTATGGAACAACTATCCGTTTCAACAGCCAATATCCGGGGATATTTCCAAGTACATCCAATTGTCCAATTTTCCAACGGTAAATGGCAACCTTAGCTTTTTGCCTACCTATGCCGATGGCTCAAACCCGGCAGACCTGCAGGCAGCTTATATCACGCAGCTTCAAAAAGCCCTTACGATAATGGGGATCGATCCAAACACTTACGAAAATTTTATTAACCCCATCGGCTTCCTGAACAAGTATGCCAATAACATCACCAATATTGATGCGCTGCCTATAACAACTGCAAATAACATGGGCGCCGTATTAAATATTCCGTTTGAACGCGCCGTGGTTGGCCCGCAGGAATTCGTATGTACGTTTATGATAGAGACTATCCAGAATGCACCGTTGGATGCCCCATTAACCGACCAAAACCCTTCTTACTTTCAAATACAATACCTGCAATCCATACCGTTGCTGTTCCCTAACGGGTTTAAAGGCAAGGCAGTTATATTCCCGCATTGGAATGTGAATACAGTTATTGCTATTTAATATGGGATTAAAAGATACCTTATATGGCCGCCTGTGAAAAGCAGGCGGCTTTTTTTATTGATTTCGTTTTATAAATAGCCTTCCACTCTTATCAATAAACCCGTTCAAAACCCAAATACGGCAAATTAAGAAATTCTAATTCTGCCAACCGTTTAAGCAAAGTAACATTAGCCTCCAGGCTATCGGACGACAATTGATGGTCTTCGCGGATAGACCTGGCTGAAGTAAATTCCAGTTCTTTTTTGTCCCCGGTAAAATTCACGTGAATATCAGCGATTCCTATTACAGGATTCCCGTCTATTATATAGCGGTAATAAACGGGTTCATATTCATATTTTAAATCAATACCCGGCAGAAGTTCTTGTTCATGCAGCTTTTTTAAAAATTCCTTATCAAACGCTTTAGCTTCATCAATTGAGTTAAGAACACTATGCGAAAAAGTGGTCTCATAATTAAGAAGCGGAAAAACGGATTTTATATCATCAACCAGGTCGATAACGTGGTTTATAATAATGCGCACATTGCCGCCGGTTTGTGATGTGTAGTTAAAATCAAGCGAAGCCAAAAGATAGCCACCTGTTAAAACATGTAATTCTCTGTCCATTTGTTGTTTATAAGGATTTGATGGTATTAGTTTATGATGTTCAAGATAACACTTAAAACGGCAATCAACAAACACAAAGGCGAGTAATACATCGTATCCATTTTCGCGAAGGCGGTAGTTTTTATTTTTTTGAAAAAACCTATGTATTTAAATTCGCCTATGGCGCGTAAAAAGAATAATGCCGCTATTGCCCATATCCCATAATTAAATAACCAGCCAGGTAAACGTACCGAAACTACCCCCGACCTTATCAAAATGAAAACACCAAATAGCAATAGCCCTGCCGCTACCACAAAACAATCTATTTTGCCCGGCTTAATTGTCGGTTTACCATCTGCTTTAGTAGGAATAGATGCTGCTTTGCCACTTTTGCCGCCAAGGCCCCAGTAAATATGTGTGGCTGCCAATGATAGGAAGATAAGAAACAAGATGGCGGCAATCATGGTTTTCATTATGATAATTTAATGGAACATTACCCCAAATTAGATATTAATTGTTTAACCAAGGCTTTTACAAATCAGGCCGGATAAGCTTCTTACTTCAACAAAGTCATCGGCAAGAGTTACTGTGTTTATGTGTGAATCGGTACATATCAGTTTTTTTATTAATCCAGAATCTTTTAGTTTCTGGATTCCATTATTTACAAATAGGCCATGAGTGGTAATAACAATAATATCGGCCGCACCGGCATTTTTATAAGTTACAGCAGCGTTAATAATACTGCCGCCCGAGCGGATCATATCATCGTATATAATAACCGTCTTCCCTTCAACGTCGGCATTTATGGCGCTTACTTCGGTGTGGTCGCCTTTAAGGCGGCGTTTAAGTATAAAAGCGGCGTTAACGCCCATATCATTGGCTAATGATTCTACCCATTTTGCACGGCCTGCATCGGTGCTGGCCATAACAAAATTGTTGCCGCCATATTGGCGTGCTGCTTCAATAACAATATCCTTACAGTAAATATGAACAGGATAAAGGTCGTGCTCAAAATAATATTGTATACCTTCTGAATGAAGATCAAAAAGGAATATTTTGTTGCCTCTGTTGCTTCTGGGAATTGCCGAGAATAAACGTGCCCTTGTTTTTGCGGTCACTATTTCGCCGGGCAAAACAGCCCTTTCCATAGTTGAATACCCAAAATAGGGGACTACCAATGATAATGAATTTGCTCCATAGCTTACCAATGAACAAGCGAGGTCGAATAATTCAAGTGTCGCCTCATCACTAACGGTACCGCCTATAATCACTACGTCCCTGTTTTCAATATTCGATAGTATGCGCTGGTAGCGTTCGCCATCGGTGAAATTGCTTACTTCAAGCTCGCCCTTTTCAAACAATCCGGATGCTAAAACCTTTTCGGCCAGGTATTGATAATCCTTAACATGAAACAGTATCTTTTTCATTAATATTTGCTTTTACCTGTTCAAAATCAAACTCTGTTACTATTTTCCCATTTTCAAATATGGTTTGCAGCATATCATCACAATCCAGCAAATCATTTTGCTCAACAGTTTTAAAGATGCCATTAATTTTAACAAGTTTTAAACGGCCGGCCTTGCTCTTTTTAAAGCTCTCGGTAATTTTGCCATTACTATCTATTTCAGTCGGGCTTTTTTCAACTCTTACTAATTTGTCATTTATTATCGCACTGCTGCATTTAATAGCGAAACGCTGCGTGTCCCTGTCAACTTTTTGCAGTAGTGCGCCGCCCATGCCCAGTACAAGGTTTTCGGCGCTTATGCCATGCTCTTTTAGCGCGCTGTATATTTCTTTTATGGCCACATAGTTTACCCCGTCGCCCTGTATAATCCTCACTTGCGGTGGCAAAACTTTATATCCTTTGGGATTAGTAGTATAGCCGAATTTCTCAAACAATATCTCAAAAACCTCCAGCAAGGTCATAATCGGGTCGCCGCTATCAGGGCGTATCACCAATGTGCCTTTGCGGTTTAATATTAAATCTTTTAATTCAGTTCCCCAATAATCTTCGCAGGCTTTAAAAATATTGTAGCTGTCTGAAACACATGCTATTGTGCCGGTAGGAAATGTTTTTAATACATGCCTGAAAACCTCCAGCTCGCCGTCCTTACCAAGTAAAGTACAAATGCTATGCTCTGTTGCGGGGATGCTTAAGCCATACACTTTTTTGGCGTTATAATATTTAATGGCCATACCTGAACCCGCCAGGTTATCGCTGCCGCTAAAATTTAACAAGTGTGCTGCGCCACCTATCTTCGCGCTTTCAACGCTGCTTACGCCGCGGAAGCCAAAATCATTCAACACAAAATCAATACCTGCTTCAGCGCCTTCGGTCGCAGTTTCACTGTAAAATTGCGTAACTACCTTTTTTACCTCGTTGCTTAGTGTGGCTACTGTGCAAGGGTACCAAACCTGCATCAGCAGGGTCTCTAAAAAATTGGTTAGCCAAAAACATTCCGGATCGGTATTTTCAATGGTCATTAAAACGTTTCCTGTTTGTACAGCCGTGCCCTCGGCCACCGCTTTGATCTTTACAGGAAGATATCCATCGTACTTATCTAAAATATATTGGAACTTTGATTTATCAAACACATCATCGCGTCCAAAAACCTGAGGCAAAAAAGCAGCAGCTTCGTCCAGGTCTTCCTGCGTAAATGCCTGCCCTTCTAAATATTCCTTTAAAATATATTGAAGGCCAAAGAATATAGTTTCGTCAAACATCCCTCCACGACTTTCGAGGTAACTGTAAATCTCGGTTGTGCCAGGGTAGTAAAATTTATGATGTGCATATTTATAAGCATCAGCTAAAAGGATCAAATTTTCGTGTTTCATCACTTTATTTTTTAAAGATATTTTTTAATTATAAAATCAAATAGTTCACCATGCTCCGGGCTTGTGGTGCCATTGGCAATCATTTGTGGTACGTCTGCAAGTTTAAACCAGTTAACTTCGGCGATATCATCCTGAGCAATTGCTGTTCCATCGATATAATCGCAGCTAAAGAACAGTGTAATTATTTTGTCAGCTTCGCTGCGGTACCGCCAGTCGTTTATTTTTGCTGATGTTTCATAGGTCATGTTTGATGTTTGCATATCCCCGCATTCTTCCGTTAATTCCCGCTTCGCCGCGCTTTCGTAATTCTCATCTTCAGGATCAGCAAATCCGCCGATAAAGCGCCATTTATTATTGATGGTCTTTTTTCCTAATAGCAATTCTGTTTTATTATTTCTGAATAGCGCAATATCAACCGTAGGATAAACTTTAGTATATTGATTATAATAAGCATACAAAATCCCTGCCCTAAAATCATTCGAGTCAAAAACCTTATCAGCGTATTGTTTACGCAGTTCAGTTGCGTTGTAGTCACCATGTTCAGGCAGTTCAATGGTTTCAAATTTGCCGCTATAGTAGGGGATAAAGCTGTCCCTGCTACCGTACAAACAAAATTGCTCGGCAGGGAATACGCCTTTCAATAAGTTATCCAGGCTGTTCGACCATTCCTTATCATCTGGATGATCGCTTATGGGCAGCACGATAAGTTCGGGATAATCTTTTTTGATCATTTTTTCCCTTGTGTAATAATCATAGGGGTTTTTCCTGCTGCCGATCAATGGACTCACGCCAAGTAGAATAATGAGCTTAGGGTGACCTTCTTTTACTTTATTGATTAACTGCTGGTGACCAAGGTGAAGGTAAGGAGTTTGGAAACGGGCAACAATTACTGCTGTCTTCATGATAATTTGCGTTAATTATACGCAAATATAAATATGCATTTTGAAAACACAAATTATTTCGGATATTTTTTTAAATTTCAAAGCTGATACCGTCTTTTTTTAGCTGATAGTACTTTTCTTCGTTAAACTTGAAAAGGTTTCCTGGACGGCCCGCGCCATCCAACGATTGTTTTTCGTTTGTTTCTTCAAGAAAACCAAATTTTGTCACTTTCTTTTTGAAATTTCTGCGGTCGATAGGGCGGTCCAAAACAGCCATATACAATTTCTCGAGTTCCGAGAAGGGGAATTTTCCTTCGAGCAACTCAAAGCCAAGCGGTTCATATAATATTTTACTTTTAAGGCGATTGTGGGCTGCGGATATGATGTCGTTATGGTCAAAGGCCAGTTGTCCAATATTTTTTATATTGAACCACCGGGCATCGCCTGCATCAGTATCCGCTTTCAACTCAAAAGCATCGGGCTTAACCAACCCGTAGTAGGTGATGGATATTACCCTGTTACGCGGGTCACGGTTTGGGTTACCGAAACTGTATAACTGTTCAAGATAGTTGATGCTTACGCCAGTTTCCTCTTTTAATTCCCGCTGTACAGCATCTTCCAGTGGTTCATCGTTGCCTACTAAACCACCCGGCAAAGCCCACACATCTTTAAAAGGTTCAATATTTCTTTTTATAAGCAGTACCGACAATCCTTCTTTTGAAGTATATCCAAATACAACTGCATCAACAGCTACTTTAATATCCTGTAAACCCGGCATAGCCACAAAGTTATCAATATGGGTAACTCAAGCAAATGATAAACCGTTTTTTACAACCCAATCTTCAATCCCAAGCCTACAAACCTGCGGTTATTGGTTATTTTGCTAAGATAATATTTCCCGCAAATAGGCAAAGAAATAATAGATTGCTACAAGGGGCAGAAATTATCGTTATTTATCAAACCTATTGTAAAAGCAGGTAAAAACACCTGTTTAATAAAGCGGGTTTTTTAACTTTACAACAGGATTATTTTTCTTTATAAATTCGTATCATTGAAACAAATCGAAAGGCGTAAACCGAAAAGCCAAAATAGAGTAGGTATCGATCTAAACCTTATCACTTATGGGACAATTTGCGTCCAGTATTTCCCTTGATTGGGATCAAATTTTAACCTTAGCAGAAGCAGATATTATATCTCCCGACACAGCTATTGAAGGCCTGGAGCTGATTGCAAAAGGACTGGCGCCGCGGACAATTTTGATAGGGCTTCCCGTTAGCGCCCCAACAGGTAATGACTCTAAACTTATTGCCGCGTTAACTGCGGCGCTTACAGCAGCCTACAACGAATCTATTTTTTTGTTTAATGCAACATTTCCTTTGGTCACTTTGCCAGGCAGTAATACCTGTTTTGGCGTAGTTTTAAATTACGCACCCACTGCCGGCAATTTTCAAAGCCTTACCAGTCAATTGGAAGATTGTTTTTCCCATTGGGGAATACCAATTTCACTGGCACAGCCAATTGCCAGCCAAATACAGCCGCAGGTAATGAACAGTATGTTTACCCCATCGGCAACTTACGGAAGGGCTGCAACCAGCGTAATTAAAATTGCTGATCCGATAATAACTATCGACTATTTGTTTTGGATGGCTGCGTTTGGCGTATTTAATACCGGCCCCGGCCCCGATGGTAACCCGCAATTTGCTGTGATATACAGCTTTACTGCAGCAATCGGCCCGCTTGAGGGCACCATTCAATAAAAAATATATTAATAAGTAAAAAGCTACAACCATAATAAAACCGATGATGAAAACTACAGATCAAACCAGCTCCGGTCAAAAAAATGCAGTTAAACTTACCCAGCCTACAATTCCATTAAGTGTCGCTATTCAAAGGGCGGCGAATTGGAGAAAGTTAGTATCGGCCATTCCTTCGGGGCAAAGCGCAGCAAAAGGTGACGGTTCGTTGAACTCCCCAGCTATACCACAGCAATTAATTTTCAGGGCTATAAATATCAGTATGGCCGATATTGATGCGCTTCGGCAACAACATCCTGACGCCAGTTCGATAAGGCTTTATTTAAGCCTCCCGGTAGCAGAATATCAATTCCAGATATGCGGTATGCTGGTGCCGGTAGATGCACAAAATAAAGATTTGCTTACGCTTGCCAGTAACGAAAATGTAACACAAGATGAAATGCTTAATGACGCATCAAATTCAACGGTATATGATTTTACACAGCCCTGTCCAACAATGTGTGATACAGGGAGCGCTTTATTTAACGAAAATAATAGCGCTGACCCTTACTTTCGTTATAAAAAATAGAAAATGCCTTCAGTAAACTACATATATACAGCTGTTATTGTACCTACAGGGGTTTTAATTCCTATCGGTATCGCTGCTTATCAAAGAAAATATATCAATAAAGCATTAAGAATAATATGGTACTATTTATTATTGGACGGAGCGGCGAATATATTAGCCTCGACACTTGCAGAATTTAATATTCACAACCTCCCTGTACTTCATATTTATACTATCATTGAGTTTTTAATGCTAAGTTATTTTTATCTTTTAGTGTTGAACGATAAAACAACCAGAGTGATAATAAAGTGCCTGATGGTATTATTTCCTGTGTTTTGCATTGTGAACTTTTTATTCTTTCAGAGCATTAATCATTTTAATACTAACACAAGGCCCGTTGAGGCTTTAATTGTAATGGCATGTAGCCTGGCCTATTTTGCCCAAACAAATGATAATAGTATTAAGTGGTCATTGAATCCGGTTAATTGGATGAACATAGGTATATTATTATATTTTTCGGGAGCTTTATTTATTTTTTCTTTCTCAAATATGGTTGTCAGCCATATGAGTAAAAAATATCAAGCGATCAATATTTTAATGTGGAATATTCATGCTACACTGGTGCTGGCGATGTATTTATTATTTGCGGTAGGATTTAGCAAATGCAGGAAACGATAGGGGAGAATATTTTTCTATTAATAATTATGTGTACCGGCGGTATTTCGCTGCTGGTAATTTCATTTGTGCTTTTGTTTATCCGCAACCAAAACAAACTACTTAAAAACAGGCAACAGGTACACGATGGCGAAATGGCCCATCAAAAAGAACTGATGGGCGCCATTATACAATCGCAGGAAACGGAGCGTAAAAGAATAGGGCAGGACCTGCATGATGAGGTGGGCGGTTCCTTATCAAATTTGCGTATGCTGATAAACAGGCTTGATAACGAAGAAACTGGCAGGCAGGAAATTGAGAACGCGGTTGACAACTATAAAAAGCTGATAGATAAAATAATACAGAATGTCCGCAATATATCGCACAACTTATCGCCCCCGGCTTTGGCGTTATTTGGTTTTACAGCGGCTTTAGAAGAGTTGAGCGATATTATAAATGATAGCGGCGGTTCATTTTTATCAATCACTAACCATGCGGTTACAGTTTCAGAACAATTGCCTTATAATACCGCAATGTCCCTTATCAGGATATTACAGGAACTAATATCCAATACCTTAAAACATGCCGGTGCAAAACAGATCGGCATTTCTATTTTTATGGAAAACGGACTGCTGACCATACATTATACCGATAACGGTAAAGGTTATGACAAAGACGACATCAATAATAAGAGGGGGATGGGAATGCAAAACATAGAAAGCAGGATGAACATGATCAACGCCACATACACTGTACAGACAGCCCCTGGGCAAGGGTTCTCTATGTTTGTAATTATTGGTCAGCTACTTTAATATTTATGCCATGACAAACAAAATACGTATCGCCATTGCCGATGATCAAAACTTATTCCGTGAAGGATTAGCAAACCTTTTAAGTACCAACCCTGACTACGAACTTGTAGCGCAGGCAGAAAATGGAAAAGTATTGATTGAACAGATCAGTAAGCTTGAAACGCTGCCTGATATAGCTCTGGTAGATATGAACATGCCTGAAATGAATGGCGTTGAATTGAATGCCATATTGCGTAAAGACTACCCGTCGGTAAAGGTGATCGTACTTTCGGTACATGGCGAGGAAAGGTACATGAGCAAAATGATAGAGTCCGGCGCCTGTGGTTATCTTAAAAAAAACTGTGAAACGGCCGAGTTATTTACAACCATAAATAACACCCATCAATTAGGCTTTCATTTTAATATGGATACGTTAAATGCCATGCGGAATGCGGCAAAATACCGTAAGCAAGGTATTAAAAACCTGAATAATATCCCCATTAGCCTTACAGAACGGGAAATTATGATATTACAAATGATATGCGACGAATTTACTAATACCGAGATATCAGAAAAACTATTTATCAGCAGCCGCACAGTGGACGGGCACCGCAATAATCTTTTAATAAAAACAGGCTGCAAAAATACCGCTGGCCTGGTCATCTTCGCCATAAAACATGGCATCTACGAAGTGAAATTTTAATCCTCCTTCATTTTCCTTGTGGTAAAGCTATACGGGCTATAGCTTCCCTTTAGTCAAAATTTACCGGCAATAGTTTTTACCTGGTTTCCTAACAGGTAAAAACACCTGTATAAAATTATAAAAATACCTGATTGGTACAAAGGGCTTTAAGGCGCATAAACGGGGCTTTAATATGCTGTTACTTTGATGTGTCAAATACAAGGAAGCGCTTCAAAGTAAACTGACAAAGGCCTAAACCGAAAAGCCTGAACAGAGTAGGTAAAAAAATAAATTAAATTCAAATTATCATGTCACAAGTAAAATTATCAAAAGCACAGTTAGCTATTTTAGATGCAATAATAGCAGATGCAGAAGAAAAAGGCAAAACCTCGCTTGGCGAAACAAGCGATTGCTTTATCGACTGCGTAGTGAGCATTGTTACCGCAACTACACCGGTTGTAGCAGCAACAGTCGGCGCAGTTCCAACAGGGCCGGTTTCTTTGGCAAAACTGATCGAGTACCGTAAAAAACAATAATATCGGTGCGTTGAAAATTGATTTGCATTAAACAAATTGGTATCAAAGGCACCCGCTTACCAGGGTGCTTTTGATATTTTTTAACAATCTAAACTTAAAACAATGGCACAATTAATTTATACATTATCTATAGTAATCATTTTTGTTTTGTGGTTTGTTTGCACTATTATTTGCCAGTTTAAAGGCAAATCAGCCGCTTTTATACAAAAGTATATTGATGTGCTGAGGCTAATCCCTTCGTGGACATTTTTTGCACCAAGGCCCGGCAAATCTGATTATCATGTTCTATATCGCGATAAAAGGCCCGATGAATCTTTAAGTGAGTGGACAGAGGTTGAATTATCAGAAGGTAGAAATTTCTTTGATTTTATCTGGAACCCCCGGAAACGCAACAAAAAAGTGCTATCGGATATTATCCAAACTCTTATAATAACCTTTAGCAGGTATCCAAAAGATCAGGACCGCACATTTTTAATGTACACGTTCCCTTATATTATGGTGCTGCATTTGGTTACCCGGCAGCACAGTAAAGTAAACGATCCGGCGTTCAGGCAGTTTGTACTCGCAGAGTCTCCTGGTTACCTTGAAGACAGTGATCCTAATTTTATTCTCCTATCGAAATTTCATGAATTAAATTAATTTACAATGACAACATTAAATCACATTTACGTAATCATATATTCAATATTTGGCCTGGGGGTTTTTATATCAACCACCGAATATCTTGCCGGTATTAAAATTTTTTCATCAGAAGGAATGCTGTCATGTGACATGCAGCAAATAAACCTGGTAAAAAATGACAACAGCCATTTTTTAAATCGGCTTTCGGCGGCAATTTTCACAGAAGAGCGGCTTAAATACGTTTTCCTGATAAGGTGCGTCAATATCATATTGCTTTTCATTATCCCCTTTAATACGATAGCCGGATGGATCCTTCTGATTGCCCTTGGCGTTAGTATTTACATTTCATCATTGATAACCCGCTATGGCAGCGATGGATCGGATCAAATGACCATGCTGATTATTATTACATTTATCTTATGCCAGGTTCCTTTAAATAACACACTATTATTAAATGCAGGCATTTGGTTTATTGCATTGCAGTCATGCCTTTCTTATACAGTAGCTGGTATATCAAAACTTGTATCCGTGGAGTGGAGAACGTCCATAGCTATGCGATTGATTTTTTCAACCAAAACGTTTGGCTCCAGGAAGGCGGCTTTATTTCTTAAGAAATATCGTTTTATAAATATTTTGCTTTGCTGGAATGTGATGCTTACTGAAGCGCTTTTCCCCGCGTGCCTGCTGCTTCCATTACCTTTTGCTATAATTTTCCTTTTGTGGGGGTTTACTTTCCATTTGCTTAATGCCATCATTATGGGCCTTAACTCATTTTTCTGGGCTTTTATGGCAACTTACCCAGCCATAATTTATGTAAACATGCAAATTCATCACGCTTAGTATTGTAGTTATGACTAATGACATTATTGTTTTTGACGGCGACTGTAACTTCTGTAACAGGTATATAAACTTTGTTATAAAACATGACCACAGCAACAGGTTTGTGTTTGCGCCATCGGGTTCAGCAGCCGGCCGCGCCTTAATAAAGAAATCTAACCTTGATCCAAATTGCCCTGATAGTATCATTCTGATTTGTGAGGGGCAGGTGTTTACCCATTCGGATGCCGTATTAGGAATAATCAAATACCTGGACAATAAGCTATGGCTGCTCGGCGGGTTTAAAATAATACCAAAACGCTACCGCGATTTCTTTTACAAGTGGTTTGCGGCAAGACGTTACATGTTATTTGGAAAGACAACGAGCTGCAAAATCCCGTCCCCCGAAATAATGTCAAGATTTTTGAACTAATGCCAGGCAAATGATGCTTGCAAAATAGGCTATAATATTGTCTCGACAATCAATGGTAACAAAAGGGCCTTTTTCTTAGGGCAAAAAGACCTATTTAAATGGTCATTATTTGGCAACAAATTGTGATATTTAGCTTTTTATTTTACTATGAAAACCATCCACTGGGGCATATTAGGCACAGGCCGCATCGCACATAAATTCGCATCAGATCTTAAGCTGGTTGAAGATGCCGAACTGATTGCCGTTGGTTCGCGGTCGCCAAAATCTGCCGATGATTTTTGTAAAGACTTTCCTGTAAAACATTCACATGGCAGTTATGAAGCCCTTGTGAAAAACCCGGATGTTGATGTGATTTACATTGCCACACCGCATAACCTGCATTATGAAAATACATTGTTATGCCTGCGCTATAGTAAAGCAGTTTTATGCGAAAAACCTTTTGCCATGAATACCCGGCAAGCTGCCGCAATGATTGCCCTGGCCAAAGAAAAAAAAGTGTTTTTAATGGAAGCCTTATGGACAAAGTTTCATCCGCATTATATAAAAATGCTGGAAATGATAGGGCAGGGGCTATTGGGCGAGATAAGATCGGTGTTGGTGAATTTTGGCTTTAAGCCGATAGCGCCAATCCCGGCAAGGTTATTTGACCCTGCATTAGGCGGCGGTACAGTAATGGACATTGGCATATACAATGTTTTTATTGCCGTGAGCGTATTAGGCAAACCTGATCATATTGAGGCAACGATGACACCTGCTTCAACCGGCGTTGATGAACAATGCGCTATACTTTTCAAGTATAAAAATGGCGCAATGGCGCAACTGTTTTCTACCTTTTCATCAAACCTTGCTACCGAAGCTGATATATGCGGCACCGAAGGCAGGATACGGTTGACCTCAAGGTTTTACGAACCCTCGTCTACAGTTGAATATTATAAAGAACGGGTAGATAGTAAAGAGGTTATTCCCATAGCAAAAGAACCCGGCTTTGGCTACCAATACGAAGCACGGCACGTAAACGATTGTTTAAGAAAAGGACTCACTGAAAGCCCGGTTATAAGTTTTGCCGATACTTTATTGTTAATGGAAACACTTGATAAAATAAGGGAAATAGCGGGGATACGATACCCGGCCGATGGGTTGAAGTAAGTTTGCCTGATGCCTTGTTTTAATCCTTCTTTTCCAGTAACGGCCGCGGGTCAAAAACTACTTTTAACGAGTTGATCTTGTCGTTGACCAGGTGATACCAGCCACAGGAAAAAATGGTGGCATTGCCCATGTTGATGTCGTAGAACAGGCAAACATCATCATTATCTGCAAATACCTTTTTAACCTGGTATTTAAATTTCATATGCTTCATATCGTTGATATAAGCATCAGCGCTATCGCGCGAACCCATAACGCCATCAAATTTCATCCCTGGAGCCAACTGTTTACCGGCGGTTGTAAAATCTTCATCATTTAGGGCGTTTATAAAAGTAAGTACTACCTTTTCGGAATTGCTTATTAACGTTTCTGCCATGATTTTCATTTTTTAAGTTTTGATGTTAAACTAATATACAAATAAGTTAAGTCCGGGTTTTATGAAGTACTGAAAAGCTGCGGGGAATAATCCAGCCTGCTTAAGGTCTGATGATATGATTATTACATAATTGAACAAATTTGAATAACTTTTGAACAGGCATTTTACTGTTATATCGCCAACTTTGAACCAAACTAAAATAACGATCCTTATGTCATTAAAACCGACCGTCCCGCTGCTTTTTATATTTTCGATATTCTCAGCGCTGAGCGTCAGCGGCCAGCACGTTACAAAGTATAACCTCGTTAAATTATTAAAAGAAAACGGACTCGATACTACCTATGGCCCGCAAACGCATATATTAAACAGCACACAAAAACGTGCCATATCCACAATGGGTACCGTATGGCTCAAGGGTGTTAACTTTAAGGAAGGCACTATTGAAATTGATCTGCGCGGAAAGGATGTATTTTTGAAAAGCTTTTTAGGCATTGCGTTTCATGCAAAAGATCCCACTACTTATGAGGTGGTCTATTTTAGGCCGTTCAGGTTTAACAGTACCGATACACCCACCAGGAAATGGTCGGTACAGTACACGAGTCTGCCTGGCTTTGATTATGATAAATTGCGTAAAGCCCATCCGGGTGTTTATGAAAATGACGTAAACCCGGTGCCCATAGCAGATGAGTGGTTCCATGCAACTATTATAGTTAAAGGCGATTGGGTAACAGTGTATGTTAACCACTCGGCAACAGCATCGCTCAAAGTCCAAAAGCTTAATGAAGTTACCGATGGCAAGATCGGGTTGTGGAGTTCCGCAGGTGCTTTAAGCGGCGATTTTGCCAATTTAACTATTAGTGAATAAGTTAAGAAAGAACCAAGAGTCAACAGCCTGGAATCAAAACATCTGCACTTTTTTATCTTTGGCGCCGGGTCCTTGGTTCTTGCTTCTTGACTCTTGATTCTATTGCCTATTTTACTTTCATCAGCTCGTAATGATCACCTTCATCATCAAGAACCGCTTTTATAACTTTTCCATCAGGGCCTTTTACAAAATCAATATCGGTATCCATTATCTTTAAAAAAAACTGATGATCATTTTTTGCATACAGGTTTGTTTTTGGCAGGTACACCGTTGGCGATTCTACTTTTAACTGTCCGTTTATAATGGTAACAATGGCTTTTATCTTACCATCATATTCACCCGTATATTGTTGCAGAACCGATGGCGGCAATTTTACACTTGCCTTGTAGGGGGTATAGCCCTCCCAATACCAGGGGATGGTAACCCCGGTTACTTTTTCCACCAGTTCTTTAAAAATACTTTCGCCGTTGGCATCATTGCAAAATATTACCAGCGCAAATTTTTTATCCGGGATGCCTATCACATAATTTACCCAGCCAATGCCATGGCCTTCCTTGAAAAATGCCTTGCCATACGGAGTGGTAAAAAGGCCCCAGCCTAAACCGTAGCCTAAATGTATAGCACTGTTATCGCCAACACTATCGGCGCTTAGCTCGTCAAACTGCCTTTTGGTGTAAATGCCTACCTGCTGCGAAAACATTTCTTTTTTAGATACTGCGGAAAGCCGTTTGCCCTGCAATGCCGCTATCATAAATCGCGAATAATCGCCTACAGTGGTTTCCATCGAGCCCGCGGCAAATTCAGTATGGAAACGCTGCTTGGTTATAGTATCCCCGTTATAGTCGTGCCCCAAAGCATAATCCTTTTCAAAATCAGGCTGCCATAAAAAGCTTGTATGGTGCATGCCAAAAGGTTTAAAGATTTTTTCCTGTGCCAAATCCTCCAAATGACTGCCCGTTACTGTTTCAACCACCAGCTGCAATAAGTTAATCCCTTCGCCCGAATAGGAGTATCTCGATCCCGGTTTAAAAAATATCTCCAGTTTGTTATTGTTATGCGGGTTGCTTTCGCGCCAGTTAGGGAAACCTGTGGTATGGTCCAGGCACATTCTCGCCGTAATTAATTTATAACGTTCATCGCCGGCAAGGTCTTTATATTTCTCGTATTCCGGTAATGGTTTGGGCAGGTAGGTGTATAGGGGTTTATCAAGATCAATTTTACCCTCACCAACCAGTTGCATCACAATATAACCGAATAAAGGCTTTGCCAATGATGCTGCGTAAAAGTGGGTATTGACATCATTAAACTCGTTCAGCGCTTTGTTTTTATAACCGTAATACTTAACATAAGATATATTATTAGAATTTATAGCACCAACTTGCAACCCAGTAATTTCGGCAGCAGTTAACAAGTGGTTTACAATACTGTCTATTGCTGTTGTTGATATCGTTTTACCATCTGGTCGTTGGATTTGCCTGGGTTGGGCAAAGAGGGTAGATGTAACTAATGCGATCAGGCATATTAATAATGTTTTTTTCATCGTCATGATATTTTTCACAAAAATGAGCCGTAGTTGGTCGAAAACAAGAATAAAACATTGCTCAAAACCGGATTTGAGAACTATTTTTGACCATTGCTTAACCCATTAGCCGACTTGTAGCGCCTGGCTTTTAAACTCGGAAGGGGATAGGCCGGTAACCTGTTTAAAAGTCCGTTGAAAAGTTGCCTGCGAATTAAAACCACATTCAGATGCAATCCCCGCAAAGGTGAGGTTATCCATTTTTAGTTGCTTTACTTTTACCTTAAATGCTTCCACCCGGTATTCGTTCACAAATTCGTTAAAGCTTTTATGTAAATGCTGGTTAATTACCGCCGAAATTGTTTTTTGCGGAATGCCGGTATATTTTGAAAGCATAGCGAGGTTAAGCCCTGGGTCAAGATAAACAGTATTGGTTTCCATGGCAGTTTTTAGCGAGCTGATCGTTTGACTAAGTGTATCCTGTGAAAGTTTAGTCGAAAAACCTGTGGAAGTCTTTATGTTGATCTGCTGGTATTTCATAACCAGGTAACCTTTAATGCCCAACCAATAAATAAGGATGGCGAGCGGTAAGTAAATAGGGTACCAGTCGACAGCATCTAATAATTTATCGGTGTATGATGGGATAACGTAAGGGATAAGATATAAAAGCCATAGCAGCTGGAAAGTCATCAATACCCCTATACATTGCCTTAACCATTTAAGCTGGTGACTCAATTGAGGGGTTTGTTCTTTAGTGCTGTTAATTATATATCGACGGCACAAAACCAGGTAACACGTTAACGAAACCCAACGAGGAATATCCGAATATACATTATATGTATCGATAAAATTCCCAATGTTAAGCTGATGGTGTTTAACAAGCCCTGAAAGGATCGCGACGATAAAGAAAACAGCAGTTAAATACGGAAAAAGGTCGATAATTACCGGGTAAAATTGAAATTTATCCCACTTTGAAAGTTTAAAGGCGGGCTCAAGGAGTGCCTTGGTATAAAATAGCAGCAATGGCCCTAAAGGCATAATAACAACTGTTGGAAAAACAGCCGAAAGCAGTTGAAAAAAGTGGGTGGATGTGTACCAGTTTTGATCGATCAAATAACAGTTAAAAGTGGCTAAGGCGATAAGAAAAATAAATATACCGAGCAAGCGATTAGACAATCTATTCTCTTTTGAAAAGAACAACAAACTGCTGATAATAAAGCCCTGTATGGCGCCTAACAGGATAACAATGTCAAAAAAACCGGATAAGTTGTGCATAGGCTATCTTTTTAAGGTGGCTTCTGATTCTTTGATTGGCAATAGCATAAAAGGTTTAAATAACAGGCCTTTATTATCTTTTATTCCACGCGATTGAAATTATTGTAGTAAATCTATCCAAAACAAATTAAAATTATGAACATAAAAAAACCGCCTTATTGGGCGGTTCATTATGTTAGGAAATCTAAATATCACTATTTTGTGTAGAACCTATCCAAAAACAAATACCTGGCACGATCAGATTCGGATTGCAACCTTGTATCTACATCAATATTCATAAAATTAACCTTACTGCCATTGATATTGGGTTTCCATTTCGGCAAGCCTTTGCCGTTGGGGTTGCCGGTTTTTATAAAATTGGCAAAATAGTTTTCCATTGTTGCTGAAACTTTAAAGTCATCGGGTGTCCAGGCATAAACTTTGTCGTAGGGGAGATTGCCCAGGGCAAACTCAATTTCCGAAGCATGCGATGCGCCTACTAAGGCTGGCGGCAGTTTACCGGCCGGCGGGTTTGGTTTACCAACTTCGGGTGGCCTTGGGCACGAAAATTGGTACCGGTAAACAGCGTGCCCACCTGTTTTAGATTGTAGGTCGGCCCATTTCCAGGTGCTGTAAACTATAAAATTGTCGCTGCCCAGTGCTGTGGCCGATTTGATAACTTCATCCTGCGTACTGCCCGGATATAAGTTTAAAATTGTATCAGCATCGGTGCCATAACGTGCTTTTATTTTTTTTGTATAATTTTCGGGAGTGGGCATGTCGCCTTGTGTTACAAATTGGTACGGTACCTCAGCAGAGTTCCAGCCAACCAGTAAAGGTACATGGGCCTCTTCGCCGGCTGCAAAGATATCAACTACAGGTTTTGGTAAAAAATAGCCATCAATAGTAGGAGTGAGCCTGTAGGCGCCCGGTTTTGAAGCGTCATCAAGTAATTGAGTTGCGGGTATGGCACGAAGATCGGCCAACGATCCGGCGCCCACTTTTGCGGCAAAATCAGTCCCTATTTTTTCACCGTCAGCAAGCGGGATAGCAGGCATGGTTGGTTTTATCATACCACCGCTCTCGCCAATGGCGCCGGCAAAAAGCCCTTTACTTAGCGGCGAGGCCATTTGCGCACAAACAGCAATTGACCCTGCCGATTCACCGGCAATAGTTACATGCGCCGGATCGCCGCCAAAGGCTGCAATATTGGCCTGCACCCATTTTAACGCAGCTGTTTGATCCATCAGCCCGTAATTGCCTGATGCATGGTGCGGACTTTCCTGTGTCAGTTCCGGATGGGCGAAAAAACCAAAAATACCAAGCCTGTAATTTATGGTAATAGCTACAATTCCTTTTTGTGCCATGCTCTCGCCATCATAACGGGCTTCGGAGCCATCGCCCGCACTAAAGCCACCGCCATAAAAATAAACCAGTACCGGCAATTTTTCTGTTGCGGATTTTGCAGGTGTCCAAACATTCAGGTAAAGGCAATCTTCACTCATCGTATCGGCACGGAATATCATGTCGGCATACACGTGTTTTTGCACTGGCATATGGCTGAAATGATCTGCTTTTAACACGCCTTGCCAGCTTGCTGGCGGCTGTGGTTCTTTCCAGCGTAAATTGCCAACCGGCGGCAGTGCATAGGGGATACCCTTAAAGCTGCGGATGCCTGTAGAAGAATTAAATGTGCCAGAAAGGGCGCCATTGCTAATTTGAACCAGCAAATTGTCTTGCTGCGCAGTTGCCCCGGTTATAACAAATAAGCAAAGGAGCAAGAGATGGAAAAAAGCTTTCATGGTTTTGAATTGGTTGATTAAGTGAATGGTTGATTAGGTTGATTGAGTTGCATTAAGTTAAGGTAAGTTATAAGTCATATAAGACTGCGATACTATTACAGCTTTACAACAACCACTCACCTAATCAACCTAATCGAACTTAATCAACTTTCTATTGTACCACTATGTTACAATAATAATTAGTAATTTTGAGATTAGCAATTTTTTTGTTAATTGCCTAATAAAACGAGTCCATCATAGCGATGGGTTTGAAACCCATCGCTATGAAAAATAAAAAATGACCGATCAGCCAATCATAGATGAAAGCAACGAAAGCGGCGCAGGCTTTATTAAAAATATTGCTATAGATGCTGTTATTTTTGGCTTTCATAATAACCAGCTCAAAGTATTACTGATTGAGTATAAACGCACTGGGCTATTTGCACTGCCTGGTGGGTTTATAAAGGAAAAAGAAGATTTAAATACTGCCGCCTTGAGGGTAGCATCTGAGCGCACCGGGCTTGATAATATTTACCTCGAACAGTTTTATGTATTTGGCGATTATTCGCGATATGACCCCGAACCATTCATAACGATAATGCGGGTAAATGGTGGGGCCGCGCAGGATGGGCACTGGCTTTTATCGAGGTTTATTTCAATAGGGTATTACGCCTTGGTTGAATTTTCAAAGGTGAACCCTAAGCCTGCCGCAATATTTGATAGCTGCAATTGGTACGACCTTGCCAATATGCCGGCTTTGATACAAGATCACACACAAATAGTAAAAAAAGCGTTAGAAGCGCTTAGGGCAAACCTTGACCATAAACTTATCGGCTTTAACCTGCTGCCGCAGGATTTTACTATGGGCGATCTGCAAAAACTTTATGAAACTATATTAGGTAAAAAACTACTTCGCCCTGCTTTTCAGCGCAAAATGCTAAGTTTGGGAATTTTAGAAAGGATTGCAAAAAAGTGGACAGGCGGTGCGCATAAAGCGCCGTATCTATACAGGTTTAAAAACCACGATTGAAGATAAAAAAAATACCTCCTAAATACATTGACGTTATTTCAATGGCTGTAACCGGATTAATACAATTATTTGTCGAATTTTATTTAATTTAGCTTAAAATCGAAACCATTATGAGTAAAAATGTAGTAGTAATTGAGGATGACCGGGATATACTTGACCTGATTCAATATATCCTGGCAGACGAAGGCTACAATGTGGTTGGTTACAACCGTTTGGAACCGATAGAAAAAATTAAAGAACAAAAGCCCTCAGTTATATTGCTTGATAACAGGTTGGGAGAGGGGTATGGCAACACCTTATGTCTGTCATTAAAAACAAATAATGATACCAAACACATACCTGTAATAATGATATCTGCTTCCGGCGGCCTTGAACAGATAGCAAATAATTGCAAAGCTGATGCTTTCCTTGCGAAACCCTTCGACCTGGCCGATTTGATCAATTTAGTAAAACACTACTCCGACCTCCAGCCTTCTTTGTAAATCGGTTTCAATAATTCATTAGCTTTTTACTTCTTAAATATCCCAGCATGCAGGTCACTTCCGGCAGAGCCTGGTAAAAGGTTTAAGTAATCGTGCGGCTGATCACGGTCTGTTTTTATGTCCACCAGTTTTACTGTGCCCTGCTTGCGTATGCCGGGTTCTTTAAGATTACTTTTTGGCGCGGGTATCAGGTCGTTGGCTATATACCCCATATAGTTATCATTTTCGGTAATTAATGAATTACTGAAAGTATAGGCAGGCTGTGTATCTTTCGGCCTAACCCAAAAGAAATTGCAACGCGTAACAATATTATTTTTAAATACAAAGGGCGCCGTTGAAGCCCCAAACCAAATTGCAGATTCATATGCTCCATAAATAATGGAGTTAGTGATAGAAAGCGCTGTAATACCTTTAATAAGTACCATAGCATTGCGGCAATTGTAAAATATACAATGGTCAACATGTATCCCTGCGCCATGCGTCCATAACCCGCTTTGTAGCCTTGTTGAGTTTTTCTCGCCGATAAAATAACATTGAGATACGTCGAGTCCGTTCAGTTTTTCGTCTTCCCTCGTTATCGGGTAGTAATAAGCCACATCAGGGCTGGCATTCCCAACAAACTTTAGCCCCTTAAAACTTACGTTACTTTTGCCAACCATAAAACTTACGCAATGTGTAAACTGAACTTTTGAATTGTCCGTCGAAATGGATTGAATAACCGGCGTTTTATTGGGCTGCCAATCTTTATCATCAGGCATATGAACAGCCTCGATGGTGAATTTCACTGTATCGTTATCTTCTCTTGCTGTTTTAACTATTATTTCGTGCGCTACAATATATAAGCCTGCCTCAAGCTTAATAGTTACAGGTTCTTGTCCTGTAAAACCGTTGGCAATGGACATGGCCTTTTCCAGGCTTAATAGCGGGTCTGTTATCGTTCCTTTCGCATCCGATTTACCGTTTACTGCATCAACATAAATGGTTTGAGCAGATAGGCGCATACCCAGGCATACTATAAGTAATAAAGCGCATAATTTTAATTTGTTCATTTTTTAAGGTTTAATATGATAAATTTTATTCCGTCCGCAGGCTTTTTACCGGGGTTTGCTGTTGGCGTTTTTATGGCACGCAACATTGCGCCAGGCCATTTTTATATAATTATGCAGCATGGTTTTTTATTTACTTTATAAATTATAGCAAAATGATTTAGCTTTATACTGTAAACTTACCGCAGGTATTTTTATATGGCAATTCAATCATTGTTCAAGTTTTTTCATTTTTTATCAGTTTGAATATCAGTGAATTATAGCGAATATATTATTCTTGAATCTGAAAGGCTGATCTTTCGCCAGCATGTAATGGCCGACCTGGATGCTTTTTGTGCGATGGAGGCTGATCCGGATGTCCGCCGTTATGTTGGCGGCAGGCCCCGGCCGCGCGAAGAAGCAGAGCGGCGGTTTATGGAAGGGGCACTTAGGCCTGCCACAAACCGTATGGCAATGTGGGCAACTGTTTTAAAGTCCACCGGGCAATACATTGGACGCTGTGGCGTATATCCGCATTTTAAGAATGGCGGCGGCGTTTATGAAGGCGAAGGCGCTTTAGGTTTGTATATTGCTACTGAATATTGGGGCAGGGGATATGCTACCGAAGCCGGACTTGCGTTTGTTAAATTTGGGTTCGACGAACTAAAATTTAACAAAATTGTAACCGCCATTGATATTCGAAATGACGCTTCGGTACGCGTTATTGAAAAATTAGGTTTTGAATTGGTACGGACAGAGGTAGGTGAACATAGGTCATTTTATCATTACGCTTTGAAAAAAGAGTCAAGGATCAAGAGCCAGGAACCAGGAAAAAAAGAAGTATAAAAGATAATATACAATAGCGCCGTTGCAGAAATGAGTATATCTTTTTTTAAATCTGTAACTATTTTACAATTTTTCTTCTCTTGACTCTTGGTTCTTGATTCCTGGCTCTTACTAAAATGAGTACATCTGATATAAAACATTTATTAAATATCATAGAGCAGCAACTGGATTGGGGCGATACAGCTACATGGCAAAGCAAAGATTTTGAGATGCTAAACCAGCTGATATTCGACAAAACCAAAGTGTCGTTAAGCGCAAGCACGTTAAGGCGGGTATGGGGCAGGGTGGAATACAACCATCTGCCAAGCGGCACTACCTTAGATACGCTGGCCATGTTTGCAGGTTTTACTAATTGGCGGGCCTTTTTAAAAACAGGCATTAACCAGCAGCCAAATACAAAAGCCGAACCGCCAACACCTGTAAAACCGGTCGTTTATCAGCCAAAAAATAAGTGGACGGTGTTAATAGTTGCGCTGATAGTTGCCGTGTTGGCAAGCCTGTATTTTATTGGCAAAACAAGTAATGGCGCAAATCCTAATAGTTATTCGTTCAGTAGCAAGCGGCTTACTGGCGGTATACCCAATTCGGTTATTTTTAATTATGATGCCTCGGCTTCGCCCACTGACTCAATTTTTATACAGCAATCATGGGACCCGCGTACAAGGACTTTAGTAAGCAAAAACCTGCACCAACATACCTCTATGTATTATGAGCCCGGTTTTTACATGGCAAAATTGGTTGTTGGCGGTCATATAGTTAAACAACACAAGCTGATGATACCCACCAGCGGTTGGCTTGGGTTGGTAGAGAACAAACCGGTACCGCTCTACCTGAAACAGCCTGATTATATTTCGAACAATGGGCTGAGTTTCAGCGTAGCCGCCATCCAGCAAAAAAATATTGATATGCAGCTCCAGCCGGCATGGGTAAAATATTATAATGTAGGCGGTTTCACACCGGCACCTTTAACCGATTTTTCTTTTACCGTAAAAGTTAAAAATGAATACAGTGAAGGCGCGGCTGCATGCCAGTTCAGCAATGTTTCGCTTATAACAGATAGAGGTCCTATCATCATACCATTATCCGTAAAGGGCTGTGTATCCGAGCTTGCCCTCATCAGTGTTGATTTGATCACCTCTGGTAAAACCGCCGACCTCTCGGGTCTTGGCGTTGATTTTTCCGATTGGGTGCAGGTTTCGTGCAAAAGTGCAGGCAATCAAATTCAATACTACATCAACAATAAATTAGTTTATAAGGTGAGGATGCCAGCATATAAAGTAAAAATTATTGGCATGGCGTTTAGCTTCCAGGGCGCCGGAAGCGTCAAAAATATTGAGTTAAAAAGCGGAGAGAAAATGGTGTTTGGGGAGTTTTGACATTATAGCACTTACCACAATGTTTTTAACCCTACGGAACGATATTGGGCAACACTTTCATCTTTACTAATAAAGATCAGGTTCCTGTGCATGGCCTGCCAAATCAGCATTCTATCAAACATATCCTTGTGTCCGGTGATAGTAAGTTTATGATATGATGCGCTTTCATCAGGGCTTAGTGGAATAAGTTGAAAGCCCATTTCCAGCGATAATTCAGGAATTTCATCAGGCAAAACACCAGTGATATTCAATTTATTTATCGAAAATTTTAAAGCGATTTCCCAAAAAGAGATTGAACTTACAAAAATTGTATTGTTTGTATCATCAAGAATGGTGCGCACAGGTGACGATAACTTTTTCCTGTCTGAAATTGCCCAAAGAAGTACACGGGTATCTAAAAGATAACTCATAACCCTAAAAAATCCTCAGCAGTCACTTCATGATCAGGGGCAAAAGTAAAGGTTGCTTTTCCTTCTAAAATACCAAGTTTACGTTTAGGCTGTTTAGGTATTTCAGGCATAAAGTAGCCAACTACCTCTTTCTTTTTACCAAAAGTCACAGCAATCTTTTCACCGGCTTTTACCTGTTCAATTACCTCAGAAAAACGAGTTTTAAATTCCCCAACTGACATTGTTATCATGTGATGATATATTTTTATCAAAGATAACTCTTGTTTGTCAAGTTGTCAAGAAAAATACCGCATTATTTCAATGCATTTCCACCTTATGATCCTTCGTCGGCACCGTCATCAAATAAGCGTAAATAGCATCAATCTCGCCATTGTTTAGCATATTAAACTTTGGCATAGGCGGATGGAGTTTCCTGTCAGGTGCCTCACCATCTTTCAAGGCTTTTAAAAACTGCTCCCGGGTATAATTCCCTATCCCCGTATTTTTATCAGGGGTGATATTTGGGGCAACCATTTCTGCGCCGTTTTCGCCCTTAAGTTTTATGCCGCCGGCCAGGTAGCCCTTAGTTTGTTCGGGATATTGGAAATTTAACGAGGTAAGGCTTTTAGAATGACAATGGAAACAGCCGAGGTTATCAACAAGGTATCGGCCTAAGGCAACTGGTTCGGTTGGTCTTTTTATGCCGGCTTTATATGGCAACGGGTCAGCATGCATGCCCATGTATATTTTTCCAAGTACATTAAAATGGGTTAGGCCAATAGTAGTATCCGCAGCGGCCATAGCCGGATCGTCCGAGCGTAAAAAAACTATAATGTCATTGATGTCTGCATCGGCCATATTAGGGCGCAGCATGTACGATAAAAACCGGCCATCCTTTGCAATTCCTGTTTTAAAAAGATATTTCAATTCAGCATCCGAGTAGCGCGGGGGGATGCCATGTTCTTTTGAATGCGTAAGGTTTGCCGAGTACACTTTACCGGCAATGCCCGGCACGTCCTCTATCCGGTTACCGATAAACTTATTATCAGCATGGTTTAAATGGCAACCGGCGCAAATGCTGTAAACCAAAACGCGTCCACGTTCCAGCGCAGCGGGGGATACCGTGGCTTTATATTCTGCTTTTGTAGTCTCGAACCTGGTTTTACAACTGATAATGATAATAGCAGCCAGTAACAGGCTTACAACGGTTGTTAATTTATAGTTTTTCATATGTACCTGAGTATCATTCAACAAAATACCTTACACTTCTAATACAACATTATAATTTTAATGTTTTGTAAAGCATTTAAAATCAACAACTTTTAATAGGGGATTAAATAACCTGAGGTCAGTTACTTTAATAGCAATTACGTTTTATTATGCTGTTTGGGTTGCCTGCCCGGATATTAATTAAAGCGGCGCCGCGACAAGCATGCAATCTATGCGGTAACGGCAGCGGATTTTGAGGTGGTGAAGTTTGACTAAAAGTTTGATCTTTATTATCCCTGTCACTTTGCAGATTTCTTTGTGTCTTGTGTGATGAAAATCAACAATACCAAAAGTTATGTCATTACTGATTATTAAACGGGCACTGATTGCCTTACTTTTAATTTTTCGCTGCCTTTCAGGTTTCGGCCAGTCTCCTGTACGGGACACCAATTATACTTATCGCGCCCCGCAGCAATTAAATGACGGGATAGAAACCGGCGATATCACAAATGCACACGTCAACAGTATTAAAATAATAAAACTAACCCGGCTCATCTTAGCGGATACGTTTAAAAACATCCATTCCCTTTTGATAATGCAGGATAATAAACTGGTTTATGAGAACTACTTCCCCGGCAAAGATGAAATATGGGGATTAAAGTTAGGATATACGAAACATAATATGAATACCTTGCATGATGTACGGAGCATATCAAAAAGCATCGTTTCGGCGTGTATCGGTATTACTGTTATGCTAAAAAAGATCCTCAGTATTGATGACCCGATATTTAACTACCTGCCCAATTATCTTAAATACAAAACCGAATTTAACGGTAAGATCACTATCCGCAACTTGCTCACCATGAGTTCGGGAATTGCATGGGATGAAGATACCCCGCACAATACGTCAAAAAATGATGAATCGCAGATGGAAAAAAGCGAGGACCCGGTTGCTTACACTTTAAGTTTACCAATGGCCCAACAGCCCGGCGCTGTTTGGAATTATAATAGCGGTGGAGTACAGGTTTTGGCCGAGATCATTAAAAATGTGAGCGGTTATGATATCGATGAATTTGCCGGGCATTTTCTTTTCGCGCCCCTGGGCATTAAGAACTATCAATGGATAAAAATGCATAATAAAGCGCCTGCCGCGGCCTCGGGTTTGCGGTTACGTTCAAGGGATTTGCTAAAAATCGGGATACTTTATCTCAATAACGGTAAATATAACCGTGCGCAGCTTATACCCCAAAAATGGATAAAACAGTCGCTGTCAACTTCAATGCTTCGCGACAGCACTACAAAAACTGATGGTTACGGCTACTTGTGGTGGACACAAACCGATACCGTCAATAAAAGGCAACATCATATTATCTCGGCAAGGGGAAATGGCGGGGAACAATTGTTTATGGATACCAAATCAAAATTAATAGTGGTGATAACAGCGGGGAACTACAATATTTCAAGCCTTGATGGGCAAGCGCAGGCGATGCTTGTTAATTATATTTTGTCGGCAGTGCGCCGGGATGAGTTGGCTTCGACAACTTTTTAGAAGTTGTCGAATCTTTAAGCTGCTTGAAGGATCGCCCTTAGGATTTATTCAACAATTTTCCCCAAATTTACCGGCTATACTTTTTACCCATGAATATCGAACTCTTTATTCCCTGCTTTATTGACCAGCTATACCCCGAGACAGCTTTTAATACCATAAAGTTGCTTGAAAAGGCAGGCTGTACTGTTCAATACAACCCGGCGCAAACCTGCTGCGGGCAACCTGCTTTTAATGCTGGCTTCTGGGATGAGGCAAAAGAGGTTGGCAGCAAGTTTTTAAATGATTTTTCAGCCGACAGCGTTATTGTTACGCCATCAGCCTCCTGCACCGGCATGGTAAAAAATTATTATAATGATCTTTTTACCAATACGGCATCACACAATAAATGCCGGGCCATACAGGGCAATATTTACGAACTCTCCGATTTCCTGGTAAACATATTGGAAGTTGATTATTTTGGCGCTGAGCTGGAAGGAAGGGCAGTGTATCACGACAGTTGCGCCGCTTTACGCGAATGCAAAATAAAAGAAGAACCGCGCCAATTGTTATCAAAAGTGCTTGGCCTTGACCTGGTGGATTTGAAGGATAACGAAACCTGCTGTGGCTTCGGAGGCACCTTCGCAGTTAAATTTGATGGCATTTCATCTGCAATGGCCCAGCAAAAGGTAGAAAATGCACTTGCTGCCGGCGCAGAATATATTATTTCAACCGATGCCTCATGCCTGCTGCACCTGCAAGGGTATATCGACAAAAATTACCTCAAAATAAAAACCATGCACCTTGCCGATGTGCTTGCTCACGGATGGGGGAATGTGTGAGGATTTACGAATTACGATTTTCGATTTCGGATTTTTTTTTGATTTCAGATGTTCCTGCTCCTCAGGATTCTTTACTAAAATAAATATTACCCAATGAGAAGTTGCTGGCTACCGGAACAGCCAAACCGTACACCAAGACTACGGCCGGGAACGGGTGGTTGTCGTATGTTTAAATAAAACTCCCCGGGCGTTCCAAAGCGTTCCACTTTTTACAGCGGAACACCCGGAACGCTATGAAACATGCTCATTATCAGTAGTTTTCGATTTCTTAAAAATTACATTTCTCATAAATTGTTGACTATCAGACTATCCAAAAAATTACTTTTTACCACATCGATGTAATCCGCTGATAATCAAATGTTCCAACTTTTATGAAGAGTGGCGTTGTGTAAACCTATTTCAGGACAAGACAGTCTGCGGGGCACGAACTCCTTCGTTTTCGCAGGGTCTCCGAAGGGACCCAGCGTTGTATGCTTGTTAAATTGCTTCTATCTCAATTTAACCTTTCTCAACGCGTACAAAGTAATGGCAAGTATGGAAACGCCCAGCGACATAAGTGGTATTTTATACCGGTCTTCATCAATATTATCATTCACACAATCCATGCCCAGGTAGTTTACTCCCTCTGAAGCAAGGTCGGCCACCATAGGCACACGAAGCAGGGGCTTGCTTAAATATAACTGTACAGGTTGCCCCGGTTTTACATCCTCAAGAAAACTCTCAGCTAAAAAACAATGTGCCCAATCGGCCGAAATTTTGTAAGATTCATCGCTTTCAGTCAGAAACAATGTATAACTAACATCTCCTTTGGTAACATCTTTTCGTAGCGACCGGAAATGCCCTGAGATACAGATTGAATCTTGCGGGCTAACATACGAAGCGAATAATGTGCTGATGCCCATAATTAACATAATCGCCACAAAAACAATAAGGGCTAACTTCTTAAAATTCATTTTCGGTTGGCTAAAGGAAAGTAAAATACATCATCTTTTCATCGTTCAAAAATCGTAAATAATTATTTACTTTTATTTTCGATCAATCATCCCTATGCCATCAGTCAAATCCGATTTAGATATCCTCATCAGTGCGCTTGAAAAAGAAAAACGGGAATTAAAAAAAATGATCCGGCAGGCGAGGTCTGAATACGACAATCTAATCGTCTATTATCATTCTGAAGCTTTACTCGACCTTGACCGCCGTCTTCGCGTTTTCTACAGCTTTAAAGATCCATATTTTGAGCAAAAAGAAGACCTGAAGCGGCGAATTAAACATTGGAGAAGAGGCGATTTTATGGAAAAATGGAGTCCGCAATTGCGCGAACGAATGGGAAAATGGAATGATGAGAAAGTAAAAGAGTTAGAAATGCAGTTGCAGCAGCTAATTGACCTGCCGGCGGTGCAATCTTATCCGCAGACACATTTTATAGATGAAGCCTTTTTGGCTTTGTACGAGAAACGGTGCCGCTCATTTCAGTTGGTAATGGGCGAAGAGGATGATCTTCATCTTCGCCTCACTTTCCGTATCCAGAAAAAAACATTGACGGTAACGCTTAAAGGCATCAGCTATGAAGATGAGCCCGATTTTATTGTCGAAGGCCGGATCCCGCAGCCCTTGAAAGCTGCCGGCTTCGAATATTTTGAGGGGCAAGGAAAATACAAGCGGACTTTTGCTTTTGCCGGTGCCGGCGACATTCCCGGAGTCAAAAAATGGCTTGCCAAATTTATTATTGAGGATAGCTGGTTTTATTGGCCGGGCAAAAAAATGACGTTGAAATATAAATGAGGCTCTACTTGGCTCATCGGTAATGAGCAACAGGTGCAAATCAAACTGTAGCGTAATACGATTGTAACTGGTTTTTATTTTGTCATCCTGAGTTATAAAATTTCGAGAAATTCTGAAGGAGGAATGACATAAAAAAACTTTGTCATTGCGAGTGAGGAACGAACGCGGCAATCGCGAACTATGCATGACCGCTCTGCAAGTTCGCGATTGCTTCGTGCCTCGCAATGACAAATCGGATAACATGTCATGGGTAGCGAAGCGAGGAATCTTCTGCGATAAACATAGCGAACTATGCACCCAGGCTATTGCAGGGTGAAGAAGATTCTTCACTCCGTTGAATGACAAAGCAGTATTTTATATTTGTGCGACAATTTGATTTGCTTCTCAGACGAATATGCAGCACAAAGGCCAAAAGCGCAGTATATCCGTGCCCGCTGACAGTTAGCCCAACAAACTTTTAAATTTTAATGGTAAGGTTTATACCAATTAGGCACGAGCTAAACTGAAAATATTTTTTAAATGCATCATTGTTGCATTTTGTTTCGTTACTTCGTATAAACTATCACCTGCTAAACCCATAAAAGCCATGAAAAAATTACTACTACTATTGCTATTGGCGGTTTCCATGTCGTGCATGGCACAGCAACAGCAGTCGGCTGCCCCTGTAACAATGACCCCTGAACTAACAAAATCCGTGATCGACACGCTCTCCAAAGCTTTGATAGCCAATTATGTATCCGCAGATAAAGCCAGGCTTATGAGCAAATACCTTCACGGGCAAATGGCTAAAGGCGCCTACCGCGATATTAAAGACCCGCAAACGTTTGCTGACACGATCTGGAACGACCTGCAAAAAGTCTGCCCCGACCAGCATATGCATTTCGATTTCAATCCCTCAGTGCCGCAAACGGGTACGGGGGACAAACCCGCGCCCGACCGGTATATGGATTCGCTTGAAAATGCCAACCTGCTGGCAAATAATTTCGCGTTCACAGCTTCCGATATCTTATCCGGCAACGTGGGCTATGTAAAATTTACCGGGTTTATGCCCGTTAGCCCGGCCGCCAAAGAAACCATTACGGCAGCCTTTCGCTTTGTACAGCACACCCAGGCGCTGATCATCGACCTGCGCGAAAACCATGGCGGCAACGAGGCCATGATCACACAGATAGAAAGTTATTTCTTTCCGGAAAAGACACGGATGAATGACATCATCACGCCCAGCAAACGCGACACCGCCAAAGGCTGGACTGACCCAACAGCTACCGGCGGGCTTGTGCTGCGAATGCCGGTTTTTATATTAACCAGCACTAATACGTTTTCGGCGGGCGAAAATTTTGCTTACGCCATGCAGGCCGCAAAAAGGGCCATTGTAGCCGGAGAAAAAACTGCCGGCGGCTCCCACTCTGCCGACCGGTTCTTTTTGGGCCATGGCTTCATGGCGGGTATCCCCAATGCCTATACGTATAATATCCATACCGGTACCGAATGGGAAGGGGTTGGGGTTATTCCGGACATTGCGCTTAAAGCGGATACATCACTGGACGCGATCACTTCCATCATATTCCCCGATTCATGGATCGCCAAACAGCGTAAAGCTGTGGACAAACCGGTTGACCCCGCAGCTGTGCAAGCCTGGCTGGGCGCTTACGAGAGCGGGATAAAGATTTATGTAAAAGATGGCGCCTTATACTGCGATAATGCGCAAAGAGGAAACCGCACAATTAAATTGCTTTATATCTCGCCCGGGTATTACCAATTCGATGAAAACATACAAGTTAATTCGGTCAGCAACAAGGGGCTGCGCCAGCCCTCCAGCTTTACTTTGGCAATGGCCTCACTATGTTTAGAAAGAAGGTATAGTAGGCCGCATGCTAAGTTAGCCAACATGCGGGGTGAAATTATATAGACCACGGATCAATAATCTCTAAGCCATCCAATTTTTTAAAATCGCTCGTATTTCGCGTAATAAGTGGATAATCTAAAACTATCGCCGTCGCGGCGATAATTGCGTCCGGGGTTTTTATCTTATTTTTCTTTCTTATTGCAATAGTTGTTTTCACAACATCATCATTAAGTGGAATTATCAAGGATGAATCGATGAATTCGTTCAGAAAGGTTTCAATTTCAGGAGGATTATTGAAACCTAACACCTCGATTTGCGTCATGATAGAAATTATCGGCGTTTCATTGATCACGCCATTCATGAATGACATTGCATTCCGTGGAAGTTGGCCGCTCAAATAATCAATAACCGCGTTGCTGTCTATTACATATCCCATTCGTCGCGGCCCTGCTTAATGTGATCCTGTAATTTCTTGGCTGCATCCAGGGGTAATTTGCCGGCAAACCTGTCTGATAGTTTTTGCGAAGAAGCGCTTTCCTTTTTTAAAACTTTAATCAAATGCAATTTTTCCAATTCATTTAACAAACTATATGCATTTTGATTAGTAACCTGTATAGTTAAAGTTTCCATAACGTTAATCTTATTCAAAATTAATCAATTAATTCTGTTAATGCTATGATTGTTTAATTATGTATAGCGTCATGACAATTTTCACAGACTGACACCAGCCAGTCTCCGCCCTTGTTGATCTTCCGAACACCTATAATGACAAAACCAACAGAGGCCACGCGGCACAGTACGCCACCGTACAGTGCCGCGCGGCATTCGCACCAGGTTGTACTATCATACCAAATTCTAATTCATATCTGCCAGCGGCTCGTTAAGCATTGATGGCCGATGATATTTACGGCACTTTCGTGATGTAATTATTAAATTTAAAAACATTATGAAAAGATTTTTATCAGTATTGCAGCCATTGATTATGGGCGGCGGCTTTTTACTATTTTTTATTTTATTTGCCCACATATGGCAAACAAATCCGGTGTTATCCTTTATCAGGCCACACCCCATTTATTTTATGGGTATTGTTTTATTGGTAGTGATTATTGTGGTTGTTCTCTTCGGTCTTACGGGCCTTAAAAAGCTGCGGTCATTACCGGAAAAAGAGAGAAAGGCTTTTATTTTAAAATCGAAAAAAAAAGTACGAAAAAAATTCCGGTTTACATTACTGGCCCTTGGTGCCTTGATAGCTATAATGGTATTTTATTTATTTTTCATACGTGAAAGTTCATTCCCGGTATGGCTAAAAATGGACTTTCCTTATATCATAACCATTCCCTTTTTAATAGCATTATCTGTCAATAATTATATTGTCGATATAAGCGACGAACGGAAATTACAACAATCCATACAGGAAAAGGAAAGTGTTACTTTAAAACTAATGGCAATCCGTTCGCAATTAAACCCGCATTTTATGTTTAATGCCCTAACTTCTATACAGGGCCTGATGAATAAGAACGATATTCCTGCCGCCAATCATTACCTTGCATTATTTGCCAATCTTACCCGAAAAGTATTGAATACCGGCGACCAGGATTTGATTAGCCTGGAAGATGAGTTGAAAATACAGGAAGATTACCTGCAAATGGAGCAACTTCGTTTTGGTTTTCAGTACGAGGTTAAGGTGGGCGAAGATATCAACATTGCCAACACCGAAATACCGGCAATGCTGTTGCAGCCTTTTGTCGAAAACGCGGTAAAGCATGGTGTGGCCACGCTGCAGCAAAATGGGAGCATACAAGTGCAGGTTAATAAACAGGGCAATAACCTGGTATTATCATTAACAGATAACGGTAAGGGGTTTGACAAAAGGTCAGTTCCGCAACAAAAGGGTTCGCTGGGATTAAAATTAAGTGAAGAGCGTATTGCACTTTTAAACCAGGTATATCCTGATCAACCCGCTATTTTAAGTATCGGTTCAAAACAAACCGGCACTACAATAACTATAACGCTCACTAATTTATTCTTATAAATAACAGCTAATGGATATCCGAAGTATAATTATTGACGACGAACCCAACAATATCGAAAATCTGCGGCTATTATTAAATCAGTACTGTCCTGAAATTAGTATTGCCGCAACTGCAATAAATGCAGATAACGGGATTGAGGTTATAAACGCTTTCAAGCCCGACCTGATTTTTTTAGATATACAAATGCCCGGGAAATCGGGATTCGACCTGCTCAAAGCATTTAACAGCATAAATTTCGAGATAATTTTTATTACCGCTTATGATCAGTATGGCATACAGGCCATTAAATTTTCGGCCCTGGATTACTTGCTGAAACCTATAAATATTAACGAGTTGAAATTGGCCGTTGAAAAAGCCCGGCAGAAAATAATCGCGAAGCAAAAAGACCACAACATCATAAACCTGCTGGAGTACATCAAAGCAGGAAATAAGGAAATCCCCAAAATAGCCCTGCCCACCCTGCAAGAGATCATGTATGTACGCGTGGATAATATTATCCGTTGCGAAGCTTCAAACAATTACACCCTGTTTTACCTGCAAAACGGCGAAAAAGTACTGGTTTGTAAAACATTAAAGGAATTTGCCGAACTGTTAACCCCCCATAATTTTGTCCGGACACATCAGTCGCACCTGGTTAATTTACATTTTGTAAAAAGTTTTTTAAGAGAAGACGGTGGCACATTGCTTTTAACCGACCAGGCCAAAGTGCCCATTTCAAGGCAAAACCGGGATATGGTTAAAGAAAAATTAAATAGTACGCTTTAACAAATACTGCATTTTATCCTCGCAGGGTCTGAAAGGACCCTGCGCCGAGTGCCTGTGTGGAGAGAGAAACCAGTTAATAGGTAAGGGACTTAGCTGTTAAAGTACATCCAAATGGTTAGCCGGTTACTTGACAACGGCGCACGAGTATTTCCAACGCACCGCCCGGCCCGGATACTCGCACGAGGTTAGGGGTGTTTGCGAAAGAAGACTACTTAAGTAAATTCATATTCCGGAGCGTACCATCCCAATCGCCAGCCCACGATAAAGGAATTGGCCCTTCATAAAAATCTTTATAGAAGTGTATCCAATCCCATGCAGCATTTCCGTCTTTAAGCTTTAGCTCCGGAATCCAAACGTTACTTTCTTTGTCCAAATACATTATCCATTTACCATCTTTTTTGCAGTCGATATAGCATTGTCCATAGTAAGCAATTACTGATGGAAACAACTTGTCTAAAAGATCATAGTTTGCCTTGTTCCATTTAAGAACTTCGTCCACTAAGTCAATTCCTGCACTGTTAAAAGAAAGTTGTTCTTTGTCAATATTCAGCAAAGTTGGTAAACTGTCAATAAGCCGGCTAACATATTCAGGAAATCTTTGCCCATATTTATCCGAAATTTTTTGATAAAAATGTTCTGAGGTAACACCTTTATTGCTAAACTCTTCATATTTGTGTTGTGCATTTTTAACTTGTTGCAGGCTTTGGTAAATACGAAGGCTTAATATTGCCATTTTATCGCCGGCTCCATTTTTTTGATTTATTTCGTCGATAAGAATATAATAACCGTTTTCGGATTTGTATAAGTTGCCATAGAAGTTAGAAACATAAATTTTTTGTTCGACAAGCGTAAGCTTGTGATTTTTGATTAAATCCTTCAAATATTTGGGATAAATTAGATAATAGTTCATTTCATAATCCGGCAGTGCATCACCGGATGCTAATTTCTTCATTAAATATTCATCGTCCTCCGAACCATAAACTTGTTCTGCTATTGTGCTGTTATCAGAGGAAAGTGTTTTTAAGTCCGGGTAAATGGCTGCGTTTTTTGCGTTTTTGGATTTGTCAAGAAATAGAATTTGTCCTGTGCTCAATTCGTAAACTTCAAAGTCGAAATATTCAGGCATGTCACTTTTCAAGTTAGTCAACCTGTTTGGCTTTTCGTTTCGTACAATACTGTCGCCAGCTTCAAAGTTTAATTCAATTTTATAGGATATATTCTTTTTAAGAAAGTCAACTGTGTTTTTTACAAACCTGATTCTGTCTAACTTCCTGAAGTCGTTCACGTTGTCGATAAGCATGGCTTGTTTGTCATAAAACTCAATTAGAACTTTCCCGTCAGAAAGAAGAAATGATCTTGCTGTCCACTTTTTGCGAAGGAGATCGGCTCGACGGCCATTGAATTGTGTTAATAGCTTAACCTTTAGCGTACTGTCTAAAAGGGTAGCCTGGATCTTTGATTTATCTAAAGTTGTGATGTCCAACTTTTGTGAGTAGGCGTTAAAAGTTGCCAATATGAATATGATTAATAGTGATTGTCGCATTGTGGGGCCTGGTCCAAAACAGCTGCTAACGTCCATGTATCGTTGGGGAAGCAAACTATGCCTTTTTGCCCCTTCTAAAAATAATAATTATTTACATCATTCAAAGAACATCCAAATGACTGATGGGCTACCTGTCAGCGGCGCACGATGTACGCCACCGCACAGTGCAACGCTGCATACTCCTTGTCTGGCGGGAATGCTCCCGCAAGCAATTTTAGCTGCCGTCCCGGTTCATCGGGATGGCCCGCATGCTAAGTAGCCACTACGCTTGTTAAACCAGCGGTTAATCTATTATCACCTTCACCAGCCCCTTAATGCCGCAATAATCCCGTGCACTGCTATAAAGGTATTCGTAGTCATTCTCTACAAAACCGGCGATAACCGGGTTTTCATGCGTATAATCAATTTTTTGCTGTATCACAGGCAGGCTCCATAGTTCAATTGGATGATTATGCTGCTGCCAGAACTGGTTTTTGGAATTATTGGAATTGGCCGCACCGGCCTTCCTGAAAGCGTTCAGCATCCATTCGCGGCGGCTTTCCTGTGGGTTTTCTTCAATCAGTTTGATCAGCTTCCTTGCCGTAACCGATTTAAAACCACCGATCAAATCTTCCGGTTTTTCTGTCAGCGACCTAAAAACCAAATGCATATGACTCGGCATAATGCACCATGCAAAAATCTCCATGCCTTTTGTGTCCACGCAATGGTTAAGGTTGTCAACCAGGCAATCAAAATATACGCGCCGGACAGACACGTCTATCCAGTGAACGGTTGCAAAACTTACAAAATATAAACCTTCGGGATCGGCGAATTTGTAATTACGGCTCATGGTTAAAGGTAATATATTCTTTAAACTCAAGCAAACGGCTGGTAAATTTGCCTGGTAATTGGTTACCTGTCAAGCGGGTCACCTGTCAGCGGGCCACAAGCCGGGAGGCTTGCGGCAGCGAAAAATTGCTTGCGGGAGCAGGGGGGGGACATATTTCCTTATTCTGGCACTGTCAACGGCATACGAGTAAGCTATCAAGCAGTCGCGATTCTCTATTTGTTTAAATTATTTTCTGTATAATTGATATTCCTAAACTTTGAGAAAAGATTAGTTAAAAAAACCTAAATGCGAGAACCAAAATAAAAATGGAAAAACAAATACAATGCCCTGAGTGCAAAAGTTATAAAATCGAAAGTTTTAGATTAGGAGCCATTATATTTGGCCTCAGTTGTTTATTTGGAGGCTTTGTTGTTTTTTATTTTTTTTCGAATTCTTACACAATACCGATCATCTTTGCAGCGTTGGGCGTTCTAAGCATTTTTAACGGAATTAGAAATGGCACCGAGTTTAAATGCAAGGCTTGTAATTATAAGTTTAAAATAAATAGTTAGTCCGCCGCTGCCGCAAGCCTCCCGGCTTGTGGCCCGTTGACAGGTAACAAACTATGCTAATTCCGTTGATTAGAGAAACATTGCATGGTCATTATCTCTGATGGCTACTTTGCGTGCGGGCCACAAGCCGGGAGGCTTGCGGCAGCGAAAATTGCTTGCGGGAGCAACGGGGCAGCGAAAATTGCTTGCGGGAGCAGAGGGAATATTCAAATGGTTAGCTGGCGACCTGTCAGCGGGGCACAGTGCTCGGCCGCACAGCCAACGCCGCGCACTCGCGAGAGGAGGGAGAATGCCGGGCAGGGGCTATTAGCGCTGGGCTCTTACGCCCCGCTGACAGGAAATATACACGAAGTTTGTCTATTGCTACTTATCGTTACCTTCAAGGTATTTTTTAAATTCTACATTCTCGGTGACAAGCTTTCTTAAATCATAAAATGTGTCATCAAAAAAAGGCAACATTTCTTTTGAGTAAGGCATAAAGGCAATATATAAATTTTCAACTATTTCCATTAGTTCTTTATCGCTTTCGATGTACTGAAGCCCAAATATGTAATTAAGTATTTGGTTGTCAAATAGTTCTCTAAAAAGTATATCCTTATGTGAATTATCTAAATATTTGTGATTCTTTATTTCAACTATTAGCAATTCATATCTCTTAAGTAAAAGCCCTAGTTTGGTACGAAATAATCTAACCTGTCCAAGTATAAGATCATAGTCTCTGCCAGCACTATATATGTTTTCACCACTTTTAAATCTTTTCAAATCGTCCCAATAAGACGGAAATTTTAACAAGTCGATATGTCTTCCATGTACGTATGAAACAAAATCCAATAGCTCTAAGGTGCTTATAGAAAACGTGTTTTCAGTTAAAATTTTGATAGTTACATTTTGGTAATATTCAAAATAGTTAACGCTCAATTGAAGTTTAAATTGATTTAGAGCAATTCTAGCTGTTATAATTAAACCGATAAAACCAAAAAAAGAAATTAGAGGAGTCGCCAGATTGTTAAATTCTTGACTATTAAAAACTAAATAAATCCCTCGGCAATAGTATATCCTTACGAGAATATCTATCGCAATGAATGCTATCAGAATCGCTAACAGATATTTTATTTTAATTTTGTTCATCGTTAATATTTTGCATATTGCAGCAATCTATCTAAAAAACACCTTACCATTCTTAAATTTATATTCCGTTTCCTCAATAATGCCATCATATTGCAGCGAACGTAATATAAAACCATCCATCTTTATAAATGCCTTAGTGTTTGCCCACCATTCTAATGGCCACAATTTGGCGAACATGACATAAAATCTCGCCAAACTTTTATAAAGTTTTTCCTCCTCCGCAGGTCCTGCCTCTGTGCAAATTATTCCGAAGCATAACCTTATAGGGTGCTTTTTCTCATTCCAAAAATCCCCGTCAGTCGTTAAAATTACACGGTTAAGCTTTTTAGCGGAAGCTCTCACATTTTCATCCGGATGGCCTACCAGATTTAGATCGAATACTGATTTAATCGAGAAATATTTTGAGAGTTCTTCTATTATATATTTAGCAATATTTTCGTCAGCTAATAGTCTTATCTTCTTCGGATATTTTGGTAAATGAGTTTTATCAATTATGTCAACATCTAATTCTTCCCACTGATATTCCATATTATTTAACTTTAGGATTATAACCGAATTATCAAATTATATAAAACTAAGGTAATTACTAAACTAATTAGCCAAATGTTGATAAATTGGGGTTATCAACATTATCTGTATTTATTTGCACTATCAACTTTTCCCATCCTTTTCCTATATTTGCCCCACAAAAAATAAATCACCGCGTACGTGATTAAATAAACTTTTTCAAATTATAAACGGCCTTACAGCCAAAATCATAGTTGTAGATGATTAATATTACACTTCCCGATGGTTCCGTTCGTCAGTACGAAAAGGGAACTACTTCCATGCAGGTCGCATTGTCGATCTCCGAAGGATTAGCACGAAACGTATTAGCAGCCGAAGTTGACGGCCAGGTTTGGGACGCCAACCGCGCTATTGAAAAAGATTCATTAGTAAAACTTTTAACCTGGAATGATTTGCAGGGAAAAGCCACTTTCTGGCATTCATCTGCTCACCTGATGGCCGAGGCTTTGGAGGCTTTGTACCCCGGTACAAAGTTCGGCATCGGCCCGGCGATCGAGACTGGTTTTTATTATGATGTTGACTTTGGCGACCGCGAGTTTTCATCAGATGAGTTTAAAAAGATAGAGGATAAAATACTCGAGCTGGCTAAAACCAAAGAGGAGTTTACCCGCAAACCGGTAAGCAAAGCCGATGCGATAGATTACTTTACCGAAAAAGGGGATGAGTACAAACTCGACCTTATAAAAGACTTGCCCGATGGTTCGATCACTTTTTATACCCAGGGTAATTTTACCGATCTGTGCCGCGGGCCGCATATCCCCAACACCGGTTTTATAAAAGCAGTAAAGCTGATGAGCGTTGCCGGCGCCTATTGGCGCGGCGACGAAAGCCGCAAACAGCTCACCCGTATTTATGGCGTAACTTACCCAAAACAAAGCGAGCTTACCGATTACCTGCACATGCTGGAGGAAGCCAAAAAACGCGACCACCGCAAGCTGGGCAAGGAAATGGAGCTTTTTGCTTTCAGCGAAAAGGTAGGCATGGGCTTGCCGTTATGGCTGCCAAAAGGCGCTGCTTTGCGCCAGCGTTTGGTTGATTTTATGACCAAAGCCCAGGTAAAGGCAGGGTATGAGCAGGTGATTTCGCCGCACATAGGGCATAAAAATTTGTATGTAACATCAGGCCATTATGAAAAATATGGCGCTGATTCTTTCCAGCCTATAAAAACCCCGCAGGAAGGGGAGGAGTTCTTCTTAAAACCGATGAACTGCCCGCACCACTGCGAAATGTATAAAACAAAGCCCCGCAGTTACAAGGACCTGCCGGTGCGCTATGCCGAGTTTGGCACCGTTTACCGTTACGAGCAAAGCGGAGAGCTGCATGGCCTTACCCGTGTACGCGGCTTTACACAGGATGACGCGCATTTATTTTGCCGTCCCGACCAGGTGAAAGAGGAATTTAAAAAGGTGATAGACCTTGTTTTATATACTTTTACCTCATTGGGTTTCGACAATTATACCGCGCAAATATCATTACGCGACCCGAATAACAAAGCTAAATACATCGGCACTGATGAAAACTGGGCTTTGGCGGAATCGCAAATTATTGAAGCGGCCGAAGAAAAAGGCCTAAAGACCGTTATTGAGTATGGCGAAGCGGCGTTTTATGGCCCCAAGCTTGATTTTATGGTTAAAGACGCCTTGGGCCGCAAGTGGCAGCTTGGTACCGTACAGGTTGACTATAATTTACCCGAACGTTTTGAACTGGAATATACCGGCAGCGATAACCAGAAACACCGCCCCGTAATGATCCACCGTGCGCCTTTTGGCTCATTGGAAAGGTTTGTGGCTGTGTTGATTGAGCACTGCGCAGGCAATTTCCCGCTATGGCTTTCGCCCGAGCAATTTATTATTTTGCCCATCTCTGAAAAATATGAAGATTATGCAAAAAAACTTTCAGAATCATTAAAAGATTCCGATATTTGCGGGCTTATTGATTTCAGGGATGAGAAGATAGGGCGTAAGATACGCGACGCCGAAGTGAAAAAGATCCCCTATATGCTGATAGTTGGCGAAAAAGAAACTGCCGAAGGGTTGGTTTCGGTACGTAAACACGGCCAGGGAGATTTGGGGAGCATGAGCATTGAAGCATTTAAAGAACAAATAATTAAAGAAATAACAGTATAACTTGGCATTAAACAAACCTTTCAACAGAGGACCCAGGCTACCCTTCAAGAAAAAGGAAGCCGAACACAACATTAATCAATTTATAAGGGCCACCGAAATACGCCTTGTGGGCGATAACGTGGAACCGGGCATTTATTCGTTACGTGATGCTTTGGCTATTGCCGAAGAACAAGAATTGGATCTTGTTGAAATTTCACCAAATGCGGTACCTCCTGTTTGTAAAGTAACCGACTATAATAAGTTTATTTACGAGCAGAAGAAAAAGCTGAAGGAGATAAAAAGTAACGCCAAGCAAACCGTTATTAAAGAAATAAGGTTTGGCCCTAATACTGATGACCATGACTTTGAATTTAAATTAAAGCATGCCATTAAGTTTTTAGAGTCGGGCGAAAAGGTGAGGGCTTACGTACACTTTAAAGGCCGTGCAATAGTTTATAAAGAGCAGGGCGAAATATTGCTGCTGCGTTTTGCACAAGCATTGGAAGAAGTAGGTAAAGTAGAGCAATTGCCAAAACTGGAAGGAAAACGGATGTTTTTAACCGTTACACCGAAGGGAGCTAAAAAATAGATGTGCGGATGAGTGAATGTGCAGATGTGCGGATGAAAAAAATAAATCCGAAATCGAACGTCCGACATCCGAAATAAAAAATCGTAAATCGTAATTCATAAATCGTAAATAAATAGTCCATGCCAAAAATGAAAACCAATTCCAGCGCTAAAAAACGCTTTAGCATCACTGGAACCGGTAAAATCACCAGGAAGAACGCTTTCAAAAGCCACATCTTAACCAAGATGTCGACAAAACGTAAGCGCAACCTTACCCACACCAGCCTTGTATCTGATGCTGATATGGGTAACGTAAAACGTATGCTTTGCATAGGTAAGTAATTAACAAATTAATTAACCAGGTATTAGAGTTTTAAGTTCGGTTGTAAAAGCCGGCACTCACTACCAAAAAACAACAACATGCCACGTTCAGTTAACGCAGTCGCGTCGAGAAGACGCCGGAAAAAGATCATGAACCTCGCCAAAGGTTATTGGGGTTCACGAAGCAAGGTTTATACCGTTGCAAAAAACACAGTAGAAAAAGGTTTACAGTACGCTTACCGCGACCGTAAGACCAAGAAAAGAGAATTCAGGGCTTTATGGATCCAGCGTATCAACGCCGGCGCCCGTCAGCACGGAATTTCATACTCACAATTAATGGGTAAATTAACAGCCAAAGAAATCGGTTTAAACCGTAAAGTATTAGCCGATTTAGCCATGAACCACCCCGATGCTTTTAAAGCAGTGGTGGATGCAGTTAAATAGACCAGGATTAAACGGATTTTGGGATTAACCCCGATTTCGTATTCCATAAAACAAAAACCCGCGATGAGCGGGTTTTTTTGTTGCATGCATATTATCTGAACTCGAATTAGACGAATTCATCGAATTAACAGAATTATAAAATTCGATAAATTCTGTTAATTCGATGAATTCGAGTTCAGACAATGATCACCACATCTTCCAGGCTTGCAATGTCCATATACTGCTTAAAATTATGCACATCATCATCCACCATCTTTTTAAATACCGGGTTTAATACATGTGCCAGGCCTGCGCCAAGGCCACCTGCCGGGGGCTGGTAACTGATCACCACATCTACCAATGTACCATGGTCGTTAAAAGTATCCCTGAAACGTACCTTACCGGCATTATCAATTATCGAACCAGGCAACGAGCTCCAGCCTATCATTTCACCGGGGATATCATGCACAATTTCGGCATCCCAGCTAACGGTAGCCACGCCGGTTGGCAGTTTTAATACCCAGTGGGAGCGCTCACCATCCAAAACGTCTACACTTTCCAGGTGGTTCATAAATAACGGCAGGTTGTCCAGCTTGCGCCAAAAAGCATAAACTTCGGCCCGTGGTTTATTAATGGTAAATGATGAGCGGATGTTTACGTTTACAGGCCCGGTAGTATGCTTGCCGATTTGTGAATAAAGCTCGCAATGCCCGGTTACGCCCCGGTTTAACAAATAGCCGCCTGCGCCAAGCTTTATAATGCTCGAAAACGGGCTTTTAAACAAATGCCTGAAACCCGAATAAGCCAGTTTCACGCCGGATGCGATAGAGATATAACGCTCGGGCCATGTTAAATTTATAGGCGCCGACTGATGTTCAGTCTGCTGTAATGCTGTTGTTGCCATAGTATTGTTCAAATAGGTATAACTACTCAACAAACGACAGCACGAGGTGTTTTGATTATTTCTTATTGGGATTACACCGATTTTTTTATGATTACACCGATTTTTTTTGGAGATTTCACTGATTTTAAATGTGATCAATAGGAAATTCATTTTCTAACTTAATCAACTCAATCCAACACAATCAACCACTCACCAATTCAATAGCTGAATTTAAACTTGCTCAAATCCGGCAAATGTTCCTTTGGCCTTTTTAGCTCATATTGGTAAATCATCTGCCCCAAATTCTTCATGAAGGGCAGTGTGACGGTTTTATACTCGTATTTGTTAGTGTTGTATATCTGCGCATCATTTGATTGCGCCACTACAGTCAGCATAAACTCCACCTTGTTTTTAAAATCGACGATATACGCATTATCGATATTAAAGCCATACGAGTCACCGATCTTATCAAATATCCTTATATGCGGCTCCGCCACGGCCAAACTATCACCGCCGTAAAACAGCCATTTGCAATAGGCGGGATAATACTCCGGCGGACTGTAAGTGGGGTGTTTGCTCTCCGTAGGGTACATGCTCATGTATTTATAAATAAGCTTATATTGATCTGGTGTGAGGTTAAAACGCTGCCCTTCCGGGTACGCTTCAGGGAAAATAAGCCTTTTTAATACCGATTGCTGGTCTTCAATAGGGTACACATTATTGTTGCTGAAATCGAAGGGCTGCATCACCAGCTTATCGTTACGGTCCATATAACCTTTACCAATTACCATATTTTCCAGGTGCATTGGGTAGTCGCGGGGATCGTACTGTGCGGGTTGGTGATATATCAGTTTATCCCCTTTATAAAAATCGATGGCGTTGGTATGTTTGGCTGCTTCGCCGCCGTCGCCAACAGCCAAACGGTTTACAATGCGGGTATGGCTTAGGTTGTACTTTTTCAGCTTGTCGTTTATTTCGCCCCGGCCTACAAATTCATAAAGCCGGTTGTACGCGTAATTGTCGCTCACCAGCAAAATTTCTTTAACATATTGTTCCACGCTGGGCAATCCATTGGCGGCAAGGGTATCCTTGTCTTTTTTGCTTTCCCCGGCAAAAGAACTGTCGGTTTTCATCGTTGATTTCATCATCAGCCCCGATATTTTTAGCTCATTCAGCTTTTCCAAAGCAAAAATGGCTGTTGGCAGCTTAACAGTGCTGGCCGGGTAAAAGTAGTGGTTGGCATTAAGGCGGTAACTGTATGATGTAAAATGCGGCACGTTATTTTCATCCCAGTTTATTTGGGTATAAAGTATTTGTACTTCGTTGTGGGTGGGGTGATTTAGTACGTGGCTGAATAACTCGGGGTGGGATTCAAGCAGGGTTTTCAGCAAGATGGTGTCGGGTTGTTGTGCCAACGTGGATAGGCTTGTCATTAATAATAGTATTGTAAAATAGCGTTTCATCAACTAAATATACAAATGTTAGTTTGAGTTTCCATTTCTTATCCTACATTTGCATCGCTTTAGGTTTTCTTGAAGGTGATACTTTAAGAAATTAAAAGGGAATACGGCGTAATTCCGTAACTGTCCCGCAGCTGTAAGCTCCAAAACCATTGCCCATTCAATTGGCCACTTTCCGTTTTTAGCGGGAGGGAAGGCAGGGCAAAAGGGGAGTAAGTCAGAAGACCTGCCAGAGCACTATATTTATTCATAGCTTTCGGGGATTGAAGCTTGAGTGTGAATGCTCTTCACCAGTGTATTTCCATTCTTCCTTTTTATTTCTGTATGCTATAGGGCTAAGTCAATATCATGCAAAAAAAAGTACATTATTTAAAAAGCGGCCTGTTGCCTTTATCAACGGGTTTATTGTACCTTTCTTTTGCATTCCCATTTGCTGCTTCGGCCCAAACCGATACTACTAAAAAGCTTAAAGAGGTAAATGTTAACACAAAATCCTTACCTAATGTACAAAGCTTAAGCCCTATACAACAGATTTCAGCCAATGCTTTTGATCAGCTAAGCGCCTTCAACGTTGCAGACGCTATCCGCGACTTTTCGGGGGTTAATATAAAGGATTACGGCGGCATTGGCGGCCTAAAAACGGTATCGGTGCGTAGCCTCGGCGCCGATCATCTGGCTGTTTTGTACGATGGTGTGCAGATAAATGATGCTCAAAACGGGCAGATAGACCTGGGCCGGCTTAACCTTGATAATGTACAATCGATAACCCTGTACAATGGCCAGCCGCCTGAGATATGCCTGCCAGCGCGGTCTTTTGCGTCTGCAAGTGTATTATCTATTATAACTATCCATCCAAACTTAACTGCTGCAAAACCTTACCAAATTTTATTCGGGATTAAAGGCGGTTCGTTTGGATTGATAAACCCTTACCTGCAATGGCAGCAGCGGTTAAGTGATAAATGGTCGTTTATTATAAATAGTTATTGGGAACAGGCAAACGGACAATATAAATATAGAGTTAAGGGCGATGGCTCGGATACCTCGTCAACCCGTACCAACGCAGATATAAAGGCGCAGGAAGCCGACGGGGCATTATACTACACCAAAAGCGATAGTGATAAATTTAACCTGCACGTTAATTTTTATAATTCGGACAGGGGTTTGCCCGGCGCAGTGGTTTTTTACAACCCGGTATCAAACCAGCGCGTTTGGAACAGGGATATATTTTTACAGTCGGGATATGAGCGGTTATGGAAAAGCAGTTTGCACATGTTATTAAACGCTAAGTTATCACAGGATTACACCCGCTATATCGACCCTGACTTTTTAAACGGGCAAGGCGGGCTTGATGAGCGGTATAACCAGCGGGAATTTTACCTGTCGGGCGCACTGTCTTACCATTTACTGTCAAATTGGGAAATATCTTATGCTAACGATATTGCATTTACCAGCCTTGATGCCACGCTATATAATTATGCTGATCCCGGTAGGTTTACCTTATTGAATGTGCTGGCAAGTAATTTTAAAACCGGTAAATGGCGATTTGAGGGTAACTTACTGCATACTTATGTAAGTGAGTGGGTGAAATTGGGCGTGGCAACACCTTCACGCGCCATTTTTTCGCCTACGATAATGGCAACTTACCAGCCGTTTAACACTCCTGATCTGCAATTACGGACATTTTATAAAGATATCTTCCGCGAACCTACCTTTGATGAGCAATATTATTTTGCAACAAATGGTTCGCGGGGTATAAAACCCGAATTTGCTAAACAATACGATGCAGGCATCACCTATCGTAAAGCGCTCAATTCTTTCCTCGATTACATTACACTAACCGTTGACGGCTATTACAATAATGTAACAAATAAAATTGTGGCTTTGCCAAACCAAAATCCCGCTATATTAACTATCTTAAATTTAGGCAAGGTAGATATTACCGGCGTTGATGCAGGGTTAAAAACACAAACTAAAACAGTGAATGGTTGGAATGGCTCGTTATCAGTAAACTATACATATCAAAGCGCCATTGACGTTACCGACCCAACTTCATCATTTTATAAAGAGCAAATTCCCTACACGCCCAAAAATACCCTTGCCCTCAACGGCGGGGTTGATTATAAACGGCTCGGCCTTTATTATAACGAGGTACTATCATCATCAAGGTATTATTTAAGTGAAAATTTGCCAGAGAACCTGGTGGATGGCTATTCTGTTAGCGATGTATCGCTTATTTACAAATTCACGGCAGGCAAAAGCCCTGCGGTATTATCGGCGCATGTGGATAATTTATTCAACGAAAACTATGTCATCGTCAGGAGCTTCCCAATGCCGGGGCGTTCGTTCCTGCTATCATTTCAAATGAAAATTTAATCAAAAAAAAACATGAAAAACTTTAAACAAAGCATTTTATTAGTTACTGCAGCCTTATCATTTGGACTGGCATCATGCCATAAGGATAGGCAGGTGACACCGGTTAATACCCCGGTTACTGATGGCTTGTACGTATTGAACCAGGGTATTTTTAACGACAATAACAGCACTTTGTCGTTTTATAGCTATAGCTCGAAACAAGTAACACCCGATATTTTTAATTCGGTAAATGGCCGGGGCCTGGGCGATACTGGAAATGATATCGAAATATACGGTTCAAAAATGTATATCGTGGTGAATGTTTCCAGCACTATCGAGGTAGTCAATCCTAATACCGGGAAATCCATTAAGCAAATAAAACTGTTTAACGGTACACAGCCACGCCAGCCAAGGGACATCGTGTTTTATAAAAACAATGCCTTTGTAACTTCGTACGATGGTACCGTGGCTGTGATAGATACTGCTGCATTAACCGCAAGCCAGTTTATTCCTGTAGGGCGTAACCCTGAGCAACTGGCAGTAGCTAACGGTAAAATATACGTGGCCAATTCAGGTGGATTGGATTATCCTAACTATGATAACACGGTATCAATTATTAATTTAAGTACGCTTACCGTAACTAAAACATTAACTGTTGTGGTAAACCCGCAAAACGTTGTGGCCGATAATAATGGCAATGTTTATGTGCTGTCGGCAGGTGACTACGCGAGCGTTCCATCAAGCCTGGCGGTTATTGATGACAACGCCGACGTAGTAAAAACGCAAACCAATTTTGATGGCAGCAACATGGCCATACAGGGTAATAATATCTATTTTATTACCTCCGCAGGTAAAATTGAGGTTTACAATGCATTAACACAATCGGTGAGCAACTCAAGTTTTATTACCGATGGTACTGCCGTTACAACACCGTATTGCGTAGCTGCTGATGGCACCACCGGCGAAGTATTTGTTACCGATGCAAAAGATTATTCGTCAAACGGTACTTTATATGCCTTTGATAAAACAGGTAAAAAGGAATATTCTGTTACTGTTGGCATAAACCCCGGGAAGATTGCTTTTTTGAAAAATTAAAAGAACCTTTTAAATTCGTTTTATTTAAAAGGATAAATACTTAATTTTACTCAATATTTTAAATCTATGTCATTACAAAAAATTAATACCCGCACCATCGTACTTATCCTGATGATAGTTGGGGCGGCCGCTATGAGGCTGGTGAGTTATAAATTCCCATACATATTAAGCAACTTTACACCGGTAGGGGCTATTGCGCTATTTGGGGGTGCATATTTTACAGATAAGTGGAAAGCTTACCTTGTAGTATTGCTTACGCTGTTTGCAAGCGATATACTGATCAATTATTTATATACATCCAAATGGGTGTTATGGTACGGCGGGTCGTTTTGGGTTTATTTAACCTTTGGGATCATGGTGTTTATTGGCAGCCTGATTAAAAAAGCAAATGTGGCTAACGTTGCTATCGCATCATTGGCTTCTGTTTGCGCACACTGGCTGATAATCGATATGCCCTGGATATATGGCTCACTTTATCCGCATACTTTAGCAGGCTACGGACAATCGCTGGTTGCCGCTATTCCATTCGAACGTAATATGGTGTTAGGCGATATTGTATTTTGTGCAATACTATTCGGCAGTTTTGAACTGGCCAAAAGCAAATACACCTTTTTACGCAGCCAAAGAGAATTGGCTGTTTAACATAATAAATTTTATTGAAAAGCGGCCTGTGTTTTTCAGGCCGCTTTTTTTATGGGATGATATTTTATGTAGAGACGCAATACTTTGCGTCTCTGGTAATGTTTAAGAGATTAAAAAACGATTCTGTTGCAAAATTCAGAGACACAAAGTATTGTGTCTCTACGAAAATAAAACATATGAAAAAAATTGTTGTACTCACCGGCGCCGGCATCAGCGCTGAAAGCGGGTTGAAAACCTTTCGTGATAGCGATGGCTTATGGGAAGGCTATAACATTGAGGATGTAGCCACACCCGAAGCCTGGCATCGTAACCCTAAGCTGGTGCAGGACTTTTATAACGAGCGTCGCAAAAATGTGCTTGATGCCAAACCCAATGCCGCACATTATGCCCTGGCCAAACTGGAAGAAAAATATGATGTAACCATCATCACCCAAAATATTGATGACCTGCACGAAAGGGGAGGCTCAGCCAAAGTGGTACACCTGCATGGCGTGATCACCCGCTCACAATCCAGCAAAAATCCAGCGCTTACTTACCCGATTGATGGCTGGGAGATAAAAATGGGAGAGGTGTGCGAATTAGGGTCACAATTGCGTGCCCACGTAGTTTGGTTTGGCGAAGCTGTACCGATGATAGAGACCGCTGCTGAAATTTGTGAGCAAGCTGATATTTTTATTTTAGTGGGATCGTCATTAGCTGTTTATCCGGCGGCCGGCCTGGTTAATTATGTGCCACGAAGCGTTACCAAATATATTATCGATCCCAAAATACCGCAATTAAGCCATCGCGATCATTTTATAAAGATAGAAGAGAAGGCAAGTGTGGGGGTGCCGGAGTTAGTCGCCCAACTAATGACCGCTGATTTTAATGATTAAAAGATTTCGCTGATCCTTTATAAAGTTGATCTGCCGGCCTAAAAATATATTCCCATATAAAAATCAAAAATCAACGAAATCCCCAAATCAAATGAATCAACGGTGCATGACCGCTGATTAACGTTGATTTTTTTGATTACACTGATTTTTATTTCAATAATTAATATAAACTATGCCTGTGTTACAATCAACGAAATCTTCTAATCAAATGAATCAACGGGGCATGACCGCTGATTAACGTTGATTTTTTTGATTACACTGATTTTATTTAACAACAATCGAA
>Ga0207054_1011_pt1 | contig 62455 bp, 49 predicted proteins | sample Alteio_BWMinCont_60_FD_153288 | JGI IMG/M metagenome (GOLD analysis project Ga0207054, IMG submission 153288) | Enriched cells from forest soil in Barre Woods Harvard Forest LTER site, Petersham, Massachusetts, United States -... | ecosystem: Environmental > Terrestrial > Soil > Temperate forest >... | reverse complement strand
TGCGGTTTTAACAACATTTCAAATTTCAACAGGATATTTAATCGCAAAAAGCTTTGCATCCCAAAAGAGTATAGGTTTCCCTAAACTCTTTTGGGATGCAAAGCTTTTTGCGTTTAAATATCCTGTTGAAATTTGAAATGTTGTTAAAACCGCATTTATAAGCGATTTCAGCTACCGTAGTGGTTGAGTCGATGAGCATTCTTGAAGCGTGGCCAAGCCTGATCTCGTTCAGGCTGTCGATAAACGTTTTTCCGGTACGCTTTTTTATAAAACGGCTGAATGAAGCTTCGGGCATATTGGCAATGCGGGCCACTTCGGCAAGGGTTACTTGTTTGTTGTAGTTGGTGTTCATATGCTCAAACACTTTTTCAATACGCCTGCTGTTGTAATAAAACTTTTCGTTGGTAAAGCTCGGGTCCGAAAGCGTTTTCATATTTCGGGATATCGACAGGTCATGCAGGATAGATAATAACTCCAGCACAGAGTCGAACCCACTTTTTTTATCCAATGCCAATATCCTGTCTTTCAACGCCAGAATAGTCTCCGGCGGAAAGGCTATCCCCCTTTGCGAGCGCTCAAGCATGCTTTTCAGAAAGCTGAGCTGGTTTCTTTTCAAAAACTTTTCGTCGAAAAGATCCTTGTGGAACTGTATAGTGATCTCGGTAATTGCTTCACTCTGGCACTGGTTTGTAAACCATGCATGATATAGGTTAGGGCCGATAAGCGCCAGCTCAAGTTCATCAATCACCTCGATATGCCCCCCTACTACCCGTTTCGCCCCTTTGGCATTCAGTACCAGGTTGAGTTCATACTCCTCATGATAATGAAGCGGGAAGTCGAATTTCTTTTTGACCCTGGTAAAAATGGTAAAGCAATCGCTTGGTGTCAGCGGGGTAATTTCGCGCATTACATTGCTTGTCATCATTATATTATTTTGTTATACAAAAAGCTCAATATACTAATACTAATTTAACTTAATTAGTTGAGTAAGTTTATTGGGTGAGTAGTTTATTGAGTTGGGATGGTATAAAAATCATGAGATTTCAATTAATTAGCCGACTATCCTTTTTGACCTACTCAACTATTCACCCAATCAACTTAATCAACCACTCACCTAATCAACTATTCACTCAATCAACTGCCTTTGCGGCAACATCATCTATCAGCATTGTGCCCGATGCATTTCCCATCGCCAATAATATTTTAAAACTATAGGCCTTTTCGGGAATTTTAATTACTTTTTTACAAAGTGTCCAATCCTGGCTGCCTGTCATATTGGTAATGTTTATCCCCTGCCCCATTTCCTTATCATCACCCCCTAAAAACACGACTGTAAAAATTGCGCCATCCCAGTCATCTTTTCCCTTTTGAACATTCGTTGTTTTTATCCAGGCGCTAAATTCAATGGTTTGCACTTTTTTTGGGATCCGCACGGTTTGATCTATCCCTACCCAGTTATTGGTATTTGCAGTTACGATGGCGCAGCTGTTTTTCCCGCTTTTAAAATCCCAGGGCGTTTGGTTAGCACTGCTGTTATTCCATCCATAAAGCTCATCCTCAAAACCGCCGTTAGTAACAAGGTTTTTTTGTGCATTAGCATGGCCAAACACCGTCACCAACCATAAACCAATGAGAAAACTATATACTTTCATAAATTTTGAATGTTATAGTGGAACTTAAAAAGGCGCCATCATCCATGTGAGGTGATGGCGCCTGGAAATTTAACTACCTGATCTATATAAACCCGATATAGTCAATATATACTACCTCATTTGATGACTGGAATGTCTGTGCTACAAACTCTGTAATTGTAGCGGGGTTCCCAAATTTGCTTAGCGGAATAGTAATGTCAGTATAAGCTCCTGCAGTTATAGTTATTATAACTGCATTGTTGTAATTACCGTCAAGAACAATCTGCAATTGATCGCCTGTTTTTGAATTAGCGCCACCATATACCGAGAATTTGAGCGCAGTTAACCCCAATGCTGAAGATGATATAGTTGGTAAACCACCACCATACCCGATCTGTATTGCGCTATACTGGCCCCCATAAGTGGCCATGATAGAAGTAGTACCTACTCCGGGATTTGCGGTGTTTGTAAAATTAAACGTAGTACCACTATAACCTGTGTAACCGCCGCCGTTACCGCCCCAGCCGGTAGTCAACCCATTAAAGTAAATCAGGTATTTAAACCCGAATGTGCCGGTGGAAACGGTGGTGCCCCCTGCTGTGGTAACAGATATGAGCGCCTCAACTATGCCGGCCGGAACCAAAACTTTAAGTTGGGTGGATGTATTGCTTACAATGGTAGCAGGTACTGTACCAAACTTAACTGATGTTGTATTATCCAACACCAGGCCGGTAATAGTAACAGTATCGCCGGCAGCAGTTGCTACGGGACTAAATGAAACTATTGTTGGCGGAGGCTGTACTACAGTAAATTTATAGTTGGCCGTACCATGTAAAGTAGTTACAGCAAGCACGCCTGTTTGCGTAGGGCCGAATGGCGCTGTTGTAGGAAGGGTAACAATAACACTGCTGTTGGTAATATATGCCGGGTTAAAATAAGCCACAACCCCGTTAAATGTTACCTGGGTTACACTGCCAAGGTTTGAACCCACTATCTGGTAAAGGTTTCCTCCTTTTCCGCTCATTGTAACTGAATCAAACGGGAGAGCGTTTATCGCAGATCCCACGACTGTAGTGGTGCTGTTTCCATTGGAATCGATAGTGGTTACAGTCCTAAGTGTTTTTTTTGAAGTATCTGTTTTACTTATAGTATGCACCGATGTAATAGTTGGGATGCCATCCGTTCCGACAACATTACTTTCCATCTTTTTGCAAGATGCTAAACCAAGTGCTATCAACGCCGATACCACCCAGTATATGTTTTTTAATTGTTTAAGTTTCATAGTCTTTATTTAAAGCTTTAAATTAAAATTTATATGGCACCGGAGGACCTGTTAAAACCGGATCGGCAGCAGTCTCTGTAGCTGGGATAGGGATAATAAATTGAGCATCCGTTGGTACAATAAAAGTCTGATTAATTGTATAGTTAGTATACGTAGGAGCTGTAGCGCCGTATGAATCGCCTTTGTTAATTGTAGCTTCAATGCCTTCGGCAACAGGGTGTGTAGCCGAGTTAAAACCGTCAATACGTTGTATATCATACCAATAATCGCCCTCGATAGCAAATTCCAAACGCCTTTCATTTAGTAATTGCTTGTAAGTAAAACTTTTTAAAGGCTGCACGTTTGCCCTTTGGCGTACTATATTAATATACTTCAAGGCGGTTGGGTCAGAAGAAGTGGCAGTTAGACTAATACCATGCCCTGTACCAGGGTTGGCAGCCAACCCTAAGATCGCTTCGGCCTCAATCAGGTATATATCCGCGTAACGCAAAATGTAGGTATTGCCGCTTGTTGCCTGGGTCGCGGTTAAATTATTATTATCAGCCGGTGTGCCTACTACATATTTTTTCATACCCGCCGCAGTACCCTGGGCGCTCACATTAAGTGGAACTTTATACCCGCCGGCCGCTTTATCAATTTCAGGATAATAATCGTTGGGAATCATAATTGTTCCATGCCTGCGGATGGTGTCGCCTTCGGATATATAGTCATCCTGTAAATCAAAAGTCGGCCCTAATTCGCCATAACCATCACCAGTTCCGGTTATAGTTGAGTTTAGCGCTATTACTGACTGTATCTGGTTACCAAACCCATAGCCAGAATTTGACGACCATTGCATCGCGATCATCGACTCCTTATTATTATTATTAGCTATCTGGAACAGGCCATTATAAGTTCCGCCAAAATCAACACCCATTATTCCAAATTCGCCACTGTTAATTACTTTTTCAGCTTCTGTTTTCGCCTGGGCGTATTTCTGCTCATATAAATAAACTTTCGCCAATAAGCCTGATGCAGACCCGCTTGAAACATGACCGGTGCTTGCTACGCCAGGCGTACAATTAGCTTCTGCAAATTGCAGATCGAGTTCAATAAAATGATAAACATCGGTTACCGGGTTTGTAGGCACAGTTGAAGAAGTGCCGACTATTGCCGTAGGGTTTGTTACTATCGGCACATTGCCAAAAATACGTACCAGGTAAAAATAAGCTGCAGCACGCATTAAATGGGCCTCGCCAAGGGCATTATTTACTACAGCCGCAGGCACAGAAGAAGGCACGGCTGTGGGTAAATTATTTATCAACGCGTTTGCCTGCGCTACAACTGTGTATAACGAGTTCCAGGTACTGGTTACCGCCGGGGTAGCGCTACCCTCGGTATAGTTAGCATAAGCCCCAAATTCCTGGTCGGCGCCCACATAACAGCGTGCATTGCCGCTAAGCAGTTCGCTTGTTGCTAAAAAAGCTTTGCCGTTAAAACCAAACCATGGCGCCGCGTACAAAATGTTTGTACTTGACTGCACCTCGCCGGTTGTTTGGTAATACGTTCCTACTGTAGGATCGTTTCCGGGTGGCCGGTTAAAAAAATCTTTTTTACAACCGGTTATAGCCACAACAACCATTGCGCCTAAACCAATTAAATATTTTATATGTTTTTTCATGTCTTTTCTAATTAAAGTGATTAAAATTCCGCATTAAGACCAAATGTAATAACACGCGGTATCGGGTACCTGCCATTATCAATATTTTGCAATAACACGTTCTGATTTGCAAAACCGATTTCGGGGTCTAAGCCGTTGTATTTTGTAAACACATATAAATTTTGCCCGCTTGCAAATACATTCACGCGACTCATCATCACAACCCTTGCCCATTTTGACGGCAAATTATAGCCTAAACGAACAGTTTGTAACCTCAAATAAGAAGCGCTTTCTAAAAACCTGTCGCTCATAACCAGGTTGTTGTTACCAAAAGTTGCCCTTGGCGATGGAATATTTGTATTTTGATTGGTTGGGGTCCAATAGTTTCCGGCAGCAGCCAGTTGGTTCGAGTACAAACCATCTAAACCTTCGGTTTGAAATTCAAGCGCGTTTAATATTTTGCCACCGTACTGCCCGGTTAAAAATACCGACAGGTTAAAACCCATATATGTAAAATTATTGCCAATGCTATAGATAAAATCAGGGTTAGGGTTGCCCAGGTTATATAGCGTATTAGGGGCGCCGTTATTATTGCCTTTATACTCCAGGTCGCCTAAGTATACACCGTTGGCTATAGTTCTGTCACTGGTTACTATTGACGGTGCGCCGGTAACGTTTTGAGGATGAGCCGCTAAATAATCTAACTGTGCCTGGGTGCTGACAATACCCTGCACCTCATATCCATAAAACTCTCCAAGCGGGCCGCCAACTGCGGTCCTGCTAACAGTTATAAGAGAGCCACCGCCTGAGCCTACCTGCTCAGTAATTGGCGGAAAACCATCTAATGAAATTACCTTGTTTGAATAGTGTGAAAATATAAGCGTAGTGCTCCAAGTAAAGTTTTTGCTTTGAATATTCCTGCTGTTAAGGGTAAACTCAATACCTTTATTTTCTATTTCACCCGCATTTCTAACAGCCTCCTGGACTATCGCTGCCTGTGAGTATTCGGCGGTGCCGCCACCAAGAAAAGCCGGCGATGCAGGTGGTTGAAAAAGAAAGTTTTTTGATGTTTTATCAAAAGCATCAACGGTAACATCAATCCGGTTGTTCAATAAGCTAAAATCAAGGCCTATATTTTTTTGAATGTCTGTTTCCCAGGTCAGGTTCGGGTTGTCAAAGTTACCAAAACTAAAACCTGTACCCAAACCGGTGGTAACCGGGATAATTGACGACCCATAAGAATACTGTGGTACATTTGAGTTACCCACTTCACCGTAGCTTACCCTTAATTTAAGGTTGCTTATGGTTTGGTTTAAGCCCGCCATAAATGGCTCCTGTGAGACACGCCATGATACAGCCACGCCCGGAAAATAACCTGTTTGATGGCCTTGTGCAAATTCCGAAGACCTGTCACTACGCCCGCTGGCAGAAATACTGTATTTATTATCGTAGGTGTAGTTGATACGCGCCAGGTACGATTCCATTGAGGTACTGCCTGTAGGCTCCGTTAAATTATCAGTGCTTTGCGTACCAAGGTTTAGCGTCTGGAGTGTATTGCCCGCTGTAAAGCCTTTTGTTGTTGCATTTATGCCATCATAAGTAGATTCCCAAACTTCGTGGCCTATCAGCGCAGATACGACGTTTTTAGTACCGAATGTGTGGTTATAATCTAAATGTTCAACCCAGTTCCAGTAATTATCACTGGCATCGTATTCCTGTAAAACCGCCTGCTGGTTCTGAAATGCAGGTGCTGATCCGGTAGCTCCGTAAGAATAAGTCGGATCAAATACTTTTGCCTTGCTCCAGTCAAAATTTCCATCAATTTCTGATCTAAGGGTCAAATCCTTAGTAAACTTAATTTCTCCATACACGTTGCCATGAACATTACTCCTGTTCGTTGTATTCGTAATGTTCAGCCCTTGCTGCACAGGGTTTGGGCCACCCTCAGGTAATGTTCCTGCTCCGGCAGGTACAAAAGGGGCGGCAAATGAGCCGTCTGCATTATAAACCGCTGCGTCTGGTGAAGCTAGCAGGGCATTATAAACAAGCCCGGAAGCATTACCTAAACCAATGTTTTCATTACTTTGATTGGCTGCGATGCTTGTACCTACCTTAAGCCAGGGTTTTACTTGTGAATTCAGGTTAGCAGACAAGGTGTACCTGTTAAAATGGTACCCGATGATTGTACCGTCCTGGTCTAAATATCCCGCAGATATATAATAATCGGAGCCATCCTTTGCGCCTGAAAATGAAAGCGAATGGTTTTGCTCCGGCGCATTCTGAAATATAGCTGCCTGCCAGTTGGTGCCCGGGCCCAAAATACTCGGGTTGGCAAATTCAGTGCGCCTGCCTACCCCAAAATCATCAGCAAGGGAGTTTTGGAGTACAGCATATTGCTGCAGGTTCATCACATCTAAAAATTTCCCCTGGGTTTGCACGCCATACCAAAAATCGTAATCTACTTTTGAAGTACCGTTTTTGCCTTTTTTAGTGGTAATAAGTATTACACCCTGAGATGCACGGCTACCATAAATGGCGGTCGCGGCGGCGTCTTTTAATATGTCAATAGATTCTATATCATTTGGGTTAAGTTGTGCAAGCGGGCTAACGGACGTTTCCGAGTTTGGGGCTCCCCCGAGCGTGTTTAACTGGGCCCCCGGCTGCGTCCCGTTCCCGGCATATCCATTACCCTGACCTCCCTGTATAGCCACCCCGTCAATAACATAAAGCGGCTCGCTGGTAGTAAAGGAAGAAATACCACGGATATGCACCGAAGTAGCGCTACCCGGCCCGCCAGAATTTTGGGTAACCGTAACACCGGCAGCCCTTCCCTCTAACATTTGGTCAACACTTACCTGCGGCACATCCTCAAGGTCTTTAGCACTTACAGAGGATATGGCGCTGTTAATATCGCCTCTTTTTTGCGTACCATAACCGATAACTACCACATCTGTTAACGCAGTTGATGATAATTCCAGCGTTATATCAATAGTTGTTTTAGTACCTATTAATAGTTCTTTTGTCTCCATACCTATAAAAGTAAAGACAAGTACCTTCCCGCTTGCAGGCACATTGATGCTGTAGCGTCCGTTCACATCGGTAATAGTCCTTACCGTTGAACCTTTTACAGAAACCGTAGCACCCGGAAGTGTGACATTCTTGTCGTCAGTTACTGTACCTTTGATCACTGTTCCCTGCGCTTGTGCCATTGAGTCGAAGCACATTAACAAGGTTATAAACAGCAATACCATTCGTAGAATTTTTCCCATAATGATTTGTTAGTTGATAATTGATTTATAGTTTGTTGATATAATTGATTATTGATTTGTGTTAACTATTTCCGCATTAAATTGAATTGGCTTTTTCTCATAATTTTTACTTTTAGTTTAATGGTGTTTGTATACAGTTTAATTGGTTAAAATTTTCAAATCGAGGTTTATTCCATTTTTTAATAAAATCCGGTAATACAAAATAGCCCGATACATTGGTAAACCAGCATGCCTCATTGACCAGTATTTAAGAAGTTTATAATTGGTGTAAAAACTCGCAATAAAAGTAAAACTAAAAATTAGTAATGCAATCGATTGCTGAACTTTTTTCAATTATTTTTTAAAAAAAATTCAATGAGATTCTAAATTGAAAAAATCATACTTAAATCACTTAGGAACTATAATTATCGCAAATATTGATGATTTACCTTGAAAATATGACTACTCCAAGCCAGCACCGTGATAGAAATATAACGACCCTCTCATTGTTTTTAATTTAATTACTTCGGTAAAACACTTTTTTAATTGTGTTTTTTATAAAACCCTCGGCGTATACAAGTATATTTATACAATCGATTGCTGAATTTAAGTGAACCATATCTTGTAGCATTTCCTCTTCTTAATTCATCATTCTATTTTTCTTAATTTTAAATAGATTACTTTGTATGATGCTAAAAAAGCCAGGTTTTTTACCCCCCACTTATGTAACTATTAAGATTAAGAAGCATTAAAATTACTTCGCAATACTCTCACTAAAATTTGTAAACGAACTTTTTGGTTTATAATCTAACAAATGCTAATTGCACATTTGCTTTATATTCATTATACAGATGGTAAAATTATATGCTAATTAAAGCCCGGTTGTGGATAAATAGGGGCACAAATGTCAACCTGTATTAAATAGGTGATTATCAATAATTTAAATGAAAATACATCATTAACGTGCAAGGTATTGGTGTTAGATGTTGACAAATGTGTACCTGTTTAAACCTTCCGATACTTTTTAAAGTGGTATTTTAGTACTACAAGTGAAAGGCTGGTTCCGATAGGTTTGTGATGGTGGGCGGTTGCGTGGCTGTTGGTGGTAGACGGATCCGGAGAGAAGAGTGTAATTTTATTTTGAGAATGCAGCGCAAAAATGTTCGCTGCATTCTTAACAAATTGTGGCAAAGTATAACGGCTTTATTTTAATTAAAAATAAAGCCGATCTGCAGGTTTAAACCTATTGATGCTGCCTCGCTATCGCCGAACCTGGTTGGCAGCGACAATGCCACAAAATAATTTACATCCTTTGTACGTGCATAAACCTGGTTAAATACCGGCGTAAAACCATATCGCCCCTCGGTTTCGAACGCAAGGCGGGTAATAATAGTAAAACCATGGTCGAAACGAAACATGGTACCCGGGTCAAACAACAGGTTGCTTGTTTTACTTGTACCGCCCGAAGATTTTATAGTTGGTGTAATCTCATAGCTAAAACCAAACCTATCGCTGTAAAGCACATTTATGCCCACCGGGAAACCAATGCTACCGGTTGATTTCGAAAAATTGTAAGTCGTTGAGTTACTAACAGTAACGATTGGCAGAATAAAACTGAGATACCCGACCACCTTAGGGTAAGTTTGCTTCGCCACAGTTTTCATAGTATCAGGGGCATTGTTTACAATGCTTTGTGCAAATAAATTTCTTGGCGTTAGCAATGCTGTAACGATACCTACTGTTGAGATGAGTCGAATGAAACTACGGCTTGCCGCGGTTCTTTGGTTTGTGTGTAAGTTGTTTTTCATATATTTTGTTTTTGGATACGCTTTTATAAATTCCGCCGGGTAAAAAATTTATTAATTTTCTGTAGGGCTATTCAGTTTTTATTTATCGTTATATTTTTAAAGATATAACGATAGGCAAAAAAAATGGCCTTGTTTCAGCTATTATATTTTTAGTTCCTGCGTTTCTTTTTCTAAAAAATCGACAAATCGCTGTCTTAAAAGTTTGTGATATTTTATCATTTCCATGGCTTCGTTTGTAATGGTCGACCCTCCCCCTTTTTTGCCGCCAATCTGTGCTATAACAACAGGGCTACGCGTTTGTTCGTTTAATGTATTTACCAATGCCCAGGCTTTTTTGTACGACATATTCATTTCTTTTGCCGCCATGCGAATAGAGCCGGTCGCGGCAATGCGTTCTAATAACTCAACCGGCCCCGGCCCAAAAAAGTGCTCATCGCCCGATTGAAGCCATAAGCTGCCGTTAACCCTTATAGTAGAACCCTCTTTTAAAATATGTTTTATCGATATTTCCACTGCCCAAACATAATAAAAAGATAGGCTTAATATCGAAGCGATACCAGAACCTATGTTACCCTATTGTAAAATTCAACCCCTTTCGTGAATTGGAGCGTGCCGTAGTTTTAAAAATCCGCCTTTCCTTTTAGCAAAAACCGTTTTTATTTCTGCAATAATCGATAGAGCAATTTCTTCCGGGCTTATAGCCCCGATATCTAAACCGGCAGGGGCATAAATACGCGCCATGTTTTGTACACTTATGGATTTCCTTTCGGCTGCAAGTTCACTAAACATCTTTTCTGAGCGCACCCTTGGCCCCAGCAGGCCTACGTAAAAAGCATCCGTGCTTAGTGCCTTTGGCAGGTTTATTTTGTCGGTTTTATAATCGTGCGCCATTAAAACAATAGCTGTATACTGATCAATTTTTATTTCATTTAACTGCCCGTAACCGAATATAGCATCCACTATATCAAAAAAAGCTGCGTTTACTTTTAATGGGTTTGATACCATGGTTACCTGCCACCCAATTTCTTTTGTAAGCCGGGCCAACGGATATATATCATACTGGTGGCCCATTAACACCAAATGAATTTCCGGCAATAGTATTTCAATAAAAACCGACACCTTTCTACCATCGTGCAAATCTATTTGCAGCGGGGCCGATTTACTATTTTCAATTTGGCCGGTAATAACCTCGTGCAGTTTTGTTTCAAGCGCCTCATCTTTAAAAGCCCTTAAGCTTCCGCGGCCATCGTATTGTATTACTTCGCCTGGTTTTATGTTGTGCCATTTCCCTTCAAGGCCGGTAACAGTTATAAGCGTATGAGTTTGGCGGTTTGCCGCAACACAGCGTTTTAAAATCTCTACAGGGTTATTTTTATCAGTAAAATTCAGCGGCGTAAACAATACATCTATAATACCGTTGCAACCCAGCCCAACTCCTATCTGATAGGAATCGTCCTGCGTGGTATCATAGGTTATTAATGAAGGTTCTGATTTTGCTATGGCCAGGCGGGCACGTTTCAATGCATCGCCCTCAAGGCAGCCGCCGCTAATCCCCCCTACCCAAACACCATTATCCAACACCAGCATCCTCGCCCCCATCCGCCGGTACGAAGACCCTTCAACCCTTACAACAGTAGCCAGCGCCGCCTGGGTAGCGGTTTTGCCTATTTTATCATAAGCGCTTATAATGGCTTTTATTTCTTTCATTTTTTACTTGTACTGGCAAGTACCTGTATATTTTCACGTTTCAGCACGGGCATTATCCTATAACATCCTTCACGCCATTTTGTAGCGCTAAACATTGATTATTTGATCATAAAATGCTACGCCAGCATGGATAATTTAAGATAGCCGAGGTGAATTTCATCCTCCTGCAAATTAGCCGCCTGCGATAGGCATACCCGGTATTTTTCTTTTTGCGGGGGCAACAAAATATCCTCTATCTCATAAATATCATCCACATCAATACCATACTTATCATCAATGTGCGAGTTTGCGCCCTCCGTGTTATTATGCTGAAAAAAAACGGTTTCTTTTGCCGCTTTAAAAGCACTTCCCCTATCCGCCTTCACAGTAAGTAAAATATAATGCTGCTCCTCGAACCTATTTTCAAGGTAACCACCAAGATTGATAAAAAAAAGTTTGTTGGTTTTTTCTACGGGCCTATCGCCGTTTGCTTCGTTTAGCACTATGCTTATTTTATAGCCATCAACACTATTCACTTCGCGCCAGGCATCGATATGTATTTTTTCCGGCTCCGGCCAAAAGCTTTTTATGGCGGGTACAAGTTCGTTCAATGATACTGCAATACCAAAGAATACATCGTGCTGTTCCACATGCCTGCCCGGCGGCTTGCAGCCTAACAATAACATAAAAAGTTTAAGCGGTTGGTTTAAATCCATTATTTAAAGCAGTTTTTGTAAAGGCCTAAAGATAAAAATCTTTAGGCCTTTTATCGAAAACCGTACGTATCGAAATATAAACGTTACGATATGATGAGGATAGGGTAAAAAAAAGCCCGGGACAAAACGCTGCCCCAGGCCATTAATCAAAAACAAATGATACTTGTCAATTACATTTGCACAACCTGGCCTTGCAATGTGCCTAAAAGCTTCCCTACTGAGTTTATGAGGTTAGCAGGAAGCTTGTTCTTATTTGCCCCGGTAACAACATCCGAAATAAATGCACTAAAATCGGACGCAGAAACTTTTCCGTTTATTCGGTTATTTACGGCAGGATTATGAGCATCTGACATGCTTAAACCTATGTAAACATAATCCTTAGCACCGGCAGCGCCCGAAACAAACGTTGTTAAGTTTTCGCTAAGATCGGTAAAACCCGAAAGGTTGCCTTTTGAGACTTCAGAAAGTAAAACCATAAAATGATTGTTGATCCTGGTATCTGCAGCAATAACAAATATAGTGCTGTCGATAACCGAACGTACCCCTAAACGGCCTTTCTCGATCATTGCCCCGGGATAAGCGGGGTCAGCCACAAGCGCTGTACCACCTAACGAGTCGTACAAAGTCGTCCCTGTTGCTGCTTTAGCAGGAGTGGGATTGCTGGATGCCTTTTTACTGCATGATTCTATGATCAAAAGTGTAAATAGCAAGGCAAGAGTTAAAGGTAAAAACGAGAACTTTTTCATAGTAGATGTAGGGTTAAATTATTTTAGTGATTAATTTGTAAAATTTATAAGTATAAGAAGATGCAGCTACCGGGCAGCTGCTCTTTAAGTTTTCTTCGTTGGCTACAATCCTTTCAGCCTTGAAAGAAAAATTTGATTTGAAGTTGCTTACGATCTGATCCCCGGACGTTTTTACCGGGTAAAAAGTAAAAATAACAATGTTGGTTTGTGGGTTTACCAATACATGGTCTACCCCTTTTTGATGATATAACCAGTTTGTAATGTTATTGGCATCGCCCGGTGTTAGCTGTTGTTTAATGTCTATACGCGCCATTACCCTTGTATTGGCATCAGGTGCGGGGCGATAAACAAAGTAGATATGAACTGCTAAAACAAACACGAGGAATAAAAAGGTTGCAGCGCCATAAAGCAAGATTTTTTTGATTTTCTTTTTCATAGGTCGTGATTTTTAATATCGTTTATAGATTAATTTATTTTTTGATGTGCAGAACCTTACAGTTCTATTACAATTACGGAGAACCGTATATGGCTGGTTTTGTAAATTCAAAAAATAATTTAATAATGGATCTTCTAAATAGGTATCTAAACGTTCGGCCATTATTATTGAATTCGCCCGGCGCCTGCACCCTATCTATACCGTTAATTTCATGTCAAATTCACCAAGCACAATTAATTTTGATTTCAAGTTATTAGCATAACGAAGGAAAGTAAGCATGATACAACCCTTAGCATATATACACCCACAGGCTAAAATAGCCAACAACGTTACTATGGAGCCTTTTGCGGTTATTCATAAAGATGTTGAGATTGGTGAAGGTACCTGGGTTGGTTCCAACGTTACTATAATGGATGGCGCCCGCATCGGGAAAAACTGTCGTATTTATTCAGGGGCAGTTATTTCCGCACCACCGCAGGACTTTAAATACCGCGGGGAGGCGAGTACTGTTTTTATTGGTGATAATACTACAATTCGTGAATGTGTTACGCTTAACCGGGGCACCGCGCTCGATAAAAACGCCACTGCCATTGGTAGTAATTGCCTGTTGATGGCCTATGTACACGTGGCGCACGATTGTGTAATTGGAAATAATGTTATTATAGCTAATTCAGCGCAATTGGCGGGACATATTAATGTGCACGATCATGCGTATATCGGGGGAACCACGGCAGTTCACCAATTTGTTGAAATAGGAACGCAAAGTATGATTTCCGGAGGATCACTTGTGCGCAAGGATGTTCCGCCATATACTAAAGCAGGTCGTGAACCATTGTCTTATATCGGCATAAATTCCGTTGGGCTGCGCCGCAGGGAATATTCTGCTGCGGTTATAAATGAGATACAGGAGATCTATCGTGTCATTTTCCTGAAAAAATATAATGTCACGAAAGCGCTTGATATTATTGGATCCGAATTTGCCCCAACGGTTGAAAGGGACGAGATTATTCACTTTATCTCGAACTCGCAGCGTGGTATTATGAAGGGCTTCGGTATATAAATATTTTACCAGGTAAAATGACGGTGCTTTTTTAAGAAGCTATTGCAAAATGGATTTTACAGGGACACGATAACTCGCATCCCTGTTTATATTATACGGCGCTAACCTTTACTTTTTTTACCGCCGTTTTAACAGCTTTCATGGCTGGTTTTGGTTCCTCTGCGGCTTTAACGGCTTTGGTAGCTGGCTTGGGCGCTTCAGCAGTTTTTACAGCTTTAACGGCTGGCTTCGGTACTTCTGCCGTTTTAACAGTTTTTTCCGCCTGCTTTGGTTCTTCCACGGTTTTAACGGCTTTGATAGCCGGCTTCGGTTCCTCTGAAGCTTTTACAGCCTTGGTGGCTGGCTTTGGTTGCGCGGCAGTTTTAGCTACCGGTTCTTCAGTTTTTATCCCTTTTGATATTTCTTTTGCTAACTTTTTCGCTGTACGGTTAATTTCTTTATCCAATCTATCCGAAGCATTGCCAAATTTCCCCGTAAGGGCTTTAAGTCCTTTTATCAGGGTTAGTTTAATATCATCCTTTATTGTTTTTTTAGCAGATTTAACTTTGTCTTTTTTCATAGTGCAATTTTGTTTTCAACGAAGTTATGTTATTTTAAGGTAACGTTAGTATTATCTTTATGTTAACAAACGCTGTTAATGTTAATTTAAGTAAGGATCAAGTAATGAGTAACAACCACAGTCTCAATAAATTGTTTATAATAGTTGTTAAAATACATTGCTAAAAATTAACAACCGCTATCGCCATGCCATCATGCTCCTTGGCGCCCACCGTTTGAATAATAGTTGCCGATACCTGTTTATTAGCTGCCAGCGCTTTATTAAAACGATGTACGCCTATTACCCTTTCATCTGCGCAGTTATCGTCCATTACCTTGCCTTCGCGTATTACATTATCGGCAATAATTAATGTTCCCGGCCGCGATAGTTTTAAGGCCCATTCAAAATATTCGGCATAGGGCGGCTTATCAGCGTCAATAAATATCATATCAAAAGGGCCTATTTCTTCCGCCTCAATCAGCGGCAACAGGTCGAGCGCTTTGCCAACCCTTATATCAACTATAGAATCCAGCCCTGCTTTAGTAATATTTTTCCTTGCTACGTCCGCGTGGGCCTGTTCAAGTTCAAGAGACAACAGTTGCCCGCCATCTTTAAGCGCCCTTCCGAGCCAGATGGTGCTATAGCCGCCTAATGTGCCTATCTCCAATATTTTCTTTGCATTATTTAACCGGGCCAAAAGTTGTAAAAATTTACCCTGGTTGGCCGAAACGCTGATGGCAGGTATATCTGCCGCTTCCATTGATTTTATAGTTTCTTTTAAAACATCGTCTTCATAGCCAAATAAATTGCTGATGTACTCATCAACCGATTCAAAAAGTTGTTGTTCCATGTATTAAAGTTATGAATAAAAGGTTCAATAAGCTGTTTTAGCTTCCCGGCAAATTATAACACCCTAATTACGCCTTTGCCTGTAAAGCAGGTTAAAGATACTCCGCTGAACATTCCTGATCTTCCGTTTGTTACGGTAAGCCACGGCCAACCCATTTTTTGATCCTGCTATGCCATTACCGGCAATAGTAGTTACTACACCGGCCGGGGTTATTTTACGGATCAGGTTGTTGTTTGAGTCGGCAACATAAACATTGCCTGCCGGATCAACCGCCAGCCCGGCAGGGCCATTAAAAGATGCATTAACACCGGTGCTATCAACCGCGCCGGCAGCACCGCTGCCCGCAAGCGTACTTACAACTCCCGCAGGAGTTATCTTACGTATAAGATTGTTAACCCCATCGGCAACGTAAAGATTATTGGCCGCATCCAGCGCAACGCTGTTTGGATAATAAAACGTAGCAGAGGCCACAGGCCCGTTTGCTGCGCCCGGCATATATATCGAGTCGGGACCAGCATAGGTACTTACCGTACCGGCTTTATTAACTAAAAGTATGTTGTTATTAAGGTAATCGGCTACGTAAACATTGCCTGAACCATCGACGGCTAAGCCTGTTGGATTATTAAATGGCGATATAGTTGTTGAGGCGCCAGTATTAATGATACCGGCTAATGTGGACACTGTGCCCCCCGCCGTAAGCACACGAACCAGGTCGTTCCCGGCATCGGCGATATAAACGTTATCCGCAGCATCTACAGCCACGCCAACCGGATGAAAAAAAGCCGAGCTAAGGGCTGGCCCGTTTGCAAAACTTGCTGAATCGACGCCTGCAATAGTTGTTACCGCAGCGCCAGATGTTATTTTGCGGATAATGTCGCTGCCAGCATCAGCGACAAACAAATTTCCAGACGCATCTGCAGCTATCCCCGCAGGTTCATCAAAAGCCGCCAGGTTGCCTGTGCCGTCTATCCTTCCCTGGCTTCCGTTACCGGCAAAAGTACTTACCTGCCCCGCCGGTGTTATTTCGCGGATCAGGTTATTACCAAAATCTGCCACATAGATGTTACCCGCAGCATCCAATGCAACACCCGAAGGGTTATTGAACGAAGGCAGCGAATCAATTTTTGCTATGCTGTCTAAAACCGTTTTATTGGTATCAATGGTTGTATTAACCGGCTTTATACTTCTTTTGGTGCATGCCATAAAAAAGCATGCCACAAAAAATAATAAAGCAGCGAAAAATATATTTTTGACAGGCAGGGGTTTCAATGTATTAATAAAATGATTGCATTACAATTGTACCAAATTTAATCATCATTAAACAATAAAATATTGAATTATATACACTGCCGACCCGTTTTTAAATTTACTTTCAGGTTTAATGAATTTTTTTTAAACCTGGTACATCTTTTCGTAATATTCAGCGGCAAGCCTGCCCGATTCAAAAGCCGGGACAATATCAGCAGCTGCCTTTTTCAGGATAGTCATCCACTGCGCATTTTTGTCGTAATACAAAGGCAATACCTTTTGCTCTAAAGTATCCATTAAAACCCTGGCTTCCTGCGCATCTTTTTCCTCTACCGGCAGCTCATCAGCAGCAGGCTGCACTACAAAACAGTTCTCCATGTCCTTTGCAAATTCGGGTATCCAGCCATCAGGTAACGATACGTTTATAGCACCATTCATAGCTGCCGACATGCCGCTGGTGCCCGAAGCTTCGCGGTACATCCGGGGGGTGTTAAGCCATACATCGGCGCCCTTTTTTAACTGAGCCGATAATGCCAGTTCGTAGCCGGTAAGTACCGCGCAATTTGCAAAGGGCTTTACGCTTGCGATAATATTGTTGAACAACTCTATTGAGCCTGAGTCTTCCGGATATGGCTTGCCTGCCCAAATAACCTGTACCGGGTATTGGCTGTTACTTATAAATTTCAGGAAACGCTCCCAGTCTTGCATAACCAGGTTGGCGCGTTTGTAGCCGGCAAACCTGCGTGCCCATACTATGGTGAGTATATTTTCATCAAATAATTTCCCGCACTGGTCGGCAACAGTTTTAAACAGCGCGCGTTTCATTTCTTTTTTTCTGCTGATGATCGCCTCGTCATTATTGCTGCCTAAAGCCTCATCAAGCTGCGTATCCTTCCAGTAGGTTTTATTTTGTGCATTGGTGATCGAGGTTATTTCACAAATCCCCTGGTAACCACCCCACATTTTGCGCGCCACTTCACCGTGTATTTTTGAAACGCCATTAGCTTTGCGCGCAAACTTGAGCGCCGCCACGGTATAATTAAAATTATCACCCTCCATGCCCAGTAACGCCTTCGCTTCATCTTCCTGCAAATGGTAAAAAAACGACATCTCTTTTAGCAAACCATAGCTATGCGCTTCATTACCTGCCATTTCGGGTGTGTGTGTTGTAAATACCACACGCTTCTTTACTTCTTCCAGGCTTTCATATTTAGCATACAGGTAAAAATTAAGGGATACCGAATGGCCCTCGTTCATATGATAAACATCCGGTTTAATTTGTAAAATATCCAGTAATGTGGCGCCGCCTATGCCTAATATAATGGTTTGGGCAATGCGTGTTTGTTCATTTGGATCGTACAGACAGTGGGTTATGGTACGTGATAAATAATCGTTTTCAGGTACATCAGTACTTAACAAAAACAAGGGCGCCGAACCGAAGGTTTCAGGTTTTAATAAGTAAGCCTTTACATGCACCGGCGAACCATGAACCTGGATGGTAAAAACAATACCCGTATCCACCAAAAAGGAATAATCTTTCTCGATGAATTCCGGCTTCATCAGGGCGTTGCCATCCCTTACCTGGTCGTAATACCCATATTTCCATAGGAGGCCAATACCCAGCACGTTCTGCTTTAACTCGTAGGCGCTTCGTAAATGCGAGCCGGCCAGGAAACCCAGGCCACCGCTATATATCTTCAACGGCTGGTCGATGGCAAACTCCATTGAAAAGTATGCCACGGCTGTACTGTATTTTTTATCCGGCGTATAGCCAAAAATCTCTTCTTTCTTTATCATAGTACAAACTAACCATAAAACTTAACATTGGTTTTATCTCAACATTAAATTGACGTTAGCATTGCTTTATGTTTTCGAAGAAGCTCATAGTCCATGGACCATAGCCCATAGTTTCATAAATACAGGTTACGATCACTTTCGGTCTTTCCCGACTTTCGGACTTTCGGACTTTCGGACTTTCGGACTTTCGGACTTTCGGACTTTCGGACTCCCCCCTCACAACTTATTCAGTTCCTCTATCAAAATCTTGCTTACCCCGTTAAAATAACGGCGCACGCCGAAACCCATTACGCTTTGTATGCCACGGGCGGCATTGGTTAAAAATACTTCGTCAGCCTCGTAGAGTATATCCGGGCTGATCTGTGCTTCGGTAATCGGGATATTATTTTCCTTTGCAAGTTTAATGATCACCTGCCGCATCACCCCTTCTACACAACCTTCGCTTAAGGCCGGGGTATACAAATGTTTTTGATACCAAACGAATATATTGGAGCTACCCGCCTCGCATAAAAAACCATGCTGGTTCAATAAAAAAACGTCATCCACCTTGTTTTGCGTTTTATAGAGGCCAGCCATAACATAGATAAGCGAATTGCAGGTTTTAATGTTGGACAGGTAATTGGTAGGTTTCGGCAGATCATCAAATATCTCCATGATCAAACCTTTTTCATTTAAAAAATAGCGGGGTTCGTCCAGTGGCTGTAGCTCAAGGCACCAGCCCATTTTATTTTGCGATGGTGTGTACAGGCCTTCCGCATCCCTGAAAACTGTTAAGCGCAGGCGGCCATGTTTTATTTTGTTGCGGCGTGCCAGGTCTTCGGTTTTTTCTTTCAGAAACCATGCGTCCATCTGGGAGTAGCCGTCAATTTTAAGCGCCTTCATACCCCGCTGCAACCTGTCGGCATGCAGATCAGCAAATTTAAGCTGCCCCTTCATCATACGCATGCTTTCAAACAGGCCATCGCCATACCTGAAGCCCCGGTTAGCTACGGTAAGCAGCTTTGTGCCTTCGGGAAGTATTTCGCCGTTAAAATTGATGAAAACTGGAGTCATAGATTTGAGATGTGAGATTTGAGATATGAGACATTTAATGCTACCATGCTTTTTATCTCAAATCTCACGTCTCATATCTCATATCTACTAAACTATAGCGCCGCCATTTCTCCAACACGGATGCAAAATCGGGTGGCAGCGGGGCTTCAAAAAGTAATTGTTTTTTTAACGTGGGATGTAAAAATCCTAAAGTTTGGGCGTGAAGCGCCTGGCGGGGCATCAGCTCAAAACAATTTTCAACAAATTGCTTGTACTTACTAAAAAGGGTCCCTTTCAAAATTTTGTCGCCGCCATAAATAGTATCACTGAACAAAGGATGTCCAATATGTTTCATATGTGCCCTGATCTGGTGCGTGCGGCCTGTTTCCAGCTGGCATTCTATCAGTGTTACGTAACCCATCCGCTCCAAAACCTTATAATGTGTTACCGACCATTTTCCTTTTTCGGGGTCATCATAAATCGACATCACCCGTCTGTCGTTCACACTTCGTCCGATATATCCTGTTACCGTTCCATCAGTTTCAATATCGCCCCAAACCAACGAAAGGTATTTACGGGTTATGGTGTGATCGAAAAACTGCTTGGCAAGCCAGGTCATGGCGCGTTCGTTTTTACTTATCAGTAACAAGCCCGAGGTATCCTTATCTATGCGGTGTACAAGCCCGGGCCGGCCATCATTACCGGGCAGTGTAGGTAGTTGGTCAAAATGGTAAACCAGGCCATTTACAAGTGTACCTGTATAATTGTTATAGCCTGGATGCACCACCAAACCGGCAGGTTTGTTTACAACCAGTACGTCATTATCTTCATAAACAATATCAAGCGGGATATTTTCGGGATATACCTCGGTATCGCGTGGCGGGTGGGGTAACACTACCGAAATAACATCAAGCGGTTTAACCTTGTAGCTGGCCTTAACTGTTTTATCGTTCACCAGTACAGTGCCAACATCAATGGCATTTTGTATGCGGTTGCGCGATGCATTTTCAACGCGGTGCATTAAAAATTTATCGATACGCAGTAGTGATTGGCCCTTATCCACAACAACGCGCAGGTGTTCGTACAAATCCTGTTCATCCTGGTCAATTAATATGGTGTCGTCTGCCATCGTGGCAAAAGTACTCGTTTTTCGTGGATTTCGGATTTTTCGCTATTGTTGTTTTCTAAGGCGTTCAGGGGCTTCGCCGTTTCGGATGTTCGATTTCGGATTTATTTAGAATTGTAAAAGTCTCTCCGCCAAATTGGTGGATGAGATTTAGAGGGGGCTGGTTAATAGTACCCCTTTGGGTACTGTATAATTTTTATTTAATGCCTTATCTTTAACATTATATTTATATAATAATATCCCTGGAGGTTATTGTTGTATATTTATATACCTTAATTTAAACTGTTTATTACAACCTAAAAAATCATGAAAAAACTTTACCCCCAAATCACGTTTGTAATTTTAATGGTCACAGTTTTCCAGGCAAATGCCCAAAGCGGGAACAACAACAGCAGTGGCAATGGCGGCAACGGTTTCAGTCAATTGATCAAATCGAGCCCGGCTGATGCCACTTTGCTTTTTCAAAACTACGCCGAACCTATGTTCAAAGGACTGGGAACCGGCTTAAACAGCGGGTGGAACAATACGGCTAAAACCAAAAAACTTTTGCATTTTGACTTACGCATTACGGCTAACGTTGCCCAGGTACCTACCAGTGACCAGAGTTTCGATGTCACTAAAATCGGCTTATCCAATCATTTACAAGTTGACCCTGCATCTACCACCAGCATTGCGCCAACCTTTGGGGGCAGTAAAAATGCCCCAACCCCCTTAATGGATATTAAAGATAACGGCGGGAATACAATAGGTACTTTTAATATGCCTAACGGAGTAATAAAATATATCCCTGCGCCAAATATACAGCTCACAATAGGCCTGGTCCATAACACTGATATTACTATACGCACTACCCCACAAATTAATATCGGCAGTAATTCCGGCTCGGTGCAGATGATCGGTTTCGGAATAAAGCATGATCTGATCCAGGATTTTGCGCCAAAAGGAAAACCAATTCCCTTTGATCTCGCCATTGCAGTAAATTATAACCGTATTAACTATAATGCCCCGCTAAATGTACAACCTGATAATGGGACAGCGCCAGCGCCGGGAAGTCAGTCAGATTTTTCAAATCAACGTGTTAACGGTTATTTCAGCGGCTTTAACGTGCAGGCTATTATCTCTAAAAAATTGCTTTTCTTCACGCCATTCCTATCGGTTGCTTACCAAACTGCCAACACAAGTTTGGGCATATTGGGCAATTACCCTGTTACAACATCTGCCGGAGAATACAGTACCGTTACCGATCCTGTGCATATCAACGAAACCAGCATCAATGGTTTACGTGCAGATATTGGTTTCCAGCTAAACCTTGCAGTTTTCAGAATATTTGCGTCTATTAGCGAAGGCCAATACCAATCGGTTAACGGGGGCATCGGCTTTGGCTTTTAAATTGATTAATGGAGATTGACTTTGAAATTTACAGCCCTGTTCAGCAAATTAATAACAAGCTATTTGATGAACAGGGCTTAAAAGTTTTTATAAAACGCGATGACCTGATACATCCCATCATATCGGGCAATAAATGGCGGAAGCTGAAATACATTTTAAAACAGGCACAGGCCGAAAACAAAACCCACCTAATAACTTTCGGCGGGGCATATTCAAACCATTTACTGGCAACTGCGGCCGCGGCCGCGAAGTTTGGCTTTAAAGCTACAGGTATTGTACGCGGCGAAACGGTGGACAACGACACGCTTTTTTTGTGCCGTTTGCACGGGATGAATTTGATATTTACCGACCGTGACAGCTACCGCGACAAACCTGCCTTATTCAGGAAATATTTTGCTGACAACGCCGAAGCTTTTTTTATCGATGAAGGTGGCGCATCCGCCGAAGGCGCTAAAGGCTGCAGCGAATTGGTGGATGAGCTAACAGAAACTTACGATCATATTTTTTGTGCAAGTGGCACAGGGACTACTGCGGCAGGTATTATTAACGGATTGCAAAACCATGGTTTGAACGCACAATTCCATGCGGTTCTGGTGCTTAAAAATGGCGGTTTTATTAAGGATGAGATAGATAAGTTTTTAATATCCCCGGCAAACTATCATTTACATACGGGCTATCATTTTGGGGGCTATGCAAAAACCGATGATCGCCTTATTGAGTTTATAAAACAGTTTGTGGCCGATACCGGGATATTGATTGAGCCTGTTTACACAGGCAAAATGCTTTATGCTATTTATGACCTTGCTGCCAGTGACTATTTTAAACCAGGCAGCCGAATACTCGCTATTCACAGCGGTGGCATATGGGGGTTATTAGGAATGAAGGATAAGTTTTAAAGTGAATTGGTAATCGGGGGAACCGCTTTTAAAATTTGTACCGGCATTTCCATAGCCGACGGGTTTGAAACCCATCGCTATACATTAAATTGTACTGTGCAGATCATTTTATTTAACCCACAGCTTTATTTGTTTAATGCGTTTTAGAATTATTAACGGCTTTTTGCATAGCGATGGGTTTGAAAACCCATCGCTATATTGTGATTATATGTGCTATTATTAAAAGGATTTCTCTGAATTGCTAATCACACGTATCTTTTTTTATTTATAAAAATAATAACTTAGGGCTTTATCTATAAAGAGCCTTTCATCATGAAAAAAAGCCTGGTACTGCTTTGCCTGTACTTTTCTATTTTCGCTGCCAAAGCACAACAAAATATTGCCAATGCCGATAGCGGCACATTTTACTTGCATAAGTTTGAACAGCATATAGGCAAGGAAACTTATCATATTATTAAAATCGGTAGGGATATTACTTATACCGTCGATTTTAAATTTGTCGACCGTGGCTCGCCTGTACCCTTAAAGGCTGAATTAAAATTAACTTCAGCACTTGAGCCATTGAGCTTAAATATCAAAGGACGGACATCAAGGTCATCCGCCATTAATGATACCATCAGTATAACAGGCAACGAGGCGCATATTAAAGTTGATGATTCGAGCTATACGCAAAAAATAACGCCGTTAACCTTCCCTGTTGCGGGCTATTCACCGGGAACGGTACAACAAGTATTGCTGCAGTACTGGAAAAATCATAATCGCCCGGCAAGTATAAATACCTTGCCCTATGGGTCCGTTCAAATTAAAAAAGATGGGATTGATACACTCAGCTTTGATAATAAACCGCTGATACTTGATCGCTATACCATCACCGGCTTAATATGGGGCAATGAATTATTGTGGACTGATAAGGAAGGGCGGCTGATGTGCCTGATTACCAACGATGCAGAGGCAGACAAACTCGAAATGATGCGGGTACCCTATGAGGCACTGCTCCCAACACTCATCAGCAGGGCGGCTACCTATAGCATGGGCCTTTTTGAAAAAGCAATGCCAAAAACAAACGGCGGCGATAAAATTATTGCCGTAGTTGGCGGGACTGTTGTGGATGTAGTAAATGCAACCACTATCCCAAATTCGGTAGTGCTTATAGAGAATGGCATCATTAAAAAAGTTGGAAAAGTTGGCGAAATAAAGGTTCCCGCGAATGCGAAAATTATAGATGCCAAAGGCAAAACCATTTTACCGGGTCTTTGGGACATGCATGCCCATTTTGAACAGGCCGAATGGGGACCTGCGTATCTTGCAGCAGGCGTTACAACGGTGCGCGATTGCGGCAATGAATTCGGCTATATAAACGCTATAAAGAAAGCAATTGACGGCGGTAAAGGAATTGGCCCGGAAATTTTAAAGGCAGGTATTATCGATGGTAAAGGGCCTTTTGCGCTCGGCATTATCCAGGCAGATACTAAGGAAGAAGCCATCAAAGCGGTTGACCGTTATTATAACAATGGTTTTATCCAGATAAAAATTTATAGCTCGGTAAAACCAGCCATTGTTAAGGCTATTTGTAATGAAGCACATAGGCTTGGATTAACCGTCACCGGGCATATCCCGATTGACATGACCTTGCAGCAAGGGGTTGATTCGGGCATGGATATGGTAAACCACGTGCAATATGTTTACTCCATTATGAAACGGAACAAAGACCGGTCAATAAATTTTGAGGATTCTACAAGTATCGCTGCAATAAAATTCATCAAAGACCATCACACTGTAATTGACCCAACATTAGGCGTTTTTGAAATGAGTTTCCGCTCGGTTAAAGAAGATATTACCATTATGGAGCCGGGCTTTTATACGTTGCCCCTACCCTTGCAGGCACTGTTTAAAAACACCGGCCAGGACCCCGCCGGCGCTGCAAAGTTTAAACCGCAGTACGAAAGTATGGTGAAAATTGTAAAAGTACTTTACGATGCAGGCGTACCCATTGTTGCCGGCACCGACCAGGGCTTCCCCGGCTTCAGCCTCGACCGCGAGCTGGAACTTTATGTGCAAGCAGGCTTAACACCAATGCAAGCCATACAAACTGCTACCATAACCCCGGCACAGGTAATGAAGCTTGATAAAGAAACCGGCTCCATCACCGACGGCAAACATGCCGACATCACCATTGTAGATGGCGACCCATTAAGCAATATCAGGGAAATACGTAAAGTAACCCTCGTTATTAAAGGAGGAAGGATTTATGATCCGGGTAAGTTGCATAGGCTGGTTGGGTTTAGTAAGTAAAAGCTGAAAGGCTAAAGCGGAAAGCTAAAAGCTTTGGTCTTTTAGCTTTAAGCCTTAATCTTTAAATCGGGCCATTTTTTACAAGTTCAGCTACTGCGTAAAGCGGGAACACCTCTATATCATCATACATGGCATAATTCTCTAAAGAAAGCCGTATACCTTTTGATACTTTTTTTTCTTTAAGAAATAAGAAAAGGCTTTGCATCGATCCTTTAGTTCCGGATTTTACCTCAATCGGTACAATATTTTGTTGCTGTTGAATAACATAGTCAACCTCTGCATTGCTGCTTTTTGCTTCCCGGTGCCAAAAGTATAAGTTTTCCTGTCGGTAACAAGAAAAGGATTTAAGTAACTCCAAGCCTACGAATTGTTCAGCAATTGCCCCTTTATTAATGATGTCAAAATTATCTTCAAATAATATTTCCGATATATTTAAGCCCAGCAAACGCTGAAAAATACCGGTATCAAGCAATAACATTTTTTGCTTTTTAGGATTGGTTTCTGCTCCCAAAGGCAACCCGTTTGCCGCAGTGTGTACCACCGGTATTACCAAACCAGCCATTATCAACAGATCAACCGCTTCCTTTATTTGCCTATGGTTTGCCTCTGTAGCTGCCTTCGTGTACACAAAATTAGCCCCGGATTGTCGTACAACCGAATCAAACACTTCCGAAATACGTAAAAAGGGGACCAACTTTTTGTATTTGGCAAAATCAGTTTTCAAAGAGGTGATCAGGTCATCCAAAACCTGGCCGCAGCGGTTAATATCATTGTACTGCACGTAGGAGGCCACTACTTCCGGCATCCCACCAAGCACTAAAAAACGCTTAATATGATTTAGTAATTTCTGGTGTACCGAACCTGACAGCGGCTTGCTAATCGTCGCCTTTCTTTTGGCTGCTAAAAGTAACTTTTCGCCAATGCCGTCCAGGTACTCATCAAATGAGAGCGGATAAATAAATAACGATCTTATCCTACCTACTCCAAATGAAGGTATTTCAGCAAGCGCAAACTCCAGTAATGATCCAGCGGCAATTACATGCAGTTCAGGATATTTTTCATAAAAAAAACGGAGGGAGGAAATAGCCGGGATACATGCCTGTACCTCATCAAAAAACAGCAGCGTTTTACCCGCTATAATAGGAACATTGTAAAGTACAGACAGATTAGCGCACAATTCCTTCGGGTTGAGATCGCCTTCAAATATCTTGTGCACCTGTCGTTGTTCTTCAAAATTTACTTCAAGAAAATAATCGAATTGCGTAGATAATTCCCTTATGGCCGTAGATTTTCCAACCTGTCGTGCACCACGCACAAGCAAGGGCTTTCCCTCCTTTTCCTTTCGCCAGGCCGTTAATTCCTTATCAATATTTCTTGCTAAATACATTTTTACAATGCAATATCAGGCATTAATTGCAATTTATACAAGGCAATAATATGTATAATTTGCAATTTTAACAAGGCAATATTAAGCATAATTTGCAATTTATACAAGGCAATACTGCAATAAAATATATTGAATGCTTAGCTAAAAGACTAAAGCGTAAAGCAAAAAGCTTTGACCTTTTAGCTTTAGGCTTTAAGCTTTACACCACCCATTCCTTCCGCATTTCCCTGCTGGTTAGCTTATTAGCTTCATCATCATTGTGGAACTCTTCTTTATGCGGATCCCATACCAGCGGGCGTTTTAGTTCATAAGCTATATTGCCAATATTACAAACGGTGGCTGTGCGATGGCCAATTTCAACATCGGCAATAGGTTTTGTGCGGTTGCGGATGGCCTGCAGGAAATCTTTATAATGGTTCTCGCTAAAATAAACATGCTTTTCCTCCGGGCCTATCAACTTATAAGTTAATAAGGCGGGCGTTGTTTCCAGTTTGCCCCGCACTACATGTACGCTGCCGGTTGTGCCTACAAACGTTACGCCCTGGTTGCCTTCGGGCTCATGCGTCATGGTAATGCCGTTGGCATATTGGTAGGTTAAAAATTGATGGTCTTTATCTGGTGGCGTTACACTAACCGGGCCGCTGCCGTCCATATCCAATCCCCATTGGGCAATATCGAACATATGTGCGCCCCAGTCTGTCATGCCGCCGCCGCCAAATTCTTTATAATCACGCCATTTGGCCCAAAAATCGTCAGTTAATCCCGGCGCTAAAAAGTGGTTGTACACCTGCGGCGCATTCGGCCCCAGCCAAAAATTCCAGTCCAGGCTTTCGGGCATTGTTTCGGCAGCAAGGTTGTACGGTACCGGTGGTATGCCAACATTTACCTTTACCGTTTTTATTTCGCCAATATAACCGTTACGCACCAGCTCAACCGCCTGCCTGAATTCCGGCCACGAGCGTTGCATGCTGCCGGTTTGGAACACCCTTTTATGTTTGCGGGTTTCTGTCACCATTGCCCGTCCTTCTTTAATTGTTAATGATAGTGGTTTCTCGCAATAAATATCCTTACCAGCCCTTGCAGCAAGAATAGCGCATACCGAATGCCAGTGATCGGGCACGGCTATTACTACCGCGTCAATATCTTTACGTGCTAAAAGGTCACGAAAATCGGGGTAAACCGCGCAACCTGCATATTTGCTTTCACCCGCCTTCATGGCATAACGCTGGTTAACCTGGGCGGCAAACTGCTGTAGTTTTATGCCGTACACATCCGCGGCAGCTATAATTTTCACTTCTTTGGTATCAAAAAACGCTCCCTGTAAACCGCCTGCCTGCTTACCTGTGCCAATAAAGCCGATATTAATAAGATCGCTTGGCGCGGTATAGCCTTTGCCGCCCAGCACAAAGCGCGGCACTATCATAAACGAGGAAATTACTGCTGCTTTTTGAATAAAACTACGGCGGTTAATGGCGTTGTCGGGCGTATTTTCAGTTTCCATATAATTGGTTTATTAAAAAGTTAGATCCGGGGAAGGGATTCATAAATGTAAATGAAAAAATATTCTGCCAATGTAACTTTATAGTTTCAATAGATTTTTTATTAAAAATGTAAATTAGGTCACCAGACCGACCTAATTTACATTAATTGCGTCAGCCAAGTGACGCAATTATCAAAAAAATACTTCCATCATTAATCAACAGCAAATTATAAATTTCAATAAGTTTTAGGAAAAAATGTAAATTAGGTCACCTAACTGACGTAATTTACGTAAATTGCGTCAGTCAAGTGACGCAATTATCAAAAAAATGAATATCCCACGGTTAGTTCAACAGCAAATGACGGTCAAACTTGGTACACAAAAAGTACTGATGCTTTATGGTACCCGGCGCACTGGAAAAACTACAATTATAGAGAATATCGTACGCAAGCATCCTGAAGATACGCTATTGCTACAGGGTGAAGATATGCAGGTATCTGAAATATTGCAACGCAGGACAATTGCCAATTACAGCCAGTTAACAGCGGGCAAAAAGATCATCATTATAGATGAAGCGCAAACCATACCCGAAATAGGCAAGATATTAAAATTAATGATCGATGGGATAAAAGGCATCACCATTATTGTGACGGGCAGTAGCAGCTTTGACCTGGTTTATGCTACCGGGGAACCATTGGTCGGCCGCAACCTGGTATATCAATTATATCCAATTGCACAGGCAGAATTATCTGCCGTGGAAGACTATGTGACTATCGTGCGGAATCTTGAGGAAAGATTAATATATGGCAGCTATCCTGAACTATGGCATATTGATAACACGCAGGAAAAAGAGAACTACCTAAAACAAATGGTAAATAGCTACCTGTTAAAAGACCTGTTGACCATGGAGAATGTGAAAGGCGCCGGTGTGGTATATAAGCTGCTGCAACTACTGGCATGGCAGGTTGGCAGCCAGGTTAGTACGGTGGAACTTGGCAACAGTTTACAATTGAACAAGATCACTGTAGAACGTTATCTCGACCTGCTGACGAAGGTATTTATCATATACCCTTTAACAGGTTATAGTAACAATTTACGGAAGGAAGTTACCAAAAGTAAAAAGTGGTACTTCTTTGATAACGGGCTGCGAAACGCGCTGATCAATAATTTCAGCCATTTAAACCAGCGTAATGATATTGGTCAGCTATGGGAACAATATATATTAAGTGAACGGATAAAGAATAATAGTTATAACGGCTATCATCCACAGTATTTTTTTTGGAGGACTTACGATGGGCAGGAGATCGATCTGATAGAATCGCACAATGGGAAACTTCACGCCATCGAATGCAAATGGAAGGACAACAATGTGAAAAAACCGTTGGCGTTTAATAAAGCATATCCCGATGCCGTATTTACTGTAGCCAGCCAGGAAAACTATTTGGATTTGATAACGAAAAAAAATCAGGACAAATGATGCTTTTTTGGAGACCGCCAGGTGCCGGATGTTCTCCAAAAATATTGACTACACAAACTGATTCAAAATTAGCACGCCGATAAGCCCCGTAACCGATATAACTGTTTCCATCAGCGACCATGACCGGATAGTATCTTTGATAGACAGATTAAAATACTCCTTAAACAGCCAGAACCCACCATCATTCAGATGCGAAAAAGCAAGACTGCCTGCGCCGATGGACAGCACCATTAAGTTAGCATTGATGGTATGATCGTGCAAAACCATAGATGAAACAATTCCCGCTGCCGTTAAACCTGCAACGGTGGCCGAACCTAAACTGATTCGAATAATAGCCGCGACGAGCCAACCCAAAATAAGAGGCTGCATGTGGAACCCTTGCAGCACCGCCGCGATATTTTTGTCGGCGCCACTATCGGTCAGCACCCCTTTAAACGCCCCTGAGCCGGCTACTATAAGCAGGATCATCGAAACATCTTTTACTGCGTCTGCATAGATGATCCCGAGATGTTTCATGCTTTTGCCGTGTTTAACACCCAATATAAAGGTGGCTGCCAGCAGCGAAATCAGCATTACTATCGGTGCGTCGCCGATAAACGCAATAAATTTATGAAAACTGCCTGTGCTATGGTCAAGATTAAGGTATACAGTAGCACTCATTAATAAAATAACCGGTAACAGCGCAGTGAAAAAACTCCTGGCGGCGCTTGGCAGCTTATCGTCAGGCACCTCTTCGGCCATAAAAGTTGCCAGCGGGGTCGAGGTTATATTCTTTACTGTGCGTGAAAATAACGGCCCTGCAATAATGATAGCCGGCACAGCGATGATAAGCCCATAAAGTAATGTTTTACCCATATTGGCATGGAAAATCACGACGAGGGCCGATGGAGCGGGGTGCGGGGGCAAAAAACCGTGTGTTACAGATAGTGCAGCCAGCATTGGCAAACCTATATAAACTGCCTTCAATTTGTATTTGTAAACAATCGAAAAAATTAGCGGCACCATCAGCACAAAGCCGGTTTCAAAAAAAAGTGGTATGCCTATAATAAAACCAACCACCACTAACGCCCATTGTACATATTTAATCCCAAAGCCGTTAACCAATACTTCTGCAATTTTTTGGGCGGCGCCGCTCACGGCTACCAGTTTACCTATCATGGCGCCCACACAAATAATAATGGATATCTTGCCAAAAGTGTCCCCGAGACCATTTTGTACCGATTTGGTAACCTTATCCAGCGGAATCCCGAGCATCAGGCCGGCAGTTAACGAAACGATCAGGAAGGCTATAAAAGGGTTTACTTTAGCCCAGCTTACTAATAATACAAGCAGGATAATGCAGAAGAGGATGATTAATAGGGTCATTATTAATATTCGGTTATACGTACTGGTTGGATACGACTAAAGTAATAACATTATTTGAGTTTGGAATTTTTGGAGATAAAAACTTTGTACTTTCGTATCAAAAATAACCATCATGAAACTGATACCTTATTTAAGCTTTCCTGGTAATTGCGAGGAAGCATTGAACTATTATGCGAAAATTTTCGATGGGAGCATCAGCGATTTAAGTCGCTTTGGTGATACTTTCCCCGTTGCCGATGATCAAAAGAATAGGGTAATGCATGCCCGGTTAGCTTTTGGCGACAACATGCTGATGTTCTCCGACAATATGCCCGGCGCCACTATTGATTTTGGGAATGGCATCAGTTTAAGTATCGGGCTTACTGATGAACAGCAAGCAAGATCGATTTTCGGGCAGCTTGCCGAAGGTGGCAAAGTAACTATGCCAATGGAAAAACAATTCTGGGGCGCACTGTTCGGCATGGTACAGGATAAATACGGCATTAACTGGATGATAAATTGCGAAGAAGTTCATGGTTGATGGCTCATAGCTCATGGTAGCTGCTTTTTGCTCATAGTCCATGGCTCATAGTTCATGGCAGCTGCAAACTTATTTTTTCACTATGAACCATGGACTATGAGCCATGAACCATGAACCATGAACTAAAAAATCTATGACTAAACAACGCTACTTCTTTCTCGTACTCATATTAGGCGCACTTACGGCCATCAGTCCTTTTTCTATCGATATGTACCTGCCGGCGTTTCCGGCTATCGCGAAGTCGCTGCATACTTCGCATGTATCGTTTTCATTGGCCAGCTTTTTTGTGGGGATAGCGCTTGGTCAGTTGCTTTACGGGCCTTTGCTGGATAGGTTTGGCCGCAAAAACCCACTTTATGCCGGTTTGGCCTTGTACGTGCTGGCATCGGCAGGCTGCTATTTTTCAACCTCTATCGAAATGCTGTGCATATGGCGCTTTATACAGGCTGTGGGCAGCTGTGCGGCGGGTGTGGCCTCGCTGGCTATGGTGCGCGATATTTTCCCGGTGAAGGACAACGCCAAAGTATTTGCCCTGTTAATTTTGGTGTTAAGCGTATCGCCGCTGCTGGCGCCCACCATTGGTGGCTACATCAGTGCCGCGTTTGGCTGGCAGATCATATTTATTATACTGGCAGGTATAGCCATATTGGTAACCCTTGCGGTAATTTTTGCTTTGCCCGAAAGCTACCCGCCCGATCCAACCTATTCGTTAAAGCCAATCCCTATTATCACCAGCTTTTGGCAGGTGCTGAAAAATCCGCAGTTTTATACCTATGCCATTTGCGGGGCTATTAGTTTTTCGGCTTTGTTTACCTATTTATCGGCCTCGCCGTTTGTTTTTATAGTGGTGTTTGGGCTTAGCAGTAAAGTTTACGGGTGGATATTTGCCTTTCTGTCCATTGGCTTCATAGGCGCGAGCCAGGTAAACAACACGCTGACGAGAAAATATAAAAGCGAACGGATCGTAAATATTTCGCTGCTTTGCATGGTGATCGTGTCGGCTATTTTTTTGATCGGATCGGTAAATAATTGGTTTGGCCTTTACGGCACCATCGGGATGATATTTTCAATTCTGTGTTGCGTTGGGATAACTTATCCTAACACTTCGGCGCTGTCGCTGGCGCCCTTTAAAAAAAATGCAGGAACTGCCGCTGCGCTTATGGGCGTATTTCAAATGGCTTTTGGTACGCTGGTATCGGTAGTGGTGGGCTTGTTTAAAAACCATAATACCGTGCCAATGGCAGCTATAATAATGGCTGCATCAGCACTGGCTTTTGTTATTTTACTTGTGGGCAGGAGGATGGTGCCGGAGGGGGTTGGGGAACAGGTTGATGGTGAAGCCAAAGTGATGATGCATTGAGGTTCCGACAACCCGACTACTCCCTTACCGCCGTCACCTTACTCCCGTCCTGCCCCAAAGTTGCAAAAACAATTTCCTTATCCGTTAATTCCGAAACCCAAAACGGGAATGCCCTTGTAGTGCCATCAGGAAGGGTTTCTTTTATGCGGATATTCATGCCATCAGTGGTAAATGTGCCATGCGACAGGGCCTTGCCGCCCCACATAATTACATAGGTATTATCTTTCGAAAACTCAATGGAGGGCGATTCGCTTTGCAGTTGTGCGGCGGGCACTTCAGGCGGGTCGGCATTAGGGTGTTCTATCTTGGTGTATTTCCATTTGCCGTAAAGGTCTTCGGGTTTTACGGATGATTTGCACCCGGCAAAAAGGAACAATAAGAGGATGGCGGATATATAAATGGTGTGTTTTGACATAACGGATGTATTGGATAAAATTAATAAAATGTATGAATTTGAACAGGCAGACGCATTAAATAATTTTAAGCTTAGTGAGCCCGAATGGCTGGAATCAGGTCATTTAAAGATTGATTTTAAACCACAAAGTGCACTAAGACTTCACAAAGGTCACCAAGAAAAGAACTTGGTGATCTTTGTGGTTTTCACTTTGTGTACTTCGTGGTAAAAACTAATCATCAGACAAATAAAACACGTTCTTTCAAATACTATATTAAATGCTGATATCAAAAATAATTTTTAATGCGTCTGCCATGCGAATTTGAAAGATGATGACCGATAATTAAAAAATATTTATAAATTTAACAATTGTTATTTTCACACTTATTTAAGAGGAGGTGAAAGCTAAAAGGCGAAAGCTGAAAGGTAAAACCCTCTTCGATAAACCGATATTTAACCTATTATAACCATGACCTTTAAAAAATCCGCCGTCCTTTTCTTTATCCTTACCGGGATAAGCTTTGCCGGTTTTGCACAAACCACGGCAAGCCTTACCATCAGCAACGATTCAAAACTGACCATCAGCAAATATATTTACGGGCAGTTTGCCGAACATTTGGGGCATGGCATTTATGGCGGTTTTTGGGTGGATAAATCCTTACCGGTTGAAAAACAGGACAGGATAAGGCTGGATGTGGTTAAAGCCCTCAAAGAAATAAAAATACCGAGCCTGCGCTGGCCGGGCGGCTGTTTTGCCGATGAATACCACTGGCGCGATGGCATTGGTCCAACCGCACAAAGGCCGCGTATGGTAAACACAAACTGGGGCGGCACAACCGAAGATAACAGCTTTGGCACCCATGAGTTTCTGGAACTTTGCAGCCTCATTGGCTGCGAACCTTATATTGCCGCTAACGTAGGAAGCGGCACGGTCGAAGAAATGTCGAAATGGATTGAGTATTGCAACTCCAACAGCACCAGCACAGTGGCCGAAATGCGTAAACAAAACGGCCACCCCGATCCCTATAAAGTAACTTTTTGGGGCATAGGCAACGAAAGCTGGGGCTGCGGCGGCACTATGACGCCCGAATTTTACAGCGACCAGTTTAAACGCTATGCTTCTTTCGCTAAAAATTATCCCGGGGCACCGCTTAAAAAAATAGCCAGCGGCCCTAACTCCGATGATTATAACTGGACAGAAGTCATGATGAAAAACATCCCCGGCTGGATGATGTGGGGTATCTCTTTACATTATTATACCGTGCCAACCGGCAACTGGGGTCATAAAGGTTCGGCTACAGCTTTTAGCGAAAACGAATACTTTAACACCATGGTAAACTGCCTCAAAATGGAGGAACTGGTGACCAAACATTCGGCCATTATGGATAAATACGACCCGAAAAAAAATGTAGCGCTTGTGGTTGATGAATGGGGCGTTTGGACGGACGTTGAGCCCGGCACCAACCCCGGCTTTTTGTACCAGCAAAACAGCCTTCGCGATGCCCTGATAGCCGCCACCAACCTCAATATCTTCAACAACCATTGCGACAGGGTGCGCGGTGCGGCTTTGGCGCAAACCATAAACGTATTGCAATCGCTTATCCTCACCGATAAGGATAAAATGCTGCTAACGCCTACCTACTATATTTTTGATATGTACAAAGTGCACCAGGATGCAAAATATTTGCCTATACAGCTAAACTCGCCCGATTATGTGGTGGACGGCAAAACGCTGCCGGCAGTAAATGTTTCTGCTTCGCAGGATGCTTCAGGCAAAGTGCATATCTCGCTGGTAAACCTTGATCTGCATAATAACATTACAATCAGCACCAGCTTAAAGGATATCCAATGGAAAACAGTAACCGGGCAAATACTTACCTCAGCAAATATTACTGATATCAATACATTTCAGCACCCGGATAAATTGAAACCGGTAAACTTTACCGGGGCAAAAAAGGATGGGGATAATTTGGTGGTAGTGTTGCCAGCAAAATCGACGGTAACGCTGGAGTTGGAATGAGAAAAAACGTATGATTTACTTATGCTGATATTTAATGACAGAAATCGAGACATTAAGGTATGAATTAAACAAAATCAATTCATATCCTTTAGAATTAAAAAAAGTGGATTGCGGAATAAATGGAAAAGGATTCTTCCCGGGCGCGAGAGGATTATCGAATGATAATGATCAAACCTTGTCTAATAAGCCAATAATGATTTTGGGACATGATTTCGGGGCGGAAGGGGATTATAAAAATTCAGTTAAAAGGGGTTGTGAAAGTCAACAAGCTTTAACTTGGAGCAATCTCAACAAAATGCTTGTACATTTTGATATAAATGAAAATCAATGTTTCTTCACAAATTGTATTATGGGGGTCAGAACAGATGGTGAAAGTGCAATTGGGAAAAGCATTGCGTTTAAATATCCGGAGTATTTAAAGGATTGTAAAGACTTGCTAATAAAACAAATTGCTTTGCAGAGACCAAAGCTTATTATAGCGTTGGGTTTAAATATACCTGAATTCTTAAGTTCATTATCCCCTTCGTTGTTAAAATTGGGCAAAGTCAAGTCATTTAAAAGACTTGATCGTGAGAATTTAGCAGCTTTTAAAGAAATTGAATTTGCCGGGCTACTTAATTTCAAAACAAATATTGTTATAATTACTCATCCTACTTATTGGCATTTGAATGTTAAACACAGAAAACATGATGATATTATGGGTTTGGACGCAGAAAAAAAATTAATTAAACAGAATATAAATTAAGCTGTGCCCGGTGTTATCACAGTTTTACTCCCCGGAATTATTTTCTGTAAAGCAAAAAAGATAATTACCAAACCATCATTTTAATGACAGTTATTTCTTATTTGGGTAATTCAGATAAACATTTGTTTATATTTGTATGTCTTAATACTTAATTTATCTGTATTATTATTAAGCCTTGCCAATATTTATGTCAGTAACCGCAGCTAAATCTTCATCATACATTTCAGAATCAATGTTTTTAAAGGAAACATCTTCACAGACGTTTTCCGCAAATTATGTCATTCATGCTTATGAGCAAGGAAGACAAAGAGGCATGAAAGACAAAATGGTAGAATTGGAATCAGACGCTAAAAACCAATTTGCCAAAAACAGGGATTATACCATCAAGACTATTAATAATTTGATCACAGATTTAATAACCGAGGGTGTAATTACCCAAAGGGGCTGGATCAAATCAGAAGGGTTGGAAGTTTTTGACGTTGTAATAGCAGTTCCACAGGAAAATTACCTGGCCGAAAACTTTGAAAGGTTTTATATAAAGGCCAATCAAATAGAAACAGAATCCAATAGCCCTGAGTTCCACCTAAACATCAGGTTTATAAACGGAAGTAAGCCCATCAATGAAGAAAAGTTATTTTATGATGGCTATAAATTAAAATTCGAGATTCAGGTTTCATCAAAAACAGCAAACTGAGAGAATGAGTTTAGCACATGCGAAACATAATGAAGCATTATGCAATAAGCTCAACGATGAAAAGGTTTATTTTGATTGGGTAGTAACCACCGCTTTTTACAGTGCCCTCCATTTTAGCGAATACCAACTATTCCCATTTTCTATAGGCCCGACAGATTATCCTGATTTTGATGTTTATTACGGTGTTTTTAAATCGTTAAATGATAATAAACACGATGCCCGCAAACGGCTTGTTTACAGCAACATCCATTCGAAGGCCGGATCGGCTTATAATTGGTTAAAGGACCTATGCTGGACAGCCCGGTATTATGATTACCAAATTTCTATGGAAGAAGCCAATGAAGCTGTAAATAAATTAAATATATTGAAAATGTATTTGACAAAATCACAAACGCCCCAGCCATAACCCGCAGATATTACCCCCGCTTTTTTGCCACTTTTCGCATTTTTTCCTCGGCCTGGTCTTGCTCATCTTTTTCACTAAAAGGGCGTTCTGATTTAATTTCGCCATACCCGCCCCGCTCAATGCTTTTTGCGCCTTTTATAACGCCATCGTTCACCTTTTCTTTCTTCTTCATTCCGGTACAATTAGCTTATTGATGGCCAACGTTAAGTTTAACCTGCGGCGGCTGGGAATGTTTACAATTGTTGATATTATTTTGCCCGCAGCTCTTGCGAATAACAATCGCTAAGATCATATTTGAGGAAGAAAATTTTATCACAATCTGTAACAATCGCCATACCTTGCAATCTAAATTACACTATACAGCCAGGGTACTACAAATTAATGCTGTAAGTTTTCGTAAAAGCCCGCACCTCAAGGGCCTGGTCACAATCTTAAAAAAATTCAATTTAAAAAAATGAACAATTTAATTCCAATTCTATGGTGGGCAGTGCCTGTCGTAGTTGTTTTAGTGCTGTACAAATTTGTTTTGCGCGTTTTCTTCGGTATGGTTATCGTGCCCGACGACCGTATTGGCCTCGTGGTAAAAAAGTATGCGCTTTCGGGCGCTACGCGATTGCCTGATGGCCGTATCATCGCCATAAATGGCGAAGCAGGTATGCAGGCTAAAGCGCTTGCCCCTGGTTTATACTGGGCCATGTGGCCGTGGCAATTTACCATTACCATGGCGCCGTTTACCATTATTGAACAGGATAAACTGGGCCTTGTTAAGGCAAAAGACGGCGCCGCCATGGATACAGGCCGGGTATTAGGCAAGCCGATAGCCTGCGACAAATTCCAGGATGCGGTGGCATTTTTAAATAACAATGGGCAGAAAGGCCCGCAGGCTGCATTTTTAACGCCGGGGAGTTACCGTATCAATAATTTTTTATTTGAAATTGAAATGGTTCCCATTACCCAGGTACATGAAAATAAAGTGGGCATAATTACCACCCTCGACGGCGAACCGCTTGAAAAAGGCGAGATAGCAGGCGTGTCGGTTGCCGGCCATAAAAACTTCCAGGACCCGATGGCATTTATTAACGCCGGTGGTATGAAAGGGTTGCAAGAAGACGTGATACTGGCCGGTACTTATTACCTTAACCCCTGGTTTGTAATTGTGGAACAGGTGGATATGGTTTATATCCCTATTGGTTATGTGGGCGTGGTAAACTCCTTCGTCGGCCCAGAAGGCATAGATACCAGCGGCGATAGCTTTAAACATGGTAACATTGTAAAGCGGAACGAAAAAGGTGTTTGGGAACAACCGCTCGATCCGGGCAAGCACCCCGTAAACATTTATACGCATGCAGTTGAGGTGGTGCCTACAACCAATATCGTTTTAAACTGGGCCGATAGCCGTACTGAGGCGCATGAGCTTGATAAAAACCTGTGTACTATAACCGTGAGGTCATCCGATGGGTTTACTTTTAACCTTGATGTTTCGCAGATCATCCATATACCGCGTAACGAAGCGCCAAAGGTTATCGCCCGTTTCGGGAATATGAAAAACCTCGTGTCGCAGGTGCTGGAGCCCACCATTGCCAACTATTTCCGTAACTCGGCGCAAAAGAGTGATGTTATCGAGTTTTTGGCCAACCGTATCCAAAGGCAGGATGATGCTAAACAACATATCAGCAAAGTTTTAGATGCTTATAATGTTGTTGGTGTTGATACCCTGATAGGCGATATTGTGCCGCCAGCGCCGCTGATGAAGACCTTAACCGACCGTAAAATAGCCGAACAGGAAAAAGTCACTTACGAGATACAGCGCAATGCGCAGATAGAACGTAAGGAATTTGAAAGCGCCAAAGCTGGCGCCGATATGCAGCCGGAAGTTGTAAAATCAACCCGCCAGGTGGAAATAAATACGCAAATGGCAGCATCAAAAGTTGCTGCATCACGTGGTGAAGCCGAAGCAAAAACAATTAACGCAAAGGCTGATGCCGAAGTTCGTATCACCATTGCCAAAGCCGATGCAGAAGCAAAAACGGTTAACGCCAAGGCTGATGCCAATGCCACCGAAGTAAACGGTAGCGCCGAAGCAACTAAAATTAAGGCAATAGGTTTGGCCGAGGCCGAAGTTACCAAGCAAAAAACCCAGGCCATGGGTACCGAGCAATATGCTATTGTGCGTGTAGCCGAAGCTTTAGCTAATAATGGCATCAAATTAGTACCAGATATACTTGTAAGCGGAAAAGACGGTGGCGGCAATGGCATGATAGATGCTTTAATAGGTAACGAAATGCTTAAAAAGCTGCAAAAAGCTAATGAGGCAGGTAATGAGAAAGGGAAAGACGAAAAGGGAGGTGATAAGCAACCGATCAATAATTAATAATTCGCCATCGTTATTAGTAACGGCGATATAACGAAACAGCGTGTAAGACTTCCGAAGTTTTGAAAACTACGGAAGTCTTTTTTCTTTCACCCCTAATCTCTAATTAACTAATCTCTAACCCCATAAATGTTAAAAATTGTTATAACAACATACTTTATCAGCGTTTGATTTATATTTACCGGATGCTTCGAAGCTTATTTATTACCCTCTGTTGTGTTTTTTGTGCTTTTACTCTACATGCACAAACTGTTTTCAATGGCCGTGTATTTGAAAATAAAACCCGGATTACCCTGCATGGAGTAATCGTTGAAAATTTGGGCAACAAACTAAAAGCAATTACAGGCGACGATGGCCGTTTTAGTATAGCCGCAAAAGTTGGAGACCTGCTTGTATTAAAAAGCTTTGGTTATCAGCCCGATACGCTATTGTTAACCGATATGCACGACAAAGAAATATTTATGGAGCCCCAGCGGACGGAGCTTAACCAGGTTACCATTACCGATAGCAGCACCAATTCGACACAGGCGGCCAAAAACATGCAATATTACGACCCGCAATTTCACGGGCAAACCATTGTTTACCACCGCGATGACAAAGAACAATTTGATGGCGGCATTATTATAAGGATGCATTATTTTAAAGGCGATGAAAATAAAAAGAATAAAGCCGAACAAAAGGAGCACCAGCGCATCCTTAGCGAAGAAATAAGTGAGATATTTACCGCTGATAATATCAGCCATTATTTACCCCTGAAAGGGGCCGACCTGGACAACTTTTTACTTTTGTACACCCCCGATATTAAAGTTTATAACAGTAAGGACTTTAACCTGCTGGCTTATCTTAACACCTCCTATAAAACCTTTCTTACCCTCACACCCGATCAGCGCAAAGCCGGGCGGATATTTAACAAACAGTAACGGTTGTTGGAATGTTGGAAAGTTGTAATGTTGTTTTCTTCTTTCGGACTTTACTGACTTTCGGACTAAAAAAATCACTTATGATTGAGACTATCCGCTTTTGCCTTCGCTTTTTTCTTAAAAAACCCTTTCAGCAAAAAGTTACTTTGGGCAGCTTCCAGGTCTTCGTTTAGTTTAACCGAGCTTTGCTGTAAGTTATTTAAGGTTGATGCCACCTTTGCTGCGCCGTTCGGATCATTCAATAAATATCCAATGGTATTATCACTGGTATTCAGCTTATTGCTTGCTTTGTTAAGGTTATTGGTCAGTACGGTTGCGTTAGCAGCGGCTTGCTGCAATTGGGTAACTGCGCCTTTTATACGATTAAAGGTTGCTGTATCGGTAAGCAGCTTATCGGCAAAGCCGCCTTTGGTGTTCATCTTTTTGCTAAATGCCTCAAGTTGAACTGCAAGATGGGCAGCACTACCGGTTGCAGCCTGCAAATTGGCCATGGAATTGCGCAACTGCACACCCATGGTACTATCAGCAAGCAACGCGCCTACCGTGCCCTTGCCTTGTAATATTTTATGGCTTAGCAGTTTAAAGTCGGTAGTAATGGCAAGCAGGTTCTGGTTGTTTTGCTGTAAAGTTTTTACCAGGTCGTCGGTCGAAGGCACCTTTTCAGCCTGCAACACATCCCCGTCAGTTACCACAGGCGCCTGCGGGCTGCCGCCATCAATAACTATCAGCTTATTCCCTATAAAACCATCGGAGCTGATCCGTACGCCCGAATTACGGTGTATATACTGTTGTGTTGCCTGATCGATCCTCATGGTTACGTCAACCTGCGATATCCCAACAAAACGCACGTTGCTGATGGTGCCCACCTTAACACCCGAAAACCAAACGTCATTGCCTTTTTTTAACCCTGCAACATCATCAAATATGGCGCTGATATGGATGCTTTTTTCGAAGCTTTTTTGCTGGCCGCCAAGTGTAAAAACGCCAAGTATAAATATGGCAAGCCCGAGCGCTAAAAATACGCCAACCGTTATTGCTTTTCTATTTTCTGTTGTTGCCATAATATATGGGTTATCTAATGTATAAAATTGTAATCAAAAAATGGTTTTATCCTTTTATCGTTAGTGTCAAACACTTCGTTAAAAGTCCCTATCCGTTGAAATTGCCCTTCAATCAGCATGGCAATGCGGTCGCCGGTTTCCTTGGCGCAGGTAAGGTCGTGTGTAATAATGATAGATGAGGTATGGTAGCGCTGCTGCACCTCGTTTATGAGGGCGTTTATCTCGATACAGGTAATAGGGTCAAGCCCGGCTGTAGGCTCGTCATAAAGCATGATCTCGGGGTTAAGTATAAGCGTACGTGCAATACCTATACGTTTACGTTGCCCGCCCGAAAGTTCGGCCGGCATCTGGTTAATGGTTTGGGATAGGCCCACTGCATCAAGCACGGTTTCAACTGCGGTATCGATCTCTTTGCGGGTGATCTTCGTCCGGTTCCGTACCAGCGGAAATTCAAGGTTCTTACGCACGGTCATACTATCGTATAACGCACTATTTTGAAATGAAAACCCTATCCTTATCCGCAGCTCCCGCAATTGTCTGTCAGTTAAACAGCACACATCCTGGCCAAGCACTTCAATTGTACCTTTGTCGGGTTTTAAAAGGCCTGATATCAGCTTTATCAATACAGATTTACCAGAGCCCGACCGCCCCAGCACCACCAGGTTTTCGCCCTGGTAAAGGTCAAGGTCTATACCGCGTAGTACCGCATAATCTTCAAACGACTTTTCGATACCCCTGATGCTGATCACGGTGTTATTATAGTCAATATTTGCTTTTGCCTTTTCCATAATTTAGCCTTGTGATCAGCGAAAGTTACCAGTTATTTGAACAATAATAATTTCCTCAATAAATACTAAAAACATGGCTGTAACTACCGCTCCGTTTGCCGCCTTGCCCACACCCTCAGTGCCTTTGTTTGAATAATAGCCCTGGTAGCAACCAACAATACCAATGGTAAAACCAAATACTACCGATTTGATTAATGATGCAGTAAAATCCAGAAACATGAGTGGCTGAAAAAACTGCTGCACAAAAGCGGTATAGCTGATGCCTTCGTTTAGGCTTACATTTAAATAGCCACCCAGCAGGCCAATAAAAGCAGTATAAGTTGCTAAAATAGGGATGGTTAACGTAGTAGCCAGCACACGGGTACATACCAGGAATTTAAATGGGTTAGTGCCTGATACTTCCATCGCGTCAATTTGTTCGGTTACCCGCATGGAGCCTAATTCGGCGCCAATGCTGGAGCCAACTTTGCCCGAAGCAATAAGTGCCGTAACCAAAGGCGCCAGCGCACGCATAATGGCGATAGATACCAACGATGGCAGCCACGAATTTGCCCCAAAAGTTGCCAGCGACGGCCGCGATTGCTTGGTAAATATAAACCCCACGATAAAACCCGTTACTGATATTAAGGTAAATGAGCGCACGCCCACCTCGTAGCACTGGCGCACCAGCTCTTTAAATTCGAAAGGCGGCCTAAAAGCCTCCTTGAAAAAGCGGACGATAAACAAGTGAATTTTATAAATATCTTCAAAGAAAACGCCGAGACGGTGCCTGAAGGTATTGCCTTTTTTTTGCTTAGGCGTTGGTATGTTACTTACGTTATCCATTAATTACAATAAAGATATAGCTTATATAACATTTGATGTTGTTACTACAAAAAACTCGATAAGATGTTTATTAAACCGCCGCTATTAGACCAATGCTGAGAAAAAAAGCAAAAAAACTTTTTAAACTAATTTATAAACCCTAAAGACTTACCGGCAAATTGAAATAAAAGTATTATAAATTAAAAAATGTAATTTGTTGATTTTGCTTAATTTAAATCAGTTTACGATATGAACAAGGTTAATTTTAGATTAAGAAATGTAAAAATAATATTATACCCTACTTCTTAATCACTCTATTTTTGATAATCGATCAATTATAATGAGATTGCCTTGTAAATTCTTTTTTAATAAGGCAAGTTACTATGCTTTTCCATATTCATCCAATGATAATATTGAAAAATTGTCAATTATTCAGGCGCATAGGTAAATCACGTTTTTAATAGATTAAATTTGAGCATATATAAAATTTGCCGGTGCAAACCTAAGTTTTATTCATCCAAATAAATAGGATCGGCATAAAAAATACATCCATGAAATGTAAAAATTTGATATTGGGCTTTGCAATGCTGTTTATTTCAGTATTTGCAGGCGCTCAAAACAACCAGTTTCAATTTTCGCATTTAGATATTAACAATGGGTTATCACACAATGATGTTACCTGCATTTTTAAGGATAACCGGGGTTTTATGTGGTTCGGCACTTTATCCGGGCTCAACAGGTACGATGGCTATAAATTTAAAATATTTAAACATACTGTTAGTGACACTACAACGCTTGATGACGATTATATTGTAAGCATAAGCCAAGGCCCAAACAATAAGCTTTGGATAGAAACCCGTAACGGGTTTAATATTTATGATCCTAAAACAGAAAAATTTGACCATGATGTCAATGATTTTCTGCACAAAATAGGCGTTCCCGACTTCAGAATTGTAGCTATAAAAACCGATCACGCGGGCAATTTTTGGTTCCTGCACCGAACAATGGGTATTTATAAATATGACCCTCATACTGGCAAAACCATTCATTTAACCCACGCCGCGGCCGATACCACTTCAATTTGTAATAACGCTGTCTCCGATCTTGCCGAAGATTCCCATGGAAATTTCTGGCTAACCTACCGAAGCGGTATACTTGAGCGTATCGACCCAAAGGGCTTACTTGTAAATTACCGCTCACGTGCATTCAACAAATTGCCCGTCGAATTAAATTCATCGTACAAAATATTTATTGATAACCAGGATGATATATGGGGATTTGTACCCACCTACTCCGCAGGCGTTTATTATGTAAACGTTAGCAAGGGTATTTTTAAACACATTGATAAAGGGAATGATCCGGCGCATTTAAATACCGATGTGGTATCAAGTGTTATACAAGACGATAAGCAAAGAATATGGATTGCAACCGACCATGGGGGTGTCAACCTGTTAAACAAGCATGATTTCAAAATTCAATACCTGCTAAACCGCGAGGACGACAATAAAACCGTCGGCCAAAACAGTATTACTTTATTGTATAAGGACAACACTGATATTATATGGGTTGGTACTTATAAAAAGGGCGTTGGCTATTATCATGAAAGTATTATTAAATTCCCATTGTACACTCATCACCTGGCCGACCCGATTTCTGATCCGTACAGCCTGAGTTTTAGCGATATTAATAGCTTTGCCGAGGATAAGTTGGGCAATTTGTGGATAGGCACCAATGGCGGCGGCCTTATTTACTTCGACCGTAAAAAAGGAACATTTAAAAATTACCTGCACGATGCAGCTAATATAAACAGCCTCACCAACAACGTAGTGGTTTACCTGTACATGGCCCACGACCAAAAGTTATGGATAGGCACCTATTTTGGCGGCCTGGATAGTTATGACGGCAAAACATTTACACACTATAAGCATAATGAAGCCCAGCCGGGTAGTATTTCGGAAGACAGGATATGTGCTATAACAGAGGACAGTGAACACCATTTATTAGTGGGCACGCTTTCAGCCGGCTTTAACGTACTTGATAGTAAAACGCAAACCTTTTCGCATTATGTGTACAATCCGCGCGAAAATGCTATACACTCCGACTATGTAAGCAAGATATTAGAAGATAAGCGTAAAAATTTATGGGTAGTAACCTCTTACGGTGTGGATGTTCTGGTGAAAAAAACGCACCAATTTATTCATTATATCCACGATGAAAAGAACCCTAACAGCCTTATTAATAACAATACCAACAATGTGATGGAAGACAGTGCTGGCCTGATATGGGTAAGCACTCGCGGGGGCATAAGCATTTTTGATTACAAAACAGGCAAATTTACCAACTTAACCAAGCAGGACGGCCTGCCTGATAATGGCGTTATAGACATGCAGGAATACGATGACAGCAATGTTTGGGTAAGCACGCCGAACGGCTTGTCGGATATTGTTATTGACCGCTATTACCCCAGCGGGATAAAATTTCATTTTATAAATTATAACGAGACAGAAGGCCTGCAAGGGCGTGAGTTCACCGAAAATTCATCATTTAAAACAAAGGAAGGCGAGTTGATATTTGGCGGGGGCAACGGTTTTAATCTTTTTAGGCCTAATAATATCCGCACCAGCAAAAACATACCAAATTTGGTTTTAACCGATTTCCAGGTGTTTAATAAAACAGTAACCGTTGGCGAAAAAATAAACGGGAGGGTTATTTTACCCGAATCAATTACAGGATTAAAAACGCTGACCCTTAAATATAACGACAACGTTTTTGCAATAGAATTTGCCGCACTAAACTATTTCAATCCCGACAAGGTAAAATACCAATATACCATGGAGGAGTTTGATAAGGGGTGGATCACTGCTGATAATAAGATAAGGAGGGCAATATATACCAACCTTGACCCCGGTAATTATGTTTTTAAAGTAAGGGCCACAAGTAACGACAGGTGGAACAATAAAGAACTGACGCTGAATATCACCATATTGCCGCCTTTTTGGAAAACCGCCTGGGCTTATTTACTATATGCAGTATTAATTTTAGGCACATTGCTTTATTTGCGGAGAAGGGGCATTGAAAAGCTGCGTTCACAATTTTCGTTGGAGAAAGAACGTGAAGAAGCCCAGCGCATGCATGAGCTCGACCTGATGAAAATAAAATTCTTCACTAACGTTAGTCATGAGTTCCGCACGCCATTATCGCTTATTATGGCGCCGGTTGATAAGATACTTAAACAAATAAACGACACCGAAATACAGCGCCAGTTGCTGCTTGTAAACCGTAATGCGAAACGCTTACTGAACCTGGTGAACCAGTTGCTCGATTTCAGGAAAATGGAATACCAGGAGCTTAAACTACATGAAAAACGGGGGGATATTATCAGCTTTATAAAAGACCTGAGCTACGCTTTTACTGATATTGCCGATCAAAAGAACATCAAATTTGTTTTTGACTCCGAAACCGATACTTTTTATACCAGTTTTGACCATGATAAGATAGAAAGGATATTGTTTAATTTACTTTCAAACGCCTATAAATTCACTCCCGAAGGCGGCCAGGTGAGCGTGCTCCTTAATTTAAAGGATAAAAAACAGAAAAATGAACGTTATTTAGAGATCAGGGTGATTGATACGGGCATAGGCATAGCGGCAGATAAACTTGACAAAATATTTGAACCTTTTTTTCAAAATGACATCCCTGGCTCCATGCTTAACCAGGGAAGCGGCATAGGCTTGTCCATCACCAAGGAATTTATCAAGCTGCACCACGGCGAAATTGTTGTTGAAAGCGCATTTAATGAAGGTAGTTGCTTCACAATTCTATTACCATTGAAGCAGCTTGATAAAAATACCATTGCAGATGTACCGCTGTTATTAGACCATGATGCTTTGTTAACCGACAACGAATTGTTAAAGAACGGATACCATAAAGAAAACAAGGATGGAAAAAAACCTACCGTGCTGCTTGTTGAGGACAATGACGATTTCAGGTTTTATATTAAGGATAATTTAAAAGCTTCCTTCAATATCATTGAGGCCGAAAACGGCAAAAAGGGCTGGCAAAAGGCCCTGGCGCAACACCCTAACCTGGTAGTGAGCGACATCAGTATGCCCGAAATGAATGGTATTGATCTTTGCTTAAAAATAAAGGGAGATAAACGTACCTCACACATCCCGGTAATACTATTAACAGCCCTCATAGGCGAAGATCAGCAATTAAAGGGTTTGGAAACCGGCGCTACGGATTATATGACCAAACCATTCAACTTCGAGATATTACAATCGAAGATCAGGAACATACTAAGCCAGCAGGAGTACATGCGCAAAACATATCAGAAACAGGTAGATGCCAACCCTACCGAAATGCATGTAGACTCGCCGGATGAGCTGTTTATAAAGAAGGTTTTGCTGCTGATAGATAACAATATATCAAACCCCAATTTTTCGGTAGAAGAACTGAGTAGCGACGTATTTGTAAGCCGCTATACGCTCTACAAAAAAATACTGGCCATGACTGGCAAAACCCCCAATGAACTGGTGCGCTCCATGCGGCTAAAAAGGGCGGCACAGCTATTGGAGACCGGACATTTAACAATATCCCAAATATGCCATAAAGTAGGATTTAAGAGCCAGAAATACTTTGTAAAATCATTTAAAGCCGAGTATAACACTATACCGTCAAAGTATTTGGAAAGTGTGAGTGAGGAGGTTTTGGAATAAAGGTGCCATTATGATATCCCTTAGACCAATATCATTGAGTTAAGGTTTTAATATCGAATATCGAACGCACAATGTTGAATAATGAAGTGTCTTCGATATTCAAAATTCATTATTCGATATTAAATTTCCATAATTTCACTCCATATCATGGACAAAATGCATAGTTTCCTTCAAAGTGCTATACAGTTTTTTAAATATCGGGAACATCTTTTGGTAGGTTTTATGATTTGCCAGATCAGGGGAAATCATCAATTCCTTATTCAAGGATAACTGTGGTTGCGGGACATCGAGTGCATCCATCGCCAAAAATACCGCGCCAATAGCCGAAGCATCCTCCTGTTGAACAATTGCCAATGTTTTACCTGTTATATCGGCAAGCATTTGCGTCCAAACGGACGAACTAATAAAGCCGCCGCTTATATTCAACTGTTTAATTGGCCCTGATGATTGCTCCAGGGTGTTAAGCACATCGTTCAATGCAAAACAAATGCCTTCTAAACCTGCCCTTAAAAAATGCGCCTGCGTATGATTTGGTTTGATATTAAAAAACACACCGCAGCTTTTAGTATCCCATAATGGCGCCCGCTCGCCGTATAAATAAGGCAAAAATATCAGGCCATCACTGCCAGCTGGCATGGTGGCTATAGCGTTAAAAACATTTTTATAGTCAGTATCGCCCGGCGATTTTTTATCAAGAAAGCTTTTTATCAGCCAGTTTAAAATATTACCACCATTATTAATAGCCCCGCCGCAAACAAAGGTATTTTGGTTAAGCAGGTAGTTAAATACCATCGCTTCATAATTATAAACCGGTTTAAGGCTGGTGATGCGTACCGCCCCGCTTGTACCTATGGTAAGCGATGCCACATCGGGCCCGGTAACAAAGCTGCCAAGGTTTGCACAGCAGCCGTCGCTTGCACCGATTACAAATGAGGTATCGGGATTAAGTTTTAATGATGAGGAAAGTTTCGCGTTTAAATCATTGCGTTTATAGGTAGTGTTAACGGGATCTGAAAGTTTATCGGGCTTTATCCCGGCCAAAGTGCAGGCCTCCGCATTCCACTTAAGCTGTTTAATATCAAACAAGCCGGTTGCCGAGGCTATCGCGTAATCGATTTGAAATTCGTTAAACAGGTGATACCAAATAAACTCCTTTATACCGATAAATTTATGTGTGGCGGCAAACAGTTCCGTTTGATTTTCCCGAAGCCAGATCAGCTTGCATAATGGCGACATGGCGTGTACTGGGGTACCCGAAGTATGGTAAATGTCGGCCCCGGTTTCAGAATCTCTTAGTTTTTGTGCAATGCTTTCGCTCCGGGCGTCCGCCCAGGTCATCATATCGGCAAGGGGTTTTCCATGCCTATCTACACAAATAACACTGTGCATAGCGCTGCTAAAACTGATGGCAACCGGCGCTTCGCCAATTTTTTTTACAATATCGGTTATACAAGTGGTGAAGGCTGCCAAAATCAGTTCCGGGTCTTGCTCGTTATAACCCGGCTGCGGGCTTTTAACCGGGTAATACTGTTGCACTACGCCCAAACTTTCCCCGTTAAAATTAATCGCCACCGCCTTGGTGCTGCCGGTACCAATGTCGATCCCCAATAAATATGGTTGCATTAATTGTATTTTATTTAGGGCTAAATTTAGTGGTTTAAGCGTAGTAATTTTGATTTGACAGAGAAATAATCAAAGATTATGATAGTTAAATGATGAGTATTTTCGATGTATTGATTTAGTTTTGGCCAACTTTTCTTAGGTGAAACACTTAGACCGGGTGAATACTAAAGCACTACTAAAAAGGTAATTAATATTGAAGGTATATCATCTTTGGGCAGCAATATGGGCCGCTATCGCCTCGCCATTACATTATTATAAGAGAGACCATTTCTGTTTTGCTTTAAAAGAAAAATTTTATGAAATCACCCAAAAGAAGATTGTATTTTTAACTAAAATAAAAACCCCTGAAAAACAAACCGGTACATTATACCACAACATACAAAATCATGAACACAACAAAAATAGGTTGGATAGGGCTGGGCAATATGGGTATTCCCATGTCACAATCATTAATAAAAGCTGGCTTTCCAGTAATTGTATACAATCGCACTAAAGCAAAAGAAGACCACTTAAAAGCAAGCGGCGCCAGTGTGGCATTAACACCCGCCGCTTTAATACAGCAGGCTGACGTTGTTATACTGATGGTTACTAACGATAAGGCCATCGATGATATTTTTAGAGGCAATAACGGCCTGTTAGCTGCAGGAGCAAGCGGAAAGGTGATCATCAACATGAGTACGGTATCACCGGCAATAAGTAAGGAGATGGCGGCGGCATGTGCGGAGCAAGGTAACCAATATTTGGATGCACCGGTATCGGGCAGTGTAAAGCAAGCACAGGATGCACAACTGGTTATTATGGCAGGGGGAGACGAAAACACGTTTGAGAAAGTTAAACCTATACTCGAAAAAATTGGCCGCATGGCCCTGCTTGTAGGGAACACTGGGGCAGGCAACACGGCAAAACTGGTTATTAATACCTTACTTGGCATACAAGCCCAGGGATTAACGGAGGCTATAGTTTTTGCCCAACGGAGCAGCATTAGCACTACCGACCTGGTTGCGCTCATCAATAACAGCGCCCTGGGCAGCCCCTTTATTAAAATAAAAGGCGAAGCCCTCGTAAATAATAACTTCAACGCAATGTTTTCATTGAGCAACATTGCGAAAGATTTGCGCCTTGCAAAGGACATTGGCCTTTCAACGCCGCTTGCTGAAGTTGCTTACCAAACATTTCAAGATGCAGAACCAGCTTTGGGTGATGAGGATATCATCGCCGTTTACAAACAAATAAGTATTTAATTTTTGACAGGATATTTTATTTCACGCAGAAGTACCGGTGGCTGCCTGATAGCTTAATTTAACGAATCAGGAAAAAACCGGTTTCATAATTCAATCCATTTGGGCACAATGATTTGTTTTTTTTAATTTTATACAAACATTCAAACTTTGAATTATCATGTCTAAAACAGTTGCAGCAAAGCTGGTAGAAATACTGGAACATGCCGGTGTAAAGCATATCCACGGCGTGGTGGGCGACTCGCTCAACGGAATTACGGATGAACTACGTAAATCCACAAAAATTAAATGGATACATTACCGGCACGAAGAAGCTGCCGCATTTGCCGCCGGTGCCGAAGCACAACTGACGGGAAAACTGGCCGTATGCGCCGGCAGTTGCGGCCCGGGAAACATGCACCTCATTAATGGCTTATATGATGCACACCGCAGCAATGCCCCTGTGCTTGCCATCGCCGCGCAAATCCCCAGCGAACAGATAGGCAGCAGTTATTTCCAGGAAACCCGCCCCGAGGCATTATTCAGGGAATGCAGTTATTATTGCGAAACGATAGCCTCCTCGCGCCAGATGCCCCGTGTGTTGCAAATTGCCATTCAAAATGCCATTGGCTTAAATGGGGTTGCCGTTATCAGTTTATCAGGCGATGTGGCCATGCAAAACATGCAGGATGATGAACTGGAACATCCATTATTCGTCAATCGTTCAATCACCCGTCCATCCGATGCCGACATGCAGCAACTGGCGTCGCTCATTAATCAGTCAAAAAAGATAACACTGCTTTGCGGGGCAGGTTGTATCGGAGCACATGATACATTAATAGCACTTGCCGGAAAAATTGCATCGCCTACGGTTCACGCGCTCAGGGGAAAAGAGCATGTGCAATATGATAATCCCTATGATGTAGGTATGACCGGACTTATTGGTATGGCTTCGGGCAATCATGCAGTTATGGATAGCGACTTGCTAATTATGCTCGGTACAGATTTCCCATACAAAGAATGGTATCCGACAGATTCAAAGATTGTGCAGATAGATATTCGCCCCGAACGTTTGGGACGAAGGTGTAAACTCGATCTTGGGCTTGTAGGGGATGTAAAAGAGACCATTAACGTTTTGCTGCCCTTATTAGATCAAAAAACTAACACTACCTTTTTAAAGCAGTGCCAGGAACGATATAAGGAAAACAGGAAGAATTTAGATGCCCATGCCAAAGGTGAAAGCGGCAGAATGATCCACCCGGAATACCTCACAAAGGTAGTAAGCGATATGGCTGATGCCGATGCCATATTTACGGCCGACGTAGGTACACCGACAGTTTGGGCTGCAAGGTACCTGGATATGAAAGCCGGGAGAAGGCTAATTGGCTCTTTCAATCATGGCTCTATGGCAAGCGCTATGCCCCAGGCCATCGGAGCTCAATTGGCATTCCCCGACAGGCAGGTTATTTCACTATCAGGCGATGGTGGTTTTGCGATGATGATGGGCGATATTCTTACCATCTACCAATATAATTTGCCGGTGAAGCTTATCGTGTATAACAATGGTTCCCTTGGTTTTGTAGCCATGGAAATGAAAGTAATAGGTATGCCGCCGTTTGGCACCGACTTGAAGAATCCCAATTTCGCAAAAATGGCTGAAGCTATTGGTATAATGGGGATACGTGTAGAAAACGCAAACGATGTATCCACAGCGATAGAAAAAGCATTGGCCCACAACGGCCCGGTTTTGATAGATGTATTGACAAACCCCACTGAACTTGCAATGCCACCTAAAATAAACCTTGAGGAAGCAAAAGGGTTTGGGATTTATATGATAAGACAAACCCTGCTTGGTGATGGCGCCGAAGTGTGGGATACCCTTAAAACAAACTTTTTGGAGTAATAAACAAACTGAAAAAATCCCGAATAGGTGATCAAAGATTTCTATAAACCACACATTGCTGTTTACATTTTAGAATGTATACTCGGCTTGTGCATCTGTTATACCTTATACAAATGCTTCCCTCAGCACCAATTCTATTGGAGCATGATCTCGGTTGTGTTAGTTATTGCACCCGATGGCAAGGACTCCAACCGACTGGCATTCGACAGGATAAAAGCAAATATTCTCGGGTCATCAGTAGGGCTATCGCTATTTCTGATACGCATTCCCAACTTGTTTTTGATCTGCATTGGCGTAGCACTAACCATTGTGATCGGTATAGTCCTAAAATTGAACACAGCCTTACGCCCTGCGCTTGCAGCGCTAATAATAGTAATGATACATGAAGAGGGACAAAACAGTACCTGGCATATTGCATCAGAAAGGATGGGCTGCGTAATTATAGGCTGTATTATAGGCCTTTTGATCACAATTGCTTTTAATGCTTTCCATATACCGAAAAATCAAAGCAATAAAGACGAGGAATAAAAGATCAATCAAATTTTATTATATTGATTGCGGTATTAATAAACTGTATTTCAGCTATTTATAACACTTTTCGACACCTCGAATGTACAGACCAAAATGACAATTTATCATTAGATATTAAGCTTAGCTGGCAACACTGTTAAATTTATATTAATTACTTCGATTTTTCATTATCTTCGTTTTACGTTCTGTACATCATGCGAAAAGGTAAAGACTTAAAAGGAGAATGGGACGCTTTCCTTCAAACAGGGAGCGAACGGGCTTTTTATGATCTTTACGATCACTACCACGATTACCTGCTTTATATTGGCCTACAAAAAGAAATGCCAATGGAAAAGGTCAAGGATTGCATTAATGATCTTTTTCTCTACGTATTTGAAAACCGGATAAAATTACATACGGTTAGTCATCATCATAATTATCTCGTCACTATTTTTTTGCGCAGCCTGTTCCGTAAACGGCATTTTAGTAGTTCAGAAAGTTTGATGTTCGATGAAGAACAATTACCGGATATGCCCGCTTATCCTTCCGCTGAAGCCTTATATATCCAGCAGAATGTCCAGGAACAGGTCGCTCAAATCCTGAAAAACTATATGGAAAGGCTTTCCTCAAGCCAGGCAAAAATGATTTACCAGAAATTCTATTTGGGCTTAACCTATGAAGAAATAGCGCAAGCCAATGGCGTTTCTGTCAAGACCGTGTATAATACAATTTTGCAGGCGGTAGCAAAACTCAAAAAGCTGATTGGCACAGGGCATATCGGTACACTTGCCACAGCTATTTCTTTACTTGGCATATTTATTTTAATTTTTTTAAGAATTTCATAGGAATAAAAGCAGCTTTCCACTCTATTGCCTGGTATTTATAAAAAGAGAATGCAGGACAAAGAGGTTGCGCAATTTATTGAGCAGGAGAGTTTTTTGAATTATTGCTTCAAAAGAAACGATGAGGATATACGCTATTGGGAAAAATGGCTGACTGAAAATCCTGAGCATGTTTTACAGGTAGAAGCCATGAAGCAGATGCTGATACTAATGGCGGAAGAATCTCGTGACAGGTTGAAACGGCAGCATTTCTCGGAGCTTGAGGAAAGGATAGCGCAATCTAAATTTCCACAGGTCGCTAAGAGAATAGTGCTATGGCCACGCATCGTGGCGGCCGCATCCATTATTTTAGCGGTATCATTTAGTGGCTATTTTTTATTGCACACAACACAATTGCAGCAAACCGCCTATTATAAAAACGATATTCCGCCAGGCCATAATCAGGCCACACTGACTTTAGCTAATGGGAAGAAAATCATCCTGACTAAGGGATTATCCGGAAAACTTGCACAGCAGGGCAATACGCTGATCGGGGTAAATAGCCAGAATGCTGTTGCTTATACAGCAACCGGTGCAAATGCCAATTTACCTGCGGCTTACAATACCCTATCGACCGCCATTGGCGAACAATCACCGTATCCGTTGGTATTGGCTGACGGTACCAAAGTTTGGCTGGATGCCAGGTCGTCCATTACTTTTCCTGTAGTTTTTAATGGCAAGGATAGAATAGTAAAAATTACCGGCGAAGCTTATTTTGAAGTTGCACATAACAATGACCATCCGTTTAAAGTGACCGTTAAGGATCAGACCATTGAAGACATTGGCACGCATTTTAACATAAATGCTTATACTGATGAAAAGGTTATTAAGACGACATTGCTCGAAGGGGCTGTAAAAGTATCCGCTCCTGCTTCTTCTTCCCCATCCATAAAAACTGGAGTAAAGTTAAAACCAGGCCAGCAGTCTATTCTGAATAACAATACACTGAATGTTGCTAATGCCGATATTGAAGAAACCATGGCCTGGAAAAACGGCTATTTCCGGTTTAACAATGAAAAGATCGAAAGTATTATGCGAAAGCTTTCCCGGTGGTACGATATAGATGTGCAGTATAGCGGTATAATTCCCGACGAGGAATTTTATGCAACAAGTTCCAGGTACAGAAATATCAGCGAAGTGCTGACAATGTTGCAAAAAACAAAAGGCGTTCACTTTAAAGTCGAAGGAAGGAGGGTTACCGTTATGCAGTAAGTTTACACTCAAACAGTAATTCAACAAGAAAGCCACCCTGATTGGCGTCGGGATGGCTTAAGCCGGATTACCTTAACAATTTAAACTAAACTATTAATGAACCGCGAAGTGCCCCCCGCATCTTGACAAATGAAAAGGCCCGACGCATTAAATCCTACTCAAACAAATGTACAAATTTTACTCAAAAATTCATGTACAGCCGCCAGGCTATACAGTAAAAAAAATCCTGTTGGTTATGAAGCTAACCACCCTTCTGTTGATCACAGCTATCCTACAGGTAAGTGCAAACACTTTTGCCCAAAAAGTTACCCTGTCAGAAAAGAACGTACCCTTAATTTATGTTTTTAATCAGATCAGAACACAAACTGGATATGATTTTGCATTTACCGCAACAACGCTAAAAGATGCTAAACCAGTGAGCATTGATGTAAAAAACACTGAGCTGAATGAGGTATTAAAACAAATATTTGAAGGGCAGCCCTTAGATTACTCCATTGAAAATAAATCTGTAGTGGTGTCTATAAAAGAACCCTCCTTCTTCGATCAATTATCAGATAAAGTTAAAACCGTCCTTAATATACCTACAGAGATAGGCGGAATCGTGACTGACACACTTGGCCGTCCATTAGTTGGTGCGTCCGTCACTATAAAGGGTAAAAATTTAATCACACAGACCGATAGTAAAGGAAACTTTAGTTTCCCCAACATGCCACAGGGGAAATATACGCTGGTTGTTAGCTATATTGGTTATGAAAAATTAGAGGCCAGCATTACCAATACCGGTAAATACGAACACTTGGCGCTTGTATTACGTTTGGCTACTTCCCAACTTGACCAGGTGCAGGTAATTGCCTATGGTACCGAATCCAAGCGATTTAGTGTCGGCTCCGTTTCTACTGTTACAGCGGAAGATATTGAAAAGCAACCGGTAACCAACCCTTTACTCGCATTGCAAGGCCAGGCTCCCGGCTTGGTTGTCACCTCCACAGGCGGAATACCGGGTTCGCAGGTAACCGTTCAGGTCAGGGGCCAAAATAGTTTGCTCAGTAATACTATTGGTAATACTACTAATTTAAAACCCTACGACCAGCCCTTATTTATAATAGATGGCGTTCCGTTCGCCCCACAAAATAGTAACATCAATCAAATAGCCTCACTGGTGAGTACACAAACTTACACAGGGGGGAATATCCAACCCGGGGGAGGTTTCAGCCCTTTTAATAACATTAACCCGGCTGACATTGAGAGCATCACCATTCTTAAAGATGCCGATGCAACTTCTATTTATGGTACACAAGGGTCTAACGGTGTGATTATTATTACCACTAAGAAAGGAAATCCAGGGGCCACTCATTTTGATCTGAACGTGAATACAAGCTTTAATTCGGCTGCCGATCCAGTCCAATTGTTAAATACGCAGCAATACCTGCAATTGAGAAAAGATGCTTATACTGCCGATGGCCTAACGCCGGGCAACGATCCGAATAATTATCTCGCTTACGCTCCCGACCTTACCATTTTTGATCAGAACAGGTACACCAACTGGGAAAAGATTATTGATGGCAAAACCACCAATAATACCGATGTGCATGGTAGCCTTTCAGGCGGCACAGTTAATAATACTTTTATTATGTCAGCCGGTTATGACAAATCAACCTATAATTATCCCGGTGATTTTGCCGACCAGCGATTTACATTTCATAGCAACATTCACCATCTCTCCACAGATAAACGACTTACCGTAGATATGACCACTGATTTTGGTTATGACCAAAATAATTCCGCAGGATATGGGGGCGGCCAGGATATAGTTTTGCCTCCGAATCTGCCTGGTTTATTAAGTCCATCCGGTGGTTTAATTTGGAACTACCGGGGGGTGGATTTAACCCAAGATCAATTTTATAGCGGACTGCAGCAGCCTACCACTTTGCAGAATTATAATTTTAATGCCGCATTTCATATCTCCTATAAAATAGTGGACGGGTTAACCATAGGGGCTGATGTGGGTTATAACCGTAACACTACCAGTGAAAATTCTATTAATCCGACTTCGGCACAAAATCCGGCAGGATATAATGTTATCGCTACTTCAACCTTTGCTAATAATACCTATCAAACACTCAACATAGAGCCACAAATTAAATACAACAAAACTTTTGGCAAAGGAGTTTTCAGCGCGCTGGTAGGTTCAACCTATAAAAAGAATACAAACTATTCAAACTACATGGAGGGGAGCGGGTATTCAAATGATAACCTTCTCGGATCGATTAACGGTGCTACAACACTATCCGCTATGGATAATTCCAATATTTATAAATATAGTGCGGGTTTTGCCCGCCTAAATTATATTTATGATAGTGAGTTCATCCTTGATCTGACAGGCAGGCGGGACGGCTCGAGCAATTTTGGCCCCGGTCAACAATTTGGTAATTTTGGTGGTGTTGGCGCCGGTTGGATATTTACGGAGGAGAAAATTTTTAAAAAATCTCCGTCTATATTGAGTTATGGTAAATTGTCAGGTAGTTATGGAACTTCAGGGTCCGACGGTATCCAGGCATACCAATACAATTCTTTATACAAAATTATTCCCTTTTTTCCTGCTTTCCAGGGCATCGTACCAACTTCTCCTTATAACCTTTACAATCCTGATTATAGCTGGGCGCTAAAAAAATCTTTGAACATAGCGTTAGACCTTGGGCTTTTTAATAACCGCCTTTTATTTAATGCTACTTACTACAGGGACCGTGAAAGTAACCAGTTAGTAAATTATCCATTGCCCATACAATCGGGTCTTTCATCAGTACTTGGCAATTTAGATGCTACTGTTCAGAACCAGGGTTTTGAATTTTCCATCAACTCAACTAACATTAAAACCAAATATTTTTCGTGGAAAACCAACTTTAATTTGACTTTTAACCGCAATAAATTGATCTCGTTTCCAGACCTGGCAAATTCTTCTTACAGCAGCCAGTATGTTATTGGGCAGCCGACCTCTATCGTTTACGGTTACAAGTACAAGGACGTAAATCCTACGACCGGACTTTTTGAGTTTTATACAAAAAACGGAACAGTTACCTCTAATCCCGCTTATGGGCCGGCTTCAATCGGCGGCGACGAAGTTCCTATTGCCAACCAGGAGGTGAAATACATGGGGGGTCTCGGGAATAATTTCAGCTATAAACAGTTCAGTCTTTATATTTTTTGTCAATTTTCCAGCCAGAACGCACCAGACTACCTCGCTGAAATATACAGCTCTAACCAACTTGGAACAGAGTATAATCAACCTACGGCAGTACTTGGTAATTATTGGAAAGCGCCCGGAGATGTTGCCCAGTTACAGCGGCTGGCAAGTAGCCAGAGTTCCGCTGCAATATACCCTTCTGCCATTAAATTTGACCAGTCAAGCGGCGTTTACAGCGATGATACCTACCTGCGCGTGAAAACTGTTTCATTGTCTTACCAACTACCCGATGTCTTTCTTAAAAAGATACATATAAAAGGGGGAAGCGTGTTTATGAACGGCCAAAACCTCCTCACGTTCACCGACTATAAGGTTGGTGATCCGGAATTGCCAGGTTCATTTACTTCTTTTCCGATACAGCGTATCCTGGCATTTGGTTTAAATCTTAAATTTTAAGTAAAAATGGTTATGAAAAAGATGTTTTTTAATATAAATAAATTAGCGTTAGGTGTTGTTTTAATTGCCGGGTCAATTTCATCTTGTAAAAAATTACTCGTGATTCCCCAAAACCCGCCTTCTTCAATTACCCAACAGGAACAATTTGCTGATAGTGCAACAACTATGTCCGCTGTTGCCGGCGTTTATACTTATGATCCAGGGAGTGGTTTTGCCTATAGCGATGGAAGTCTGACTTATTGCGCCGGACTTTCTGCTGACGAATTGTCACCCATTATCTCAAACGACGTTCAGCAATTTTACAGTTATAATTTAACTCCGTTAAACAATGAAGTCACCAATCTGTGGGGATATCCCTATCAAAGTATTTACGAAGTAAATGCGGTATTGAGTGGTATTACCAACAACAATGGTTTGTCTACCTCATTCCAAAAACAAATTACGGGAGAGATGGAAGTGGTACGTGCCTTGTATTATTTCAACATGGTTAATTTGTTTAGCGGTGTACCACTGGTAACCACAACAACTTATGCTGCGACAGACCGTTTACCAAGGTCCCCGGCTACCGCCATATATGCCCAGGTAAAGGCCGACCTTAACGATGCCAGAAAAAAATTAACAGCAACGTATCCATCAGCGGGGCATCTTCGTCCCAATCTTTATACAGCCGTAGCGTTGCTTGCAAAAGTTAATTTATACCAGGGTAACTGGCAAAATGCTTATAATGAAGCTGATTCGGTTATCCGCTTAGGTGGTTATAACCTGGAACCTAACCTCAATAACGTGTTCCTGGACGGTAGCGTGGAGGCTATATGGCAATTGCCGGCAAATGCTCTGTACAATGTATATACAGATGCGGCAAATTTCGAACCTCAATATGCCGGAGCTACTCCTAACTACCAGGTAACACCGTTTTTGTTAAATGCATTCGAGACCGGCGACCAACGCCTGCAAAATTGGATAGGCTCAACATCTGTACAAAATCAGACGCTTTATTATCCAAGTAAATATAAAAATATAAGTCCTACCGCAACCCCGGTTGAAGATCAAATGATTTTGAGATTAGGTGAGCTATACCTGATCCGTGCTGAAGCCGCGGCACATTTGAGTAACCTTACCCAGGCTTTGGCTGATATAAATGCCATCCGCCAAAGGGCCGGACTATCACCTAACCCGGCTGATGGAGCTTCCCAAACCACTGTTTTAAATGCTGTTATGCGCGAGCGTAGGGTAGAGCTTTTTTGCGAATGGGGCAACCGCTGGTATGACCTAAAAAGGACCGGAACAGCAGCAGCAGTGCTTGGCGCAGAAAAGACGGGGTTCAGTGCTAATGCTGAGTTATATCCCTTACCACAGACGCAAATTCAGTTAGACAATTTACTGATACAAAATCCAGGTTATTAATTAATAATATATTCTGATAGCAATACAAATAATCACTTCCGGGATATGATTATATCCCGGATAGTGATTCTTATTTCAAAAACCAATGATGGAACATCCTATATTAAGTATAAAAAATTTATCTCACCGGTACAGCAGTAGTTGGGCGATACGGGACATTGACCTGGAAATAAACAGGACCGGGATTTTAGGCTTGCTTGGTTCCAACGGGGCAGGCAAATCAACCACCATGAATATCATGTGCGGTGTATTAAACCAGACAGAAGGCAGTGTACTAATCAATGGAATAGATATCCGCGAGCAGCCAGAGCTGGCAAAAAGGCAAATAGGCTTCCTTCCCCAAAACCCACCTTTGTACCTGGACCTTACGGTAGATGAATACCTCATTTATACGGCGGAGCTACGAAAAATGGAGTTCAGGGATATTAAATCAGCCCTGGGGGAAGCTAAAGAACGTTGCGGCATCTCGCACTTCAGCAACAGGCTTATCAAAAACCTGTCAGGCGGTTACCGCCAGCGGGTAGGCATCGCCCAGTCTATTATTCATAAACCTAAGCTGGTTGTAATGGATGAGCCAACCAATGGCTTAGATCCAAATCAAATTACCGAGGTACGGACACTGATAAAAGAAATTGCCGTAGAACACGCGGTGATTTTCTCTTCCCATGTTCTATCGGAAGTGCAAATGTTATGCAAAGAGATAAAAATGATTGCTGATGGACGAATTGTTTTTTCTGATACGATGGATGCCTTTAATAATTATGTGGAACCGCATAGTGTGCTGATGCAAATGGAAAACCCGCCGGTAGCAACGGAGCTATTAAAGATACCCGGAGTGGATAAAGTAGACTTCGTAACAGAACGGCAAGCCCGCGTTTATTTTACCGGTGACCGGGAAATTACGGAACGGCTTGTAGCAGCAAGTGTACAAAACGGCTGGCGATTAAGGGAGATCAGCCTTGACAAAACGGCCCTTGATGAGATCTTTAAACAACTATCTACCAAATCAACGCAATCCTAATTATTCCCTATAATGAAATTAATTTTAAAAATAGCAAAGGCAGAACTTCGCAACCTGTTCTATTCGCCCATAGCCTGGTTTTTAACCATCGCTTTTATGGTAGAATGTGCGCTTACCTATACCAGTTTATTAAACAACTACGCTATCACACAGGAAACGGGCGGTGTGGGGTTGTCCTATATGGCCCAAATAACATCAAGGCTTTTTACAAGTTCATTTGGATTATTCAATGGTATTATGCAGAACCTGTATTTGTATATTCCCTTATTAACCATGGGCCTCATCAGCCGGGAGATCAATGGCGGCACTATCAGCCTGCTATATTCATCACCGGTTAAAATAAGAGAAATTGTTTTCGGTAAATACCTGGCTATGATGGTATATAGCTTGATACTTTTATTGGTGATAGGCATTTTTATGATGGCAGGTGTTTTTGACATTAAATCGGCTGATTATGGAATGCTTTTGGCAGCTGGTCTTGGTTTTTATCTCCTGTTATGCGCTTATTCGGCTATTGGCCTTTTTATGTCAAGCCTTACCAGCTACCAGATAGTTGCGGCAGTAAGCACCTTTGTAATGATAGGGGTACTAACTTATATAGGCACCTTATGGCAAAGCATAGCCTTTGTGCGTGACCTGACCTATTTTTTATCGCTTACAGGCCGAACCCATCATATGCTTGTAGGGCTGATATCTACAAACGATGTGATTTATTTTATTGCTATTGTGTATATCTTTCTGGGCCTGACTATTTACAAACTGCAATCGGGGCGCGAAACAAAAGCGTGGTACGTCACAGGGGGGCGCTACCTGGCTATTGTTATTTCAGCGCTTATTATCGGTTACATAAGTTCCCGTCCAGCCCTTATCGGTTACTGGGATACCACCGCTAACCAGGACAATACACTTGCCCCTAATGCACAACAGATTATAAAGCAACTGGGAGGTGATAAATTAGAAATTACCGAATACAGCAATTTTTTAGATGATTATCATTTTTTTGGGTTACCGGAAGAGCGTAACAATTATTTAGCCAGGTGGGAACCTTATTTGCGGTTTAAACCGGATATTGATTTTCATTTTGTGAGTTATTACGATATACCCTTAACCTCAAGGT
>Ga0207054_1026_pt1 | contig 63127 bp, 43 predicted proteins | sample Alteio_BWMinCont_60_FD_153288 | JGI IMG/M metagenome (GOLD analysis project Ga0207054, IMG submission 153288) | Enriched cells from forest soil in Barre Woods Harvard Forest LTER site, Petersham, Massachusetts, United States -... | ecosystem: Environmental > Terrestrial > Soil > Temperate forest >... | reverse complement strand
GGTGTAAGCAGGGTATTGCAGCTTTACATCGAAATTCACAAGTACCGGATCAGGGAATACACGCAACTTATAGTCGTCTGATTCGTATTCGGCAGCAGCAAAAGAAAAATTCACATCGTGCTGTACGTTACGGAAAGTATATTCAAATGCAATGGCCGATTGCTTATCCATTTTAAACTTGCTGCCTTCGTATACTATGTAAATGTTTTCAGGTACCTCATTACCTGTAAGCTTAAGTTTAAGGGTAAAGTCCTTTTGTTCTATTGCATTTAGGTTTTTATTTTCTACTACAAACTGGAACGGAGCCATTTTAGCAAAGTGGGTATTGTAATGCAATATTTGTTTGGTGCCTTGCCCTATTAGTGCCGGCCTTACCCACCAAATGAATAGAATTGCAAATACAGGGATGAGCAAAAACCGGATGTATTTTCTGTTTTCGGCAAGGTTAATTGCAACAGCAAATGGCACCGGACGAATATCTTTTATCTTTTGCTCTATGCTTGCCTCTAATAGCGAAACAGAAGTGGAATCAGCCTGTTTTTTTAATTGAAGAACATTAAGAAGCTTATCCTGCACCTCGCCAAAATGCTTGCCAATAATTACCGCGGCATCCTCGTAGTTTAGCACTTCACCAATGCGGTAGAGCTTTAATAATGGCATTGCTATAAAGCGAGTAAGGATATATAGGTTGCCGACTACAAACAGGTAAAATAAAGTAGTGCGTAAGGGAATATTGAAATTGCCATAATAAGCGGCAACTACTAATGAAATATAAAACGAAAGACCAAGTGTGGATGCGTAAAGCAAACCACGTAACAGAAGATTCTTATAATACTTGCGAATAAACTCGTCAAGCTTGGCTACTAATATTTGATAGGAAGCGTTCATATCTATATATCAAATATACGCAGCATTTACCTGAAAACTAAGTTTTAAAGGTTAATTATTCTTAATAAGGCATTATTAACGGAAGCTAATAAGGAAAACGAGTATAAATAGTTCTTAATTGTACTTTCTTACCTCCTCAATACTCATTCTGTATTCTTCCTTCAAGCGGGCTATTATTTCTTCGCAGCTAAGTATATCTTCTATCAGCTCAACCGATTTGCCTGCACACCACAAGCGCTTATAATTATTAGGCAATACTGATTCTTCCAGTCTTTTCATGCCCCTTATCTGAACCAGCATTTTAAACCACTTTCTGGTTTGCTTGTTATTGCTCATGAACCTCTCGAACCACGATTGAGTATAACCCATTTTCCTTGCTTCTGCAGTGTCTATTATAGTGCATGGTGTACCCGATAGTTTAGTAGTCATAACAATATCATCCATGCCGGCATTCAAAATGGCCTGTTTATAAGCATCATTAACCATACATTCTTTGCTGGTTATAAAACGCGTACCTATAGAGGCCCCATCGGCACCTAAAACGCATACAGATAATAAGCCACTGCCGGTAACTATTCCGCCAGCTGCAATAACAGGCTTATCGGGGAAGTGTTTCTTTAGCGATGGAACCAATACCTGTAAGGGATTTGGCCCTGCATGACCACCTGCACCTTGCCCAACAGCAATAAAGCCATCGCAGTTGTTCTCATAACATTTTTGCGCATGTGCAATATTGGTTACATCGCAAAATACCTTGGCTCCATAACTTTTTGCTGCGGCAACTACTTCTTTAGGACTACCTAATGAGGTAATATAGAAAGGCACCTTTTTATCTGCACATATTTTAAGATGCTTTAAGTATAAGGGATTGCTCTTTTGGGTTATTAGGTTAATGCCATAACTACCCTTAGGTGAGTTGGCTTTTATAGCATTTAACTCATCAAGCAAAGCCTCCAATTCTCCTTCTTTACGATAATTGAGCGATGGGAAAGTAGCCATAACGCCCGCTTTCATTCCCGCAACCAGCATTTCCTTATTGCTAACAAGGAACATGGGAGCCATAATAACAGGAAATTCTATTGCGAGTAATTCGGTTAGTGAAGGGTACTTTTGCATAATTGAATTTTTAGCCTTTCAAATATATATATGTTTGTAAGCAGAACAGCAAAACAATTTTTTAAACTATGAATAAACTAAATGCACTTGTTCAAAAAGCAAAAACATCGCCTTTTTATTTATGGCTTTTGAATTTGATATTGTTGCGTACTGTACCATTCAATAAACCACACAGGCTTAAAATTACCAAGATAACCGACGATGAATTAACCATTACTGCCTTTAACAAATGGTATAACCATAACCATATAAAAGGAATACATGCATGCTTGCTTGCCACATTATGTGAATATGTGTCTGGCTTGAGCCTAACTATGCATTTGCCTGCCAATGAATACCGTATTATCCTTAAAAACATACATATGACCTATCATTACCAGGCAAAAATGGATGTGACAGTAAAGTTTAAACTGGATAAGCACGAGGTTGAGAAAACCATTTTAAATCCGTTAAAAAGCGATGAGGCCATTTTCAGGGAATATACTGTGGAAGCGTATGATAATGCTAATAACCATATATGTACCGGCTTAATTAACTGGCAGATAAAGGCCTGGAAGAATGCTAAAATGAAAGTGAGTTAAAATGGCTCAATTCAATGCAGGATTCATATCTTAATGTATTTTTGTTGTAAGCATTACAAAGTAACATCCTTTATAAAAGGATATGTATAGAGCATCTGTCATACTTCCGGTATATAATGAATCTGCAACAATAGAAAGGACATTGGCAGAAGTGATCAGCTATGCGAAATTGCACCCCGATTTTTATTTCCTTTTTGCAAATGATGGTTCTACTGATAAAACAGCCGGTATTATAACAAGTACGCTTAATGGCGAAAAGAATATTGCTTTGCTGAATATAGAAAAGAATAAAGGCAAGGCAAATGCCTTAAAGCAAGCAGTAATGCAGTTAGACAGCGACTATATAGTTTTTGCCGATGGCGATATGGCATATTCGTTAGACCATGTAGACTTGCTTTTGGAAGCACTTAAGAATAGCGACGTGGCGATAGGTAATCGAAAAATGGGTGAGAACCACCCGCAGAAAACAGAACGATTTGTTGCGGGAGAAGCATTTAACAGGCTTGCAAGGCTTATGCTAAACCTTAGTTTTACTGATACACAAGCAGGGATAAAAGGCTTTACCAAAGAGGCGGCAAAAAAATTATTCGGCCTAAGTAGAATAACTGATTTTGCATTTGATGCTGAGTTACTTTATATAGCAAAACAAAAGGGATACCGCATTTCTATTATACCTGCAAAAGTGAACAAGCATCATCAATTTGGGCCTTCTACAATTAAAGTAGTACGTGATTCCCCGGGTATGTTCATCAGCCTGCTTAAAATGATATTTTATCGCATAAGCGGAAAGTATAATGAATAAAATACTGCTGAGTTTTGACCTTGAAGAGTTTGATATTCCTGAAGAGTTCGGGCAAAAGCTGAACGACGAGGAAAAAATAAAAGTCACCCTTTCCGGTTTAATACCTTTATTGGAGTTGTTAGATAAATACAATATAAAAGCAACTTTTTACACTACTGCCTTTTTTGCAGAAAGAAATACTACCCTTATAAAAGAAATATCTGGAAAACATGAAATAGCCTCTCATGGATATTACCATTCCTCATTTCAATCTGAAGATATTTTGAAGTCTAAGGAAGTACTGGAAATGATTACACTATTGCCTGTTAAAGGCTTTCGGATGGCGCGCTTAATGCCTGTTGATAAATCGTTATTGGTAAAAGCAGGATATGCTTACGATTCATCGGTCAACCCAACCTTTATTCCTGGCCGATATAATAACCTTGATAAACCAAGAGGACCTTTTAATTCCGATGGCCTTGTAAATTTACCTGCATCGGTAGCAACTATTTTCCGCATACCATTGTTCTGGATAAGCTTCAAGAGCTTCCCATTAAGTCTTTATGAAACATTAGCGATAAAGGTTCTTAAAAAGGATCGGTATCTGAATATCTATTTCCACCCCTGGGAATTTGCCGATATTTCAGGATACAAGTTGCCATTTTATGTAAAAGGAACCTCGGGTGAAAGGCTACTTGGTAAATTTGAGAAACTTTTAATAAGCTTGAAAGAGTGCGGAGAGTTTATAAGCTCAACAGATTACTGTAATTACTATTTGACAAATGTTGCTGAATAAAGCTGAAGAGAATATCAAGAAATTTATTCCGAAAATACTTTTGGAAGAAAAAGGGATGATATGGGTATTGCTTACCACTGCTTTATTAATAGGCCTGCAAAAGGTTATTCAAGGCCCTGATTATTACAACAATTATATAATCTTCAAAACATCCTTTTTTCATCTCTACAACGATCAAAATCTTTATAGAAATTATTGGGATGAGTATAATGACCTGTATTTATACAGCCCCACATTCGCTTTGCTAATGATACCACTTGTTTTTCTCCCATTGTGGTTGCAGGTTATTTTGTGGTGTTGCCTGAATGTGTTTTCAGTATATATAGCCATTAAATTATTGCCATTTGATAGTGCGAAGAAACGAGTGGTAGTTTATTGGTTTATTCTTATAGAGTTGATAACTGCTTTGCAAAATGTACAGGTATCACCTATGGTTGCCTCTTTTATTATTCTTGCTTTTGTTTTTTTTGAAAGGGGTAATCTTTTCAAGGCTGCATTTTTTATAGTACTGGCTACATTTATAAAAATATATGCCATTGCAGCAGTAATTCTGTTTTTAATGTACCCGCGAAAATTAAAGTTTGCAGGTTATATGACTTTTTGGTGCATTATTTTTCTGTTAGCTCCATTACTTATTGTTTCTTTTAATCAGTTATTGTTTTTGTACCATAGTTGGTTTAACCTTACTATAGGTATTCACCAATCTGAGGAAACAGGCATTAACCCTAACATAGCCATACCGCTATCGGTTATGGGTTGGTTAAAAACCTGGTTTCACCTGAATCCACCGGCTGTTTATGTTCAACTTGCAGGTACCGCATTAATGTGCCTGCCTTTTGCTAGAATAAAATACTATAAGAACCTTGATTTTAAATTGTTTATCCTGGCTTCTATACTTATATGGGCAATGATATTTAATCATATAGCTGAATCAGCATCTTATATTGTAGCCATTTTAGGTGTGGGTATATGGTATGTAACCGAAAAGAAAAGTGTACCAGTGAACGTATTATTAGTGACGGTATTTATTTTTAGTATCTTATCTCCAACCTCCATATTCCCTAAATACCTTAGAGAGCATTATGTAATACCATATGTTTTAAAAGCAGTGCCATGTATAATAGTATGGTTTGTTATTCAATACAGGTTGCTTTTTAATAAGTTCGATAAGTAAGCTAGAACTGCAATCCCACTAGGTTTTAACTTCGTATATCTCTGTATACCTAAAAAAATGGATGTATGGATTATATAATTTCTAACTTTGCTGAAACGGTATTTGTGAAAAAGAAAATAGCTAATATAGCGGGTGTAATAGGTGGATTGGCCATAGTATTGGCCTCATATTTAATATACCGTCACCTGCTTTTTCAGGCTTATGCTTTTTGTACTATAGCCCTGTTTACCACTTATGTATTTCTTATTTATACTCAGTCAAAACTGGCGGTAATCAGTGCTTTTGTTTGCCACGTCGTTGCTATTGCTGCTATGTATACTTCGGGTAGTATTATGGCTTTATCTATACCTTATATTTTATTGCCTTTTATTGCACTAATGGTACGTAATATATGGATGGATAAACTTGCACATACATTCAGATTGTGGTTAGAGCCTTTGATTTTTCTTATTGCAGTAGCTTTATATGCTTTTGAATTAAGAATAAATAAAGGAATGGAGACATCGGATGCACGAATATTCCCTATAGCTTATTTCTTAGCCAATGGCTTTATGATATTTGATGTTTTATACGATGGTATAAAAATTAAGAGGCGGATAAAGAATGGGCACGGAATGGCAGCAGGGGAGATAGCGCCCATATTTTGTCTGCAGAATGAAAAGAATGAACAGGTATGCCTTACTGATTTTAAAGGTAAAAATAATGTGCTGCTTATTTTTGTTCGTGGAGAATGGTGCCCTATGTGCCATATTATGCTTAGGACCTATTTGAAAGAGAGTGCTAAATTCAGAGAAAAGAACGTCTTTCTGTTAGTTATTGGGCCCGACCCGACAGGAGTAAACCGCAAAATGGCTGAGGAGCTTAAGCTTGATTTTCATATTCTTTCAGATACCCGATTGACTGTTACGAATTCATACCGCCTTAAAATAAAAGCAGAGCATTTATTGCATGCGTCGAATTATAATTTCGAAAAGGAAATACCGCTCCCAGCCTCATTCCTTATTGATAAACAAGGAATAATCCGCTACTGTTCTAACCCTGAAAAAATAGGAGAAGTTGTTAAACTTGCTGATATATTTCCTATTTTGCAGTCAATAGATGGGCAGCAAGCCTAATGATTACAATTAGTAATATAGTTTTTATTTTATCGGTTGCATTTGCAGCCTTTGCTGTATTACAGCTTGCCCAAAATGCAAAACTTAAACGCGATAACAAAAGTTATCAGAACATTTTTCAGCATACCAATGATTCGTTATTACTTATAGACATTATTGACGGAAAGATATTGTATTGCAATTTGGGTGCACAGCAAATGTTGGGATATACATTAGATCAATTGCTTACAAAAACCATTTTTGATATTCATTCAAGGGAACAGCTAGGTAGGAGCTCGGAAGTAATTGCAACTGTTTATGAAAAGAAAGGATTGATATATACTGACTTGCCTTTTATAAGTGCAACAGGCGAGAAGATTGAGGTGGAGTGCAGTGCAAAGGTTGAAGATTTTGCCGGTAAAGTGGTGATATTTATTTCTGCAAGAGATATAAGGGAACGCATTCGTTTGCAGCAGCAGATAAAAAAACAAAGCACTATAATAGAAGAGAAAAACAAAGACCTGATTGACAGTATTACGTATGCTAAAAATATACAAGAAGCGATTCTCCCCTCTATTACTTCAATGCAGGCCTCATTCCCTGAGATGTTTGTATTATACAAGCCAAAAGATATTGTAAGTGGAGATTTTTATTGGTACAACCAAGTAAGATCATCTACTAATACTAACCTTGCTGATAATGGGGAGAGCCTACACGTTATAGCTGTGGTAGATTGTACAGGACACGGTGTGCCCGGAGCCTTTATGAGCCTTGTAGGTTACACATTGCTTAACCAAACCGTAAGGGTACCTGAAATAAACTCTCCTGCAAATGTACTCGACTATATGAGTAGGGAGCTGGTGCATATGCTTAATAAAAAGATGGATGAGATAATCATCAATGATGGTATGGACATGTCGGTATGCGCTTTTAATTCCAAGACCATGAAACTGAATTACGCAGGTGCGAATCATGTAATGTACCATGTGCGTAATGGCCAACTTACCAGTTATGATGGCGACAAGCAAGCCATAGGCTTACAAAGTCAGGAGCGCTTGAAACTATTTACTAACCATGAAGTAGTTATTGAGAAGGGAGATGTTATATATATGTTCTCTGATGGGTTTGAAGATCAGTTTGGAGGAGAGAATAATAAAAAATATAAAAGCTCACGTTTCCGCGAATTTATCCAGAGCATTCACACTGCAGAAATGTCAAAGCAAAAAACTCTTCTGGAAAATGAGTTTATTACCTGGAAAGGTAAGAATGAACAATTAGATGATGTGCTGGTAATGGGAATAAGGTTTTAATGCACCTTAATCATTTGCCCAGGTTCTTCAACAATAATTCTTTTACTTTCTCTTTTAACATGGGTACATCGTTAGCAGTTAGCCCTTTTGTTTCAATCGGCTCGCTCCATGTAGCATGAATAATACCCGGTTTCATTTCGAATTTAGTTGCAGGCAGAAAATCTCGGGTATTTAAAATTGTCAGCACTGCAATAGGTAGCTGCGTATCAATTGCCAGGCGAAATGCACCGTCTTTAAAATCGAGTAGAGGCTTATCGGTACGGTTACGAGTCCCCTCAGGGAAAAGCACTACAGATATTCTTTCATCCAATAACGAAGATTTCATTTTCTCCACACTTTTTACCCTATCCTCTCTGCTTTTTCTATCAACAGTTATATATATTCTTTTAACTATATAACCCATCAGGGGTATTCTGGTTACTTCAATTTTTGAAAGAAAACGGAAGGTATTAGAGCATGCTCTGGCAAATAATGGGATATCAAGTTGCGAGTTGTGGTTAGATATAAATATGTAGGCCACGTTTGAGTTTATTAGTTCTTTGCCTTTAATGTCAGTACGAATAAAAAAACACGTAAACAACAACGTTGCCCAAAACCTGGAAACTTTATGAGCATTAACTGGTGCACTTTTTTCAGGGAGAAAAATAAACACAAAAAAATAGGCTGGTATAACAATAAGGTGCGAAAGCGCTACTATTAACATAGCGTATATGGCAAAAAGGATTTTAGCAGCTTTGATAAAGATATTCACCTTGGTTTATTATTGTGGTGCAAAGTTAATAAGCTTGGCTTGTATACCTAAAATACAATGTATGCTGTAAATTTGAATACAAAATTACTACTCATATCAGGCAAAGAGTATGGTCCATATCGATAATACCCTCCAACACCCAGTTGCAGAAAATTCATAGTTATAAGATTGTTCAACTCTATTCCCGATTCATAATATCCTTTATTCATGGTTTGAATGGGTGAAGGGAAGTAAAAATGATTGGCTGCATTATCGAGCATGCCCCATCCCATATGTGTTACAAGTTTTAAATGTGGCCTGAAATTACCACTGCGAAATAGAAACGATTCGAAATCATGAGAAACAAATAGATTTACATACTTGTTCGACATAAATTCATTGATACGCATCGTTTCAAAGGAATTATCTACTGCCAGGGCATCTATTAATTTTGGAGTGTAACATGCACTAGAATTGTATAAAAGTGTATAAGGTACATTGCCATTAACATAACCGGCAAGTGCTGAAATAGCAAAACTGCCTAATTGCGGCAGATGGAATACTTTCGAGGCTTTCAAATCATATTTCATATAGGCATAGCCACCATTCAACAAGCCATTAAATCCATGGGTAATATTTGCCCATACGACTGGGTATTTTGTTCCTAACGAAATCATCCCCATAGGGCTTTTCAAAAATGTTTCGCCATAAGCAAAACGGAGCCCCAAGCCCATTTCAGTAAAATTAAACTGGTTAAATAATACAGTTGCATTATTCTCCGTTACACCAAAGGCATAATTATTGGTAACTGTTCGTACTTGTTCGTCGCCAAACAGATTAAATTGGAAATAGCGAAGTGCATCAAAGGATAAAGAGATCTGCTCTTGCTTTATCTTATCCATGTTATTTACAAAATAAGCATGGTATGCTTCTGTAGAAAGTAAATGTTCATCGTTATAAAATGAAACTCCGCCAGATTCAATTACATCATTTTTATAAGCAAAATCGAGTTTAAGATGAGAGTAGGGACTAAACAGAAAACCAATATCACCTCCATATTTAAAAGCCATGTCGCCCAATCCATAAGCGCCATATCCACCAACCGACACTACCTTCGATATTTCATCATTGGTATGTAAGCCTGCTCCAAGCCTGAGCCCTTCATAACCATTTAGGTTAATTATTCTATCGAGGTCCAAATCTGCCCAGCCCATACGAAGTTTGCCTGTTGCAAGTGCCTCAAACCATAATATCTTACGGTCCAAGTGACTTGCTTTACCTACACTATCTATTACTTTATACGTTTTTCTCTCCTTAGCCGAAAGGGTATCATTCCGGTATTTGTTCCAGATAGAGTCATTTTGCTTAGCGGCATTATCGGCTATTTCAACTTCTACACGCCCAAAATCTCTTTTCTTTAATACTGTGTCCAATACAATATCCTTAATATAACTGCGTGTTACTATTTTTAACTTATTGTGCTCATCATCCGGGTTCGATGCCTTGTTACTCCCTTCAAGTGTGCTATCATTAAGTTTAATATTGTTATATACCCAATCGGTATTAAGTTGCACCGGAAACCATTGTTTTTTATTTACATATTCATACTTCTGTTGTATGTGTATACTAATGGTCTTGTCTTGTTTTATAGGCTGTGCCAGCACGTTTTGTAACGCATAGCCATTGGTATTTATATATACAACGCCCTTCATGCCATCAAAGTTTTTATTCTTTTTAGGGTGATAAGAGATTACAAAAACTGTGTCCTTGCCATTGTATAAAGTATCTTCAATTATGTAATTATACCGGCTAATGCCTAAAGTTGATATAGGATTCAGGTAGTTTCCGTCAAGTATCAAAATGTATTCCTTGTAAAATGAGAATGATTGTAACTGAGTTGCCAGTAAAGCAAATGGAGAATTCTTTACGCCCGATGTACGCGTAGCTATTATTTCCTCGTGGTTATGATCCGGGTACAAAAATTTGCGTTTACCTATAGATTCCGAAAGGAACAAGTATTGCTTCCGCAGAACGTCTGAAAGACCATCTTTATGCTTTTTTGAAGTATCGGCAGATGCTTTAGCTGCTTTTAGTGAATCAAGCGAGTTGAGTGTATCGGCCTGGGCTTTTAAATCGGCAGTGGCATACATTTTATTATACGAAGTATAGGTAAACGAATGAACCTTTTCGGGATTGTTCTTATCACTATTATCTATAGCCCTTTGTATTATTCTTAGTGCCGGGTTTATACCTGGTAATATGGTTACTTCCTTCAGGCTATAGCTCGACTCCTCTAATTTCACGATGAGATGTTTTGAGTCATGGGCTGTATCATGTAAGGTTAAAATCAGATCCTTATAGCCAACATATGAGAATGTAAGTGAGGTAATAGGCACTGTTGTCGATATTTTAAAGTTACCATCAATATCTGCTGTCGAGCCGATTTGCTGTTGGCCGGTAACTATCATATTTACAAAGGCAAGTGGGGCATTTGTTTGCTTATCAATTATACGCCCTTCAACAGTGTATTGTTGAGCATTGATCGACAATGAGCAAATAATGGATAGAAATAGAAAAATAAATGGTTTCCTCATTTAATATGCATTGGCACAAAAGTATTATAATCTGCCAATGCCAGTAGTAGCTGATACTCTTAAAAAAGGTTAATAAAAAACCCCGCAAATTGCGGGGTTTCAGTTTTATTCCTGGTTTGCAGCTCCGTTATTCCTACTGCGTTCTTTTTTCGCTTTCTGGTAATCCTCGATCTTTTGTATTTGATCGGCAGTTAACATGGTTTTTAACTGTGCCTTAAGGTTCTGTCTGTTTGCTTTATTAGCAGCTTTCAATCCATCCTCGTTATTGGCATATTTTTCTTTATTGTCTTTCCTTGTTGCATAAAATGCATCAAACATAGGGCGTACTTTAGTTACCTGGTCCGGGGTAAGTTGTGCTACACTTGTATATTCATTCAGCACTTTATCTGTTGGGCTGATCTTTTCCTGTGCCTGCATTGTAACTATGCTTGCAAGAATAATTCCGAAGGTTAAAATGAGTTTTTTCATATTTGTATTTTTTAGTTTGACGTTTTAAAAAGTAAAAGGTTTAAATGCTTTGCATTCCTAACAACAAAACAGGATTTTCCATAAAATGTTTGAAAGTTTGAAGGAAGGCTGCTCCAGTTGCTCCATCAACTGCTCTATGGTCGCAGGATAAGGTTATTTTCATAGTGTGTCCGGGCTCCAGCCTGCCATCTTTTACAATAGCCGTTTCTTTTATTCCACCTATAGCCATAATACATGCATCAGGTGGATTAATAATGGCAGTAAACTCTTCTATGCCAAACATTCCCAGATTAGATATGGTAAATGTATTTCCTTCCCAGTCGGCAGGTTGTAATTTTTTCTCTTTTGCCTTTTGCGAATAAGCTTTTGTTTCAGTAGAAATTTGCGACAGGGTTTTACCATCAGCAAAACGTACAACAGGTACCAGTAGGCCTTCTTCTACTGCCACAGCTATACCAATATGTATGTGTTTATTGTAACGTATGGTATCGCCTCTCCAGGATGCATTCACTTTCGGGTGGCTGCGAAGTGCCATGGCCACAGCTTTTACAATAAGGTCGTTGAATGATATTTTTACGGGCGCAACACCATTTATTGATTCCCTTGCTTTCATCATTTCGTCCATTACCATTTCCATAGTAAGGTAAAAATGTGGGGCAGAGAACTTGCTTTCTGCTAAGCGACGGGCAATGGTTTTACGCATTTGCGATACAGGCTCTTCTGTATAGCTTTCAACACCCGTAAACTGAGGCGCTCCGCCCGAAAAATTCTCAATATCTCTTTTTATAACACGTCCGCCATCACCACTGCCTTTAATAAATGCAGTATTTACATTACGGTCCTTAGCCATTTTTTTAGCTAACGGCGATACTTTACTATGTCCGTTCTCAGATACTTTAGGAGTACTTGATGTAACAACTGAAGTTTGTACAGGTTGTTGAGCCGGAACAGATGTGCTTGCGGCTACTTTAGGCTGTTCTTCTGCTTTAGGTTGCGCAACAGGCTCATCTTTCTTTACTTCTGCCGCGGGTGCTTTTTTAGCTTCTCCTTCAATTAAGGCCTTTATATCTTCGTTTGGTTTACCAACAATTGCGAGTATAGAATCTACCGGAGCTGTTTTGCCTTTTTCTACACCTATATAAAGTAATGTACCTTCCTGAAATGACTCAAACTCCATAGTAGCCTTATCAGTTTCGATATCTGCAATCAGTTCGCCATTTTTAACCGTATCGCCAATTTTTTTGTGCCATTGTGCCACAACACCTTCTGTCATGGTGTCGCTAAGTTTGGGCATTCGTATTATCTCGGCCATAATTTAATTTTTAGGAGGCATTAATCCATTATATATGGGTAGTCGCTCTGCACATACACATCTTTATATAGTTCCGAAACATCGGGGTAAGGCGATTCGTCAGCAAATTTTACTGCTTCTTCTACCTGTTTCTTAATCTTTGCTTCTGTTGCTTCTACCTGTGCATCAGTTATCCACTTGTTCTTTTTAAGTATGTCAAGGGTATGTTCAATTGGGTCCTTGGCTTTGTATTCTTCTACCTCTTCCTTAGTACGGTAGGTAGCAGGGTCGCTCATAGAGTGACCGCGATAGCGATATGTTTTTATTTCTAAGAGTGTTGGGCCGTTACCTTTACGCGCGCGTTCTGCTGCGCTGGCAATAGCTTCGTGTACTGCTTCGCAGCGCATACCATCTACTGCAAACGAAGGCATGTCAAATGCGCTACCTAATTTATATAATTCAGTTACGTTACTGGTACGCTCTACCGAGGTACCCATAGCATAATGGTTGTTCTCAATAATGAATATTACAGGCAATTTCCATGTCATGGCCATGTTTAGTGCTTCGTGAAAAGCCCCTTGCCTAACAGCACCGTCGCCCATCGAACAAAGGGTAACCCTGTCTTTATTATTATACTTATCAGCAAAAGCTAAGCCTGCACCAAGTGGTACTTGTCCGCCAACAATACCATGCCCGCCAAAAAACCTGTTCTTTACATCGAACATGTGCATTGAGCCGCCTTTACCTTTTGAACAACCGGTAGCCTTGGCAAATAGTTCCGCCATTATATATTTCGGGTCGGTACCTTTAGCTATCGGGTGAGCATGGTCGCGATAAGCGGTAATCATGTTATCATCTGGCCTTATGGCACTTACAGCTCCGGCAGCAACAGCTTCCTGGCCAATATACAAGTGGCAAAAACCACGTATTTGTTGTTGAATATATGCCTGCTGCGCTCTCTCTTCGAACCTGCGCATCAACAGCATAATTTCATACCATTTCAGGTATTGTTCTTTCGAAAACGTATCGGCAGTCTTTTTTTTCTCGGCAACTTTATCCATAAGTCTATGGTATATGAACTACAAAAATAACAGAAATAGGGAAAAATCCCATATTCCGGCAAAAGATAATTTGTAATAGTCTTTTAAAGGCTATAAAGCTCTTTTTCAGACTTACTAGCTATCTTTTATAGTAAAATAAAACGTGCTCCCTTTACCCTCTATAGATTCAACCCAAATTTTGCCACCATGCTTTTCAATGATACGCTTGCAAATAGCAAGGCCTATTCCGGTGCCTTCGTATTGTTCGCGGGTATGTAAACGTTGAAATATCACAAAAATACGCTCGTAATAATCTTTAGCTATTCCTATACCATTATCGGTAATTGAAAATTGCCAAAAGTCCTCAAGCTTAGCCACTTTAATATGTATTTCGGGCGTTTCTGCATTTTTATATTTCAGGCCGTTGTCAATAATATTCTGCAATAATTGTACCATTTGCGAATGATCGGCAATAATAACAGGTAAGCTTGAATCTACAATAATTCTTGCATTGCTTTCCTGAATGCTTGTATGCAGATTGTTTTTTACTATCTCAAGCACATCGTTAAGGTCAACATCGCTAAATGGGCTTTGGCTATGCTCGATGCGCGAATAGGTAAGCATATCGTCAATAAGTACATTCATGCGCTTTGCCCCATCAACTGCAAAGTCAATGAATATATTGGCGTCACTATCAAGTTTGTTTTTATACCTTTCTTCAATAAGCTGAAGATAACTGGCAATGGTTCGCAAAGGTTCACGCAAGTCATGTGAAACGGCATGTGCAAACGAGCGCGACTCCTTATTTACATACTCAAGTTCCCTTGTTTTTTCAACCAGTTGTCTGTTTGCTGCCTTTAATTCTTCCTGTTGTTTTTGCAATGTTAAAGTACGCTCGGTTACTTTCAGTTCCAACGTAAGATTCGCTTCTTTCAGTTCATCTTCTTTTTCGCGTCTTTCATTAAGGGTGGTGCTTAAAAACATCATAGTTATTGAAATTACGCATAAAAATACCTGCAGTGAAAGAAGCGAATCGTTCATTGAGGCACCAATAAATGGGCCTGTTAAGTGTATTGTACTTATAATTGAAAATGAAGAAACGACAATAGATACAATAGATAACTGGCGCTGGCTCATACTAAATACGCACAATGTTATAATGAAGAAGATTAAAAATATTTTTGTTTTATTAGGCCATAGTGGCAGCCAATTGCCAAAAACTGCTTGCAGGTAAATACCAAGCACTACAAACAATAAAACAACTACAATGATAGTTTGCAGGTTCCACTTTTTTCTTTTTGGCCTCCACCAGGCAAATAATGCAGGGGCAACTATTACAATGCCCGATACATCACCTGTCCACCAGGTAAACCATACCGGAAAATATTCATACCAATGAATGATTTTAGTGAGACATAGCATTAGAGGGCCAATGATACTGCTCACCAGACATATTACCAGAGCCACAACAAAGAACAATGCGAAATCTCTTGTTTGTCCCAAGATATGGTCGCAATTAAATTTCTTTATAAGATAATACCCAAATACGGCCTCAAGTGTATTACCGATGCATATGCCTGCCGATGAAAGTACTATAACAGGAAGGCTCATTGTGCTATTCAGGTGAAAGACAACTACATTAACTATAAAAGCGCCTAGCATTATACCAGGCCACAAATCAATACCAAATAATACAAGTGTGCTGAATGCTATGCCTGATGGTGGCCAAACCGGTGAAGCATTAGTATTACCAAGTTCCATAAGCAGGCCTAGCCTGGCAGCAAAATAATAAACAATAGCCACCACCGCTATTTTAAATATACGGTGTGGCATAGAAGAAATTATATCTGTCATATATAAACTCCTGTAGTTTTTATTTTGTAGTAGTGTGTGGCATTAATTAATATCGCTTGTAAATTCCCTGATCTTTAAAAACAAATGATCATAATCAATTGGTTTAGCAATAAAGTAACTGGCTCCCATACTATGTGCCATCAAAATCAGGTTATCCTGATTATATGATGAGATCAAGATTAAAGGAACCTTACTAAAATAGAAATTCTTTAACATAGATACAAATGTTAGCCCTGAAATGCACGGCATTATAACATCACTTATTACCAGATCTATTTTCTCATCAGATAATATTTTTAGCGCTTCCACTGCATCTGTAGTAGTAGATACTTCATACGCCTTATCTTTCAGCTTTTTCGAAATTGCTGCAAGCATCATTTGATCATCATCAACAACAAGAATTTTCATTTGTAGCCTCCTCATTTTATTTTATCCTCGTAAGGATAAATATTAGTATAAACAATATAATGATAGCAGCATTTATCTTCAATATTCTATTGTTTTCTTTTTTCATTGTTTTCGAGGATTCAATTTCATCACACAACTGTTTTACCTCTTTAGTTACTATAACTGCTGCACCTTCGCCCTTTTCAATAAAATCATAAGCTCCATACTTTAGGGTGTCTCTTTTTACATTATGACTTCCGGCTCCTGATAACATAATAACCTCTGTATCGGGGCTTGTATGCTTTATTTTATTTAACACTTGCACACCGTTTAAGGTATTGTTTAAGGTATAATCAAGTATAACTATTTGAGGCTCTTCATCCAAATATCTAATACATTCTTCACCATTTGTAAAAGACCTGACGTCAGTCCTGTATTCTGACAACAAATGCCTCAATGATTCAATAAACATTGCATCATCATCAACAAGAAATATTTTTATTTTATCAGAACTACCCATAATAGTAAATATTTATTCACCATTGAAAGTGTAATTAAAAATCAGTCATCTTTAGCTTTCTCATTGGCAATTGTATCTATAACCTTTTTCAGAGATGCCAGCGCCTCAACATCTTTAACAATGTATGTATAGGCGCCTAGTTTCATTGAATCAATAACGCCTTTAACAGTATCACGGCCCGATAACATAACTACTTTTGTTTTAGGGCTAGTGTATTTTACTTCTTTTAAAACTTCAAGACCATTCATAACATTTGGTGCTTCAGGATCAAGGTTATAATCGAGTATTATAATATCAGGAATATGATAAATGTTCCCCAAGCACTCTTCTCCACTGGTGTAACAATATACCATGTGCGGAGTGTTCTTCTGTAAATAAAACCCCAATGGATACAAATAGGATGGATCATCATCAACTAAAAAGATTGACATGATTTTTCCATTCTCCTTAGCTACTGCTTTCTTTTTATATTTTGCATGCGTTTCCATCACTCTCTTTATTATGAAAATCACTCTTTATAATATATCCTGATGGGTAACGTAAAGGCCATCCTTTGGCCTGATGCTCATTACCGGTACTTTGGAGTGGTTTACTATTTGTTTTGCTAAAGCGCCAAGAAATGCACCTGGTAAATGCGATTCATGATCTGTCATTATTACTAACAAATCAGCATTCACTTCTTCTGAATATTTCATGGCCTCCACTGCAGTATTATGGCCGGTTACCAGTTTTCGCACGTAAGGCAAGTCAGCGCTTTTAATGATATTCTCAACGGTATCCAACTTAATGTTAAACTTCCTTTCTTCCAGTTCCCCTAAGTTTTCAAGTAAGCCTAAAATGTGAATTTTTGAACCGTAGAGTTTGGCCAATGCAACAACGTGATCTACTTTTTGGCGTGAATGTGGTGAATCATCAATAGGCATAACAATATTTGTAAAGCCTATATTTTTAGCATAAGCTTGCACCGTAATAACAGGGCAGGGGGAAAGGTCAACTACTTTATGTGCATTGCTACCGATAATATACTCTTCAAAACCTTTAGCGCCATGTGTACCCATAACTATAAGGTCTATATTCTGATCCTTAACCATGCCGCTTATACCTGATGCGGGCCGGCCTGTACTAACTAACGAGCTTACATTTATTCCATATTGATTGCTGAGGTTGGCCCCAAGTTTTTCCAGCTTTTCAGTCGCTGCACCCTCTATACTTTCCACATCTTTAACAGCTATTTCAGGCTCAAATTCGCTATAAGCATACTCAAAGGATTCAATTACATGCAGCAGGTATAGGTGAGCCTTACTTAACCTGGCTAAAAAAGCTGCATGTTCAATGGCCAGCATACCGGTTTCAGAAAAATCGGTTGGAACCAGAATTCGTTTTATCTCAAATGTTTTCATGGCGTTATATTTTTTCAATGTTTGATTTCCTTTAATTTCTTTTTCAGCAGAGCGAAATGATCTGCCTAATTTTTTTGCTATTTCAGCCGGATCAGTTAGGGCTTTTGGATTTGTATTGAAAAGGCTGAACCCCAGATGATGTTTATGCAGCACTGTCATATCAAGGAACTGTTTAAATGTTCCTTGATTGTTAGTATCCATCATCTGGGATCCGCCTTTTTTGCTCATTATAACAGACATAGAATAATCAGAACATGTTAGGTTGTATTTTCTCAAATTTTTCATTTTACTTCCTTCTTTATCTAATTTACGTATAGTAAGCGATATGGTTTTATTTATTAGTCAAACGCTATGTAAGCATCGGTATATAGCATATTACAGCGGTTGAATAATATGTGCTAATGTCTTAACAGAACCCATGAAATAATACTTATTAATGTTGCAAGTATTAATATACCCCAGCCAAATACAATGCTTTGCCTATACTCTACTTTAGCCTCTTTTTGGGCCATTATATTCAAAATACTGTCAGTTACTTTGCTTACCTGCTCAAAAGCATTCTCTTCTTTTTGTATATAGTCATATACTCCAGCATCCAGGAAATTTTGCGCTACTTCTTCATCCGTATTCCCTGTTATCACTATTACAGGTATTTCAGGATCATGCTTCTTTATTTGCATTAAGGTTTGTATACCATTAATTCCGGGTAAGCCATAATCGAGAATAACCACATCAGGCTTCAGATTCAGGTTCTCAATACATTCTTCGCCCGATTTGAATTTTTTGATGTTTGCCATAGTTTCTTTCGAAAGCAGGTAATCCATCATAAGAGAGTGCATATCATTATCTTCCACAATAAAGACCCGACTGTCTCCTATCTCTTTTATGTGCCCCTTATTAGTCATCATTAACCGTATTAAGAGTAAAGGAACTATAAACGCCTCCATTAGAAATGGCCTAAGTAATAGTAAATTACATCAATAAGCAGTATTGCTACAATGGTAATTCCAAGCGCAACATTCCATTTCAGGTAGGTTCTATTATCGCGTTCAGACTTAATGCCTTCTAAAGCGTTTTTAATGATGTTTCGTATTCTTACAAAAGAGCTTTCACTTTTAGCAACATATTCATAAGCGCCATTTTTAATGGAATCTATAGCTACTTGTAATTTATCCTGGCCCGAAAGCATAATAACTAAAATATCACGATAGTCTACTTTCTTAATTTCTTTAAGCACTTTCATTCCATCCATGGCTTGAGGGTGTTTGTCATCGTTCAATAAGTAATCAAGCACAATAATGTCGGGTTTGCCATTTATATGTTGCAGGCATTCCTCACCATTAGAGAAGGTAGAAATCTCAAGGCCCGATTTGAATTCAGAATTTAATGTGTTTTTTAGCGACGAAAGAAACATCTTGTCGTCGTCGACTAAGAAAACTGAGAAAGAATCTTTTGTTTTCATGGCTGCTGTGTTTTACCTAATGTACGCAGCACCAGTGGAAGAGTTACCTATTTTCGGTTAACGCCTGATTTAGGCAGTTAAATGGCAGGAATAGTGGTATAGAAAAGGTCATTTAAAATTCAAGATTTCTTCCTTTAGCTCGCCAATAGCCTCGTTACATATGGTTTTGACATGAGATACCATTTCTGGCAGCTTATCTAGATTAGCCTTTTCAGAAGCATAATCTTCTATTGCTTTTACATCTTGTTCCAATTCCTTAATGCCTACGAACATGATAGATGGTTTCATTTTATGAGCCACTTTACTGAGCAACTCCCAATCATGTTCTTGCAAGTACTTCTCCATTTTCCCTAATGCATCTGGCGTTTGCTCAATGAACAAAGACAGCATTTGAGCTATAAATTCATCACTGCCATTTGCAAGCTTTAGCAAATAGGTCAAATCAGTATGCTTACGGTGGTTGTTGTTTGTCATAACATCGAGTATATTATTGTTTGTATGAGGCTTACCATTGCCATTTAAATTCAGTACTGATAGTATTTTCTGATACAGATTTTGCGGGTTAAAAGGTTTAGATATGTAACCATCCATCCCTACTTTATAACACTTATCCTCTTCGCCCGAAATAGCATGCGCAGTCATTGCAATTATTGGAATGGCTGATTTTGGTGGTACCATTTTCTCTCTTATATAGCGCGTAGCTTCATATCCATCCATTTCGGGCAACTGTATATCCATTAGCACCAAATCAAAACTTTGCTTCTCAATTTTTTCTACAGCTATAAGCCCGTTATCGGCAATCTCAACCACCCAACCCCAATCTGTTAATACCTTTTGAGCTAATATCTGGTTTAACGTATTATCTTCTACAAGTAATATGTTCAACTCCCTTTTTGTTTCAGTTTCTGGTATTTTTAAATCAACCTTTTTAGCTGAGTTAGTCTTATTATTCTTTTTATATGTTAAGTCAAATGAAAAAGCAGAACCCTTATTTACCTCGCTTGTAACTTTTATTTCGCCACCAAGCAAGCCTATAAGTTGTTTTACAATAGCCAAGCCAAGCCCAGTTCCGCCATACTTGCGGGTAGTATCATTAGTAGCCTGAGTAAAAGCATCAAAAATTTTAGGCAATTTATCTTCCGATATGCCAATACCCGTATCGGTAACAGAGAATTTAATGGTTACAGCATCATTGCTTTCAGAAACAAGTTCAACACTTATCTTAACTTCTCCCTTTTGAGTAAATTTAATAGCATTCCCAACCAGATTAAGCAGTATTTGATTTAGCCTGGTAGGGTCGCCAATTAACCGATCCTGTACTTTTTTGTCAATTGATTTGGATAGCTTAATATTTTTCTCAATTGATTTTGGCAGCATCAACTCAGTTAGAGTGGAGATTACCTGTGATATGCTGAATTCAATTTGTTCAAATGGTATTTTACCCGATTGTATTTTAGAGAAGTCAAGTATATCATTAATAATAACGATAAGGTTCTCTCCCGAAGTTTTTATGGCATCGGTATATTGCTTCTGGTCTTGCGATAATTTTGTTTTTAATATGAGGTCGGTAAAACCTACAATGGCATTCATAGGTGTTCGTATTTCATGGCTCATATTAGCCAAAAATTGCTCTTTAACTCGTACCGATTCTTCAAGTTGTTTCTTAGCCTTCATTAGGTCATTTAAGGCTTTGTTGCCTTTAAGGAGAGAGTGTTCGGCAATTTGATTCGCATGCACAAGGTCTTCTTCCATTTGTTTTCGCAGCGTAATATCCGAATCAATAGCTATAATACGCTTCACTTCTCCACTCCTGTTCAGTACGGGCGTAAGTGTTGTAATGGTCCAATACTCTTTACCATGTTTTGAATAGTTTTTGCTCTCGTATGTTATGGGCATTTTTTCTTTTATGACCCGTTGGTAATAACTTGCACTTTCCGAAATACCTGTAGAGGCTCCATGCCGCAATGATTCGCCATGCGATCCCTTAACTTCATCGAGCTTATAACCGGTAAGGGCTGTAAACCCTTCGTTAACCCATTCTATATTCCCATGCCCATTTGCTATAATTACCGAATTGAATGATTTTGTTGCCGCTGTTGCAAGTTTTTCCATCTCCTCCTCTTGTGCTCTGTCAGTAGCATCTTGTCCTGTACCTATAATTTTCACTACCTCGCCTTTATCATTTTTTATAACTTCTCCACCAGCATAAAGCGTCCTTACTGCTCCATCTTTACGCACAATACGATAGGTAAATGTTAGTTGATTAGCAGTTTTTGAAATATCCTGTATTATACTACTTACATAATCCCTATCCTCAGGATGGATATAGCTTAAAAGCACTTCGGGCAATAGTGTTTCTTTTTGCGGCTCCATGCCATGTATCCTGTAAAACTCATCTGACCAGCTTATTGTTTTGTTCTCCACATCCCACTCCCAGCTGCCTATATGAGCCAGTTTTTGAGCCTCAGCCAGTTTTTGTTTTTCAAGGTAGAGTGCATTTGTTTTTTCCGCTAAGGCTTGCAACAACTTATGTCGTTCGATGCTATAATTTATAGAGCGCTGCAGGTCACTGCCTTTTATTTTGCCCTTTAGTAAAAAATCCTGGGCACCCATTTTCACTGCATCAATACCAATTTTTTCATCTTCAATACCGGTAAGTACTATAATGGGTATATCGGGTATTTTAACATGCAGTTTACTAAACGTATCAAGCCCCCAGCTATCGGGTAACGAAAGATCAAGTATAACCACATCGAAAGTCGTACTCTCTATCAATTTAAGCCCTTTTTCTAAAGAATCTGCGGTAACCTGGTTTGCTTTTCCAACATATATTCCTTTCAGGAATATCCTAACCAGTTCACTATCGGCCGGATTATCTTCTATTAATAATATGCTTACTTTATCACTCATTTTATTCAGGTAGTAGCTTTAATAGTAAAGTAAAATTTAGAACCTTTACCGGGTTCTGACTCTACCCAAATTTTACCACCATGGCGTTCTACAATTTTCTTACAAATGCTTAACCCTATACCTGTACCTGGGTATTTTTCCCTGCTATTCAAGCGTTGAAATATGATGAATATTTTTTCGGAATACTCTTTATTTATTCCAATACCATTGTCTTCAACCGAAAATATATATTCGCCATTTTTCCTTTTACCAGATATTTTTATTTCAGGGTTATTATCACTTCTGAATTTTATAGCATTGCCAATAAGGTTTTGAAAAAGCTGGCCAATTAACACCGTATCGCCATATATTTTAGGCAGGCCATTATGTTTTATATTCACCCCGGCTTCTTTTATCTGCTCTTTCATATCCACCTGTATCTCTTTTAACACATCTGTAATTTCAATCCACTCAAATGGCTTTATTCTATTAACACGTGAATATTCAAGAAGACTGTTTATAAGCAACCTCATTCTTTTACTTCCATCAATGGCAAACTCAATAAACTCATTGGCGTCTTTGTCCAGCTTATCTTTATAGCGGCTGGCAAGTAATTGTACATAACTGCTAATAGTTCTCAGGGGCTCTTGTAAGTCATGTGATGCCACGTATGCAAACTGTTCCAATTCGGAGTTTGATCTTTCCAGTTCTTTTGTTTTTTGTTCAAGGTCAAGCTTCGCACGCCTTATATCAGTAATGTCTTCAGATATACCTAAAAGGTAACGAGGCCTACCGGCAGGGCTCAGAATGGGTATTTTTTTAGTATGGAGCCATCTCTGCCCATTCTTTGTCTCAATTGGTTCTTCAGGCACATCTACAATATCATTCTGATTTAAAACAGCATTGTCTTTTTCAGTAAAGAAATCGGCTTGCTCTTTCGGAAAAAAATCATAATCGTTTTTACCGAGCAGTTCTTTTTTAGAGTGGCCTAATAATTTCTCTCCGGCTTTGTTAAAACGTACAAACCTTAAATCGTACGCGTCTTTTACAAATACCATATTCGGAATATTCTCTAATACCGAATCAAGAAAACTATTTACCGATTTTAATTCCTGTTCTGCAAACTTCTGCTCCCTTATATCGCGCGATATGGTTGAAAAATATTCTAACTCCCCTTCAGCATTCTTATGTGCCATAAGTATCATCGAAACCGGAGTTTCTCTGCCTTTACGGTCAATAAAGGCACACTCCCCTTCCCATAAGCCATTTTTAATAGCTACAGGTATAATTTCATTGCGGAACATTTTGTTGGTCCATTCCGGGTGTACATCTGCAATCTTATACTTAGTTACATCTTCATCTTTACCAATACCCGTCATTTTTCTACCTAACTGGTTTATGTACATAATATGCTGGTCCTTTGCATCAGCAAATCCAATAAAATCTGAACTGGCTTCTGCAATAGCTAAAAGCCGTTGTTTTATGCTATCAGATTCTGATAGCTGCAGTTCCGTCTCTTTTTGTATTTTAAACAGCATCTGCACAGCTTCATTCTCCGCATTGGTAAAGAATTCTTCAATGGCCTGAATTATTGATATAGATTCTCTGGAGTCGTTAGAAAAATCGGGTAGAAAATGAAAAACTGCTTTCTTTTGAGCTGCATATATTAAAATAAGATCGGAAGGAAGAATATCGTTTTTACCAATTCCGGGCATAGGTATTTTTCCTTCTTCCCATAATTTTAAGCTCTTGCGCGTGTTTTCAATCATGGTGCCATCTTCCAACGAAACCAAGAATCGCCCCATGCTTTCCATAGTCATTGTAATTGAACTTTCATCAGTAAGGCTCTTAATTATACCTTTTTTAATAATAAGGTTAACTAATGGGATCTCCAGCCTCTTTACTTCATCGATATAATAAACAGAAAAATCTCTAAGCCGGTTTTCACGAAGGTATTTAGTATACTCTTTTAGGTTTTTCATGGTATGTGAGGGGAGAACTATTCTTCTTTCTTGGGTAATTTTACAATGGTGAGCCAGAATTCTTCAATTGACCGGACTACATTAATAAACTGTGCCAGGTCAACAGGTTTCATTATATAACAATTGGCATGATGGGCGTATGTATTTAAAATATCCTGTTCGGCAGCAGATGTTGTAAGTATTATTACCGGAATGAATTTAAGGTTTTGGTCGGCTTTTATTTCTGCCAGTACTGTGCGGCCATCCTTTTTGGGCAGATTAAGATCGAGTAATACTAAATCTGGAGTTTCTGCATCAGCATATTTACCAAGTTTCCTAAGGTATAAAAGTGCTTCTTCCCCATCCATAGCTACATTAAGTGTGTTACGTATCCGGCCCTCTTTAAATACTTCTTGTGTAAGCCTAATATCGGCAGGATTATCTTCTACAAGCAGTATGTTAATTGGGGCCGTTGTTTTGTAGCTGTTCATAATGAGCTGTTTAAATGTAATTACTCTTTCCATATTGCACTTTACAAGCATCTAATTCATTAATAATCAGCAATTTGTTTTGTGCTAAAATGCCTTTTATTCTTTGTTTTAACCTATATCTTAACTGTCTCTAAGTTATTCTTTATCTAAACAAAACAGAATAGTTTTTCGGTAAACAGGGTTAAATCGTCAATAAAAGGAACAAAACGGAAGGTGAACCCTATTTAACCTATTGTAGAGGGTTAAGACGCTTAATGAAATTATCTTTATATAAAGCACCTACCGGAATAGACACATCGTTTATGAAAATAGTGGTGTCCTCCACTTTTTTTACATTATCAAGTTGAACTATATAGGAACGGTGTACCCTCACAAATTTATTTGCAGGCAACTTGCCTTCGAGCGATTTTAGTGTGGCATGAAGAATAAAGCGTTGGTCTTTGGTGTGTATAGTAATATAATCGCCCAAGGCTTCAATCCAAAAAATATCTTTAACGGGCACTTTGGTAAGCACCGAATCTTTTTTAATAAAGAAGAAATCCTGTCCGGGAGTCACCTGGTCGTGGTTATTGGCTGAGTTTTTTATTTTAGCCATGGCCTTAAGGAAGCGCGGAAGCGTTACAGGCTTTACTAGGTAATCTATAACATTCAGATCGTATGCATCAAGTGCATATTCTTTATGCGACGTAGTAAGTATTACATGTGGCCTGTTGTCAAGCGCTTTAAGCATATCCATTCCATTCATCTCCGGCATTTCAATATCCAGAAATAGCAAATCAATATCTTCATTCTTCAGAGTACTTATAGCATCTAAAGGGTTTGAGCAGGTTTTTATTACTGTAAGGTAATCAACCTGCTTGGCTATCTGCGTAAGCGCAGTTCTCGACGTATCATCGTCATCTACAATTATACAATTCATGAGGTTGGGGGTTTTTCATATTGATTTATACCGTCAATAATACAAAAAGTTACAAATCGCATAAATACTTTTGCTTCTGGTTGCTAAAGTACAATCCGGTTTTTGGTCAATACCAGTATGTTATAACCATCCTCTTCAAATAAATAGGTATTTTCTAATGATGTTTCTGTAACTTTCAATAACAAGTTATAGTATAAGCAAAGAAGAAGTATGTATTTAATTATCTTGAATGCAAAAAAAAACTTCACACCTTTCAAGCGTAGTAAAACTTTTTATAGGTTAGCAACCTTAAATTTGCAGCTCTTGTAATAATCCCCATTAAGGTACAAGATGAAACGACTTTTGTTTTTTAAGTGGCTAAAGAATGTATCGCTTACTAAAAAGCTATACTTTGTTGTAAGCATAATGGCTTTGTTAATTGCCGTTGAATTATTCACCCTTTCATTTATGATACACACGCTATCTTCTACCAGGGCATTGGTAGAAGCAGAAGGCCTTTGGTCGAAAGCGCAAAAAGATGCCGTATACAGTCTTACAAAATATGGCTATACTCATAACGAAAAAGACTACCAGCAATACATTAAATTATTAGCGGTACCAATGGGCGATAGAAAATCGAGATTGGAATTATTAAAGCCCGACCCTAATTTAGATAGTGTTCGTGATGGTTTTCTTAAAGGCCATCTTAACCCCGATGATATTGATGGTACAATAAAGCTTTTGACAAGGTTCCATGGCGTTTCTTATATAAACGAAGCAATAACTATATGGACAAGAGGTGATTACTTTTTAGATATGCTTCAATATTTAGGTGAAAGACTGCATACGGAAGTGTATTATGGAAAGGTATCAGTTGATAAAATTAATCAGACACAAGATCAGATATATGAATTAAATGAAAAACTAACAGTGCTTGAAGATAATTTCTCTTCTACACTTGGTGAGGGCTCCCGATGGATTGAAGGGTTGATTTTAAAGATACTTTTTTCAATTGCTATTACTGTTGAGTTCACCGGTTTGTTCCTTACTATATCTGTAAGCAGGGCAATATCAAAAGGTATAAATGAAGTAGTGCGAATAGCTGAAACAGTTGCTAAAGCTGATTTTAGCGATAGAGCAAAAGTTTTTTCGAGTGATGAAATTGGCCTTTTAGCGACTTCCTTTAATCACATGATAGACGATCTTCAACAAAAAATAAGTGAGGAAAAGCAGGCTGAAGCGGCTTTGCGAAATCAGAAAGACCTTTATGAAACCCTGCTTAAAACAGAGAGTGAAATGGGGGAAGGCGTTTCAATAAACCAGGGAGAGAAAATAATTTATGTGAATGATGCGGTGTGCAATATATACGGTTACACCCGTGAAGAAATACTTGAATTGCCATCTTTTATGAGTATTGTACCCGGTGATGAAAAAACATTATTGGCGGAAAAATTACGACAGCGCATAACAGGCGAGAGAGAGCAGAGTTCGGGCGAAACGAAAATAATGCGTAAGGATGGAGTAATTATTGATATAGAATATACAGTGAGGAACATAGAGATTGATGGACGGATGCAAATGCTTTCTATTATTCGTGATGTAACCGAGAAAAGACAAAAGGAAGAAGAACTACGCAGAGAAAAGGAACGTGCAGAAACAGCAGAAATAGCCAGGAGGATCGGGGAACAATTTTTGGCCAATATGAGCCATGAGATACGTACACCTATGAATGCTATTGTGGGATTTACGGATATTATGCTTAAAACTCCGTTGTCACCAGAGCAGAACCAATACCTTGAAGCCATTAAAATGTCAGGCGATAACTTACTTGTAATTATTAATGATATTTTAGATTTTTCACGGATGCGGTCCGGCAAAATACCTATCGAGCAGAGGGATTTCAAATTATCGCAGATTATTTCAATGAGTACAGAATTAATGCTTCCAAGGGCATTAGAAAAGGGAATTAAACTAACTGCTGATGTGGACAAATCAATACCGGATGAATTAATTGGCGACTCTACCAGATTAAACCAGGTATTGATCAACCTTATTGCAAATGCTATAAAGTTTACATCTAAAGGCGGAGTAGCTGTTAATGTAAAACTATTATCAGAAGAAAACAATGAAATTGCACTTGAGTTTGCTGTTAAGGACACCGGAATAGGAATACCAAAGAACAAATTAGCAACCATATTTGAAGCATTTACCCAAGCCAATAATGATACAGCGAGGAGATATGGAGGGACCGGCCTGGGCTTAACTATTGTTAAGCAATTAGCAGGATTGCAAGGTGGTAGTGTTGCTGTTTCGAGTGAGGAAGGAAAGGGTTCTTGCTTTTATTTCAGAATAAAATACCAAAAGAACTCAGTATCTACTCCCATTAATAAAGTTGTTCAAAATGGTAATTTACATAATATAAAAGAGTTGAATGTTTTATTGGTAGAAGATAATGCAATGAACCAATTACTGGCAAAAAAGGTATTAACCGACTGGGGATGGAATGTTGAAGTAGTTGAAAACGGAGTTGAAGCAATAGAGAAAATTAAGCAAGATGATTTTGACATTGTTTTAATGGATATACAAATGCCTGAGATGGATGGGTATGAAGCCGCACAAAAGATACGAAGTAGCCTACCGGCTCCTAAAAGTAATGTACCCATTGTGGCTATGACAGCACACGTTATGCCAAATGAGGAAGAAAGGTGTTACAAGTCTGGAATGAATGGTTATATTTCTAAACCGTTTGATTCAGAGGTGCTATATTCTAAGATTGCCTCAATTGTAAAGTAAGTAATAATTATATGAAATTACTTTAGGGGTTAATAAGAGAGTTTATTATAAGGTATACATCGGTTCACTGGCATTAAGCAATTCGATAATATCCCCATATTTTCCTATATTTGTTATGCTAATAGGGATTCCCGGCTATGAAAAAAATACTTTCCTTGCTCGTTATAGTACTTTGTGTTGGTGGTATAAAAGCCCAAACACAGTTCAAGTATTGGATAGTATTTACTGATAAAAACGGCAGCCCATATTCTATTGGTAATCCGTCAGCATATCTTTCACCAAGGGCTATATACAGGCGTACCAAATTTGGTATTCCGGTTAAAATGAATGATTTACCACCCAACCCTAATTATATTGATAGTGTAATTGCCAAGGGTGCTATTTTGTTTAACCGTAGTGGTTGGTTCAATGCTATAAGCATAGCCCTGAATGATACTGCCGACATGGCTAAGGTTAGGGCACTACCATTTGTACAAAGCAGCCGCTTTGTTACTATAATGAAACCGAGGAAACAGACCAAGCCTTTCATATCTTTTACCAGTTCAAATAAAAAACCATTAAAACCTTTGGGTGTTGATACCATGAACTACGGCCAGGCTTATGGACAATCGCACATGATAAAGGTAGACTGCCTTAATAATGCAGGCTTCAGGGGTAAAGGCAAGCGCATAGCAGTTATTGATACACGCTTTGGTGTTGCAAATACCCTTGCTGCTTTTGACTCATTGAGAAACCGCGGACAGATACTGGGCACATGGGATTTTGTATGGGAAATACCTAAGGTATATGATGATTCCAATAACGATAATCATGGCCAGATGGTACTGTCGTGCATGGCGGCTAACCTGCCCGGGCAAATAGTTGGCGATGCAGTAGATGCCGATTATTACCTGCTACGTACTGAAGACCTTTATTCTGAAGCCATGATAGAAGATGATAACTGGGCATCGGCTGCTGAATATGCCGATAGTGCAGGGGCTGATATCATTACCACATCATTGGGTTACAATATATTAGATGATGCAAGTATTAGTTACACATATGCTGACATGAACGGAAGAACTGCGGTAGCCAGCATTGCTGCCACTATTGCTGCTGAAAAGGGTATGGTGGTATGTGCAGCAGCCGGTAACGATGGCAATAATTCATGGCACTATATAAGTACTCCTGCCGATGCCGATAGCATACTTACTGTAGGTGCGGTTAACTCCTCGGGTGGATATGCTGGTTTCAGTTCTACAGGGCCGACATCAGATAGAAGAATAAAGCCTGATGTAGTAGCGCAGGGCGCGCCTGCTGCGGTTGCCAATCCTTATGGCGGAGTAACTACCGATAATGGTACTTCATTTGCAACACCTATTACTGCTGGTGCTGTGGCATCGCTTTGGCAGGCCGATAGCAATGCAAGCAATATGCAAATTATAGCTGCCATTAAACAAAGCGCTAGTCAATACTCTCACCCCGATTCATTATTAGGTTATGGTATACCTAACTACTGCCAGGCATTAACGATACTTACAGGTATAACCGAAAACAAACCAGTGAGCATGTTGGTTAAGACTTACCCAAACCCATTCACCAATAATATTACACTCTCGTTTTATTCATCCTACAAACAAGATATTAAAGTGGCTTTATATAATAGTATTGGGCAACTCATTTACCAAAAGATTGAAAAGAGTGCCATTGGTGGTAACACCCTAATTACTATTAGCGGTTTGCAAAATCTATCACAAGGCCTTTACCTTGTAACACTTACCGATGATAAGGGAGTGATTTATACTCAGAAAGAGGTAAAGCAATAAGGATATTTTAGCCACGAATTGTTCACTAATTCGCTAATTTTAAATTAAGGTGTTCACGAGCCCTACGGGCTTGTCACGAATTAGATTTGGTTAACATAATAAAATAGGGGGGTATCATGTGATACCCCCTGTTACACCATTAAGTGCTTGATTTTCAGAATATATAACCTGAATATTTTTTGCACTTTGATACCCCCCTCATGGCGGAACTGCGAAGCATTCACGAATTCAATAAAGAATAGAAATGGCATGAGTAAAGTGGCGGTTTCTGGAGGTACAGAGTCTTTGTTTTTCACTTTAACCTTTTCACTGTTCATTTGAGAAAGTGGGTACCCACCTTTTAACTTTTGTTACCCCTCAATGTATTGGTTTCCAAATACATGAATCTAAGTGAAGCCCGTTATTTTGTTACCCGTAATCTATAAATTGCCACTAATAATTTGTTCCTAAGCTTTTCGGCTATTTTATAAGTACGCAATCCCGGAGGGATGATATGTTAATAGAATACTTTAACCCAAAACCAATCAGAACTCCGGAGGAGTGAAATAAAGAGCAGATATTATTTCAAAGAACCAATAGCCAATCAATGAGCAAATTTAACCTATATATTTACTATATGTAATAAAATAATAAATAAGTTCTCAACAACTATGAAAAACAAGCTATTGGAATTTGAATCTATAATTCCTTAAAATAGATTAAATTCACTTTGAAATATTTTCTAAGTGAAGCGATTATACATACTCATATTAGTGATGAGCATTGCCTGTCATAATGATAGAAAAGCATCTGCTCTTGTCAGGCAACAAGTAAAGAAGGATACTGTATATAAGATTGGAAGCTTTTTGATTGTTGCGGATAGCAGTATGAACATTGATGTCATCAATAAAAAGGAACCAGTAAAAAGTATAACAAGCAAAGGCGATACTTTATATAACGATAAGGATACTTTAATCCTTGGAGATTTTCATAAAGTAAAATATGAAGGAGTTTATAAAAAATATGTATCCAAATATACATTCACCATGTTTCGGATAAATGATATTTATAAAGGGAAACTTGCTCAACCCAATTTCTCAGATTGTCCAAAAGATTTGAAAAGAGATAAGGACTTTCGGACAACTATAATGGAAGGTTGTGAAAAAGGAATAAATTTTGCAGGACATTACACTATTGTTGAATGGTTTTGCGGTGCAGAATGTTCATTTATGGATGTTGTCGATAGAATAAATGGGAAAATTTACCAGGAATTGCCTATGGATACTGTTGATGGATACTATGGTTCAAAATATAGTATTGATAGTAGAATGATTATAGTAAATTCTTCATTAATAGATGACCATCCCGATTTTTTCCCTGGTTATTATCTTTATCGGGAGTGGGAGAGGCCAACCATTTATGAATGGAATGGTACAGGTTTTAGAAAAATAGAATAACTCTTTTTATTCCTTACCTGCTCAAATACAAATTCCTTTCAGAATATACTTCGTGGAAGTATTCGTCGGTAAGGTCCTTGATAAAGTAGATAGCTTCACCTGTTGACTTCATTTCAGGGCCAAGCTCTTTCTTCACTTCCTGGAACTTATCGAATGAGAACACCGGTATTTTAATGGCGTAGCCTTCTTTCTTCGGATTGAATTTGAAGTCCTTTACTTTAGCGCCAAGCATTACTTTGGTGGCATAGTTCACATAAGGTTCGTCGTAGGCTTTGCAAATAAAAGGCACAGTGCGCGATGCACGAGGGTTGGCCTCAATTACATAAACCTTTTCATCTTTTATTACAAACTGAATATTGATGAGTCCAACTGTTTTTAAGGCTACTGCAATACGTTTGGTGTACTCTTCAATTTGCTTGATTATTTTATCGCTAAGGTCGAATGTTGGCAGCACAGCATACGAGTCGCCGGAATGTATTCCTGCAGGTTCAATGTGTTCCATAATACCTATGATGTAAACATCTTTACCATCGCATATAGCATCGGCTTCAGCTTCAATGGCATTTTGCAAAAAGTGATCTATCAATATTTCGTTGCCGGGTATATCTTCAAGCAAACTTATTACATGCTGTTCTAATTCCTCTTCATTAATAACGATCTTCATGCTTTGCCCGCCCAATACGTATGATGGCCTTACCAGTAAAGGGAAATCTAAGTTCTTTGAAAATTCAGTCGCTTCATCGGCCGTATGTACCACACCAAATTTTGGGTATGGAATATTATTGTCGCGCAAGAGGGCAGAGAATTTTCCACGGTCTTCAGCAAGATCAAGTGATTGGAAGTCGGTACCGATAATTTTAATACCATAGCGTTCCATCTTTTCTGCCAGCTTCAATGCTGTTTGTCCACCAAGTTGAACTATTACACCTTCTGGTTTTTCGTTTAGTATAATTTCATAAATATGTTCCCAGAAAACAGGCTCGAAGTATAGTTTATCTGATACATTAAAGTCGGTAGAAACAGTTTCTGGGTTGCAGTTTATCATTATAGTTTCGTAACCCATTTCTTTAGCTGCAAGTACACCATGCACGCATGAGTAGTCGAATTCGATACCCTGCCCAATGCGGTTAGGGCCCGAACCAAGTACAATAATTTTCTTTTTATCTGATGCTATCGATTCGTTCTCTTCTTCAAATGTGGAATAATAGTAAGGAGTACTGGCTTCAAATTCCGCAGCACAGGTATCTACCATTTTATACGTACGCTTTATATCCATTTCCTCGCGGCGTTTTTTAAATACTTCGCTTTCGAGGCACCGCAACAGGTGAGCTATCTGCCTGTCGGCATAGCCTTTGCGCTTGGCTTCCAGCATCATTTCGCGGGGTATGTTGGCAATGGTATATTTCTCAATTTCTTTTTCCAGTAATATCAATTCTTCTATCTGGCGCAGGAACCAAGGGTCGATGTGGGTAAGTTTATTAATTGTTTTAACAGGTATACCCAGCTTTATAGCATCGTAAATGTGGAATATCCTGTTCCAGCTTGGATGCTCTAAACTCTGCACTATCTGATCTTGTTTCTTAAGTTCTTTGCCATCAGCGCCTAATCCGTTACGCTTAATTTCCAATGACTGGCAAGCCTTTTGTAATGCCTCCTGGAACGATCTGCCAATAGCCATTACTTCGCCTACCGATTTCATTTGCAGGCCCAGTTCGCGCTTAGCGCCTTTAAACTTGTCGAAATTCCAACGTGGTATTTTTACAATAACATAGTCGAGGGTAGGTTCAAAAAATGCCGATGTACTTTTAGTGATCTGGTTCTTCAGTTCATCAAGGTTATAACCTATGGCAAGCTTAGCTGCAATTTTAGCAATTGGGTACCCCGTTGCTTTAGATGCTAAAGCTGAGGAACGTGATACACGTGGGTTTATCTCAATGGCAATTATATCTTCTTTCTCATCGGGGCTAACTGCAAACTGCACGTTACAACCTCCTGCAAAATTACCTATGGAGCGCATCATCTTAATGGCCATGGTACGCATTTTCTGGTAGGTGGTATCTGCCAGAGTCATAGCTGGAGCAACGGTAATAGAATCTCCTGTATGTACACCCATCGGGTCAAAGTTCTCTATAGAACAGATGATGGTTACGTTGTCTTTATTGTCGCGGAGTAATTCCAGCTCAAATTCTTTCCAGCCGATCATGGCCTTGTCAATGAGCACCTGATGTATAGGTGACGCATGCAAGCCGCGGTTAAGGGCTTCATCAAATTCTTCTTTTTTATGGACAAAAGCAGCACCTGTGCCACCCAGGGTGAATGAAGGGCGTATTACAAGCGGGAATCCTATATCCTGTGCAATTTCTTTGCCTTGTAAAAATGAATTGGCAATAGCAGAAGGAGCAACTCCAACGCCAATTTCCAGCATACACTTGCGGAACTTCTCCCTGTCTTCAGTTACTTCAATAGTATGTATATCTACACCAATAATTTTTACTCCGTACTTTTTCCAGATACCCATTTCCTCTGCTTTCATGCAGAGGTTAAGGGCAGTTTGGCCACCCATGGTAGGCAGTACCGCATCTATTTTACGTTCTTCTAATATTTTGGTAAGCGATGCAACGGTAAGCGGAAGCAGGTAAATATGGTCGGCTGTAACCTTATCGGTCATTATAGTAGCCGGGTTCGAATTGATAAGCGTTACTTCAATACCTTCTTCGCGTAATGAGCGTGATGCCTGTGATCCGGCATAGTCAAATTCGCAGGCTTGCCCAATAATGATTGGGCCACTGCCTATTATTAAAATCGATTTTATGGAATTGTCTCTTGGCATGCCGAAGGTTGTTTTTTCGGATTGCGAATTTATATAATTATAACCGTGTTTTTGAGATAATTTATGAACAAAGAATCACCAAGGGGATATATTTAGTTTTTGCCCCCTTCCCCCTAGAGGGGGTATAGAACCTGTACCTGTATTTTAAAGCCCTTTAGGGGTTTGGGCTTAAGTCTTAAATAGAGAGTTTACTTGATCAGGGTAACCCTGCCAATATAACGGTGATCTTTGTGGAACACGTCAGTTACCTCAATTAGCCATACATAGGTATCTTCCTGAGCTTGTGTGCCTGAGGCGCCGCCTTGCACCACACCATCCCAACCGCCATAGAGATTGGTAGTATAATAGATCTGCTGACCCCAGCGGTCAAATATCCACATTTGGTAATTTATTATACCAACGCCCTTGGCAGTGAACAACTCATTGACTCCGTTACCATTTGGTGTAAATGCATTAGGTACATAAATTACAAAGAAAGGAGATATCTCAAGGCAGTTTACCGTTGTGGCAACACAACCGTGAATATTAGTCACTGTTAGCGTAACGCAATAATTCCCCGTATCTCCATAGGTATGCTGGGTGTTTCGAACTATACCTGTTGTGTCGGTTCCATCGCCATACTGCCACCACCAATTAGCAATGCCATAAGCATCGGTACTGTGGTCGGTAAAGTAAATGGTAGGGTTCATAATATTTGTTGGCTGCGGTGTCAGGGAGAAATCTGCTACCGGATGGCTATATACCGTTATATAATTATTTATGGTTACTGAACTGGAACAGTTCTTGTTCGATGTAACAGTAAGACTTACTGTATATACACCAGGGTTGGTATAGCAGTGGCTTGGGTTTTGACTGTTGCTGGAGTTACCATCTCCAAAACTCCAATCCCAGGAAACAATACTATCGCCACCACCAATAGTTGAAAGGTCTTTGAAGGTAACGCACAATGGATAACACCCCTGCAAAGTATCAGCAATTAAATTAACAACAGGAGTAGGGTAAATGGTTACCACAACCGAATCTACTGCTTGCGGTGTACCACATGCATCTTTAAGTGTAACAGTATAGGTGGTACTAACTGTAGGTGATGCTATTACAGAAACACCGGTTGTAACATTCAATCCTGCAGCCGGAGCCCATGTGTAAGTATATATATTATCGCCTCCTGCACCGGTAGCGGTAAGGTTTACCGAACCACCCGGACACATACTGGCTTTAGGTCCACAAACTACTATCAATGGGTTTCGTACTACCAGGGTAACGGGCATAACAGGAGACATACAACCATTAGTATCGGTAGCCTGTACATTGTAAGCTGTAGTTACTGTAGCGTTAGAAGTAAAGCTTGCACCTGTGCTGTTGTTGTTCCACAAATAAGTATAACCCGGTGTTCCGCCCGATGCAGTGGCAGTTAATGTTGCAGATTGCCCTATACAAATAGTATCGGGTGGTACGGTAACAATAACCGGAGTAGGCTGTGTAATTGTAGCATAGGTTTTATAAATACATCCGTTGGCATCGGTAACCGAGAAGGTATAAGTTCCCGCAGTTAAGCCTGTTGCTGTTAATGAGGTTTGAACAGGGGCCGTTGTTTGCCAGGTGTAGGTATAAGGTGTGGTGCCACCCCACACCGTTGCAGTTGCTGAACCATTATTTCCTCCAAAACATAATTCATTTACTGTTGCAATAATTTTTGCAGAATCGCCGGGTATAGTAGGTACAGTAATAGTTGCAGTATCATTACATTTATTTGCATCGGTAATTATTACCTGGTATACATCAGCATTAATGTTAGAAATAGAAGAGGTGGTAGCTCCAGTATTCCATAGATAAGTATATCCGGGTGTTCCGCCACTAATGGTTGCAATACCAGCACTGCCACTTGTTTTGCCACATAAGGCTGCTGTAGAATCGGTAGTTAAAACAATAGGAGGAGGGTCTGTTATTTTTACTGTTGTATCGGCAATACAGCCATGTGCATCGGTCACCGTTACAGAATCTTTGGTTCCGACACATAAATTATTTACACTGGCACCTGAACCACCACCACTCCATGTATATGCATACGGATTTGTACCGCCATTCGGTACAGCTATTGCCTGACCATCGCATTTATAACTGCATGTGGCAGCAAAAGTGGTTGTTTTTAATGTTAGGGGTTTTGGTGTTTGTACAGAGTCTTTTAGTGTATCGGTACATCCATTTGCATCTTTAACTGTGCAGGTATAATTTCCGGCTGCTAAAGCATTAATGGTTGAGGCAGTTGCTCCGGTACTCCAGCTATACACAATAGGGGCAGTACCACCTGTTACAGTCACACTTGCAGTACCATTACTCTGCCCAAAACACTTTACAGGTGTAGTTATTATAGTTGCACTTAAAGTGCCGGCACCGGGACTGACAACAACCGATGCTGTATCTATTCTCGGGTTACAAGATTGATCTTTAATAGTTACTAAGTATTTTCCCGGACAAAGGCCAGTAGCTGTTTGTGTGGTTTGGCCGTTGCTCCAGCTATAGGTATAAGGATAGTTATCGCACACTGTGGCTGTGGCTGTACCCGTACAGCCGCATGATGTAGAAGGGCTTACTACAGTGACCATTTTTGGTAATGCTAACTGAGTACTCGAAACATAATCATTACCGCAGGCATATAAAATATTGCTTGGCGAAAGGTGCAGATCATATAAAGTATCAGTACCTACCGAGCCAGTTGGGGTTATTGTATTTATCAAACCTAATGCTGAACTATAAACGCTAACCTGGTTTTGATTCCCAACATATAAATTGTCTTCGCAATCTAATGCAATGCCTCCCCACAATTGTGTATTTGGAGTAACGGTTACACTATCAATTATGGCTCCTGTTGCAGGTGTCCAGGTTCTTAATTTGTTTCCATCATAGGTGGCTACCAGATTCAAATCGGCAACTAAACCATTAAATCCATTACCACTATATAAGTAATATGTAGCAGCAACAAGAGAAGGGTAATAAGGTATAGATGCAGTTTCTATAAAGAGAGATCTGTCGGGTACCTGATAGGCAGTTGGAGTTAATGTGGCAGATGGCATTTGCAGTAATACATTATCATATCCCGGATTACCGGGTGCTGCTGGTTTTGTTGTAGCAAAATAACATTTACCTACACCATCAAATGTTATCATGGCAATATCGTGGTGAGTACTTCCTGCGCCTGCACCCAATACATTTACAGATGTTATTGCAGTGCAATTGGTATCCATAGTACCACCTTGTATTACAGCTGTAGAACCTTCTCCGGCACCAAGTATTAGTTGATTATCGCAATAATCAAATGAAAGGCGCCATATTTCATTTACGTTAGGGTCTCCACCAAATGTAGTTACCACACCACCGGCAGGATTTATTTTAACTACGCGGCAACCTGCTCCTCCATAATCAAGCCCTTCAGCTATATAAGAGCTACCGCTGCGGTTATCGGTTGTAAAGCCTCCGTAATAATATTTGTTTTGATCTTTATATGGGAAGGTGCAGTTGTACGTCCATTGTAAAGTGCCGGCTGCATTATATTTCTGTAATTGCGATTCAGTAGCATCTCCACCACCCATTATATAAACGTTACCTGCCAAATCATACTGCAGGTCATAAGCTTTATTGGTACTTGAAAACGTAGTAGTGCTAAACATTGGGTCAATAACAAGGATTTTGCTTTTGTCATAATCTCCAGTAGTAAACGTTACAATATTTTTGTTTACAGAAAATGATGTTTGTACTGTATTGCCATCTTCATCTTTTGCATTTGGTTCACGGTCAATAAAATTTGCGCAGGGAGAAGCAATGTGAAGGTCTCTCTTGATCAAGCCCAGATTTGCATTTGGCGAATAGTGCATTTTTACCTGGCTCAGGTCTCCACCCGGATGTACAATAATATCATACTCCAATCCTTTTTTATCAGCTGAATAATAAAAAGCAACATCAATGTTGTTGTAAAGATTGTGGTAAATAATTTTTCCCCATGCATGAGCCAATACACTGCTATGGCCTGTTCTGTCATTTGGGTTACGATAGGTAAAATAATCACTCACCGGTTTTTGTACTTCGACTTGTGCATTTGCATTAGCTCCATCCCAAGTTACTTGCATAAAAACGGGCAGTATTTTTACATTGGCATCATCATCTGCACCTGGTTTTTCATCACCATCTGCTATGTATGCACTATCGTATTCAAAGGTCAAAGCAGTAGGTGAAAAGTAAATATGTATGTATCCTTTTAAGCTCGAATAAAGGATTGGCTGGCCTACACCTTTTTGTACCTGTTCAATAAATTGTCCTTTATTTTCGATAAACACATCATGCTCGAATGGTTTATGTACCGACCAGCCTTTATGAGAAGAGGCTGTTTGCGCAGTTATGGCACCAACAATAAGGAGTGCAAAAACCAATAAGATTGATTTTGCCTTATTAAATAACATTGCGCTTTGTATAATTATAAATCAAAATACCAGGTTTATTTTGAATTAAATGGCTCAGTTTAGTATATCTAAACATAAACTAAACACAACAAAAGTAAAAAAAATGGTAAAAAAAACAAATTCGATGGCATTAAACTGAATTGTTTAACATGAAAACAGAAACAATCATTTCGTTACCAGTTGTTTATGAGTTGTGAATGTTATCTTATAAGGGTAACCCTTCCCACATACCTATGGTCTTTGTGGAATATATCGGTAACTTCAATTAACCATACGTAGGTATCTTCCTGAGCTTGTTGGCCGGATGAACCATGTTGTACAACACCGCTCCAGCCACCATAAATATCGGTGGTATAATAAAGCTGTTGACCCCAACGATCGAATATCCACATTTCATAATTTAATATACCCACGCCTTTAGCGGTAAATAGATCATTCACCCCATTGCTATTCGGTGTAAATGCATTAGGTACATATATTACAAAGAACGGTGATATATACAGACAGTTTACTGTTGTTGCAACACAACCATGAATATTGGTTACCTGCAATGTTACACAGTACCTTCCGGTATCAAGGTAAGTATGTTGCGGGTTTTTTACTATTCCTGTAGAATCTGTTCCATCGCCAAATTGCCAGAGCCAGTTGGCAATACCATAAGCATCCGTACTATGGTCAGCAAAATAAATAGTTGCGTTCATTATATCTGTTGGTTGTGGCGATAGCGAAAAATCTGCCACCGGGTGACTATAAACAGTAATATAATTAGTCAGCATTATTGAATCGCTGCATCCGTTGCTTGATGTAACACTCAGGCTTACAGAATATACGCCGGGATTGGTATAACAATGATGTGGGTTTGCGCTGTCGCTTGTAGATCCATCGCCAAAGTTCCAATTATATGATGCAATTGTTGCCCCTCCGGTTATTGTAGCTAAATTCTTAAACCCAACGCATAAAGGATAACAACCCTGAAATGTATCGGCAACTAAATTTACAATAGGAGTCGGCAGAACAGTAATGATAACACTATCCTTAACCGATGGCGTTGTACAGCCATCCTTTAATAAAACGGTATAAGTAGTGGTTATAGTCGGTGCCACTGTTATGCTTGAAGTGGTTGCTCCACCGGGGCTCCAAGAATATGAATAAACACCATCTCCTCCGCTTGCAGTGGCATTTATTACAGCAGTACCACCCGGGCAAAAAGATTTAGGCGGGCCTGCAACCACAGTTAATGGAGGGCGTAAGGTTACAACTACAATTACTTGCGGAGACAAGCAGCCGTTTGCATCGGTAGCTTGTACAGTGTATGTAGATGTTGCGCCGGGCGTAACGATAATGCTCTGGCCTGTGCCACCGGGAGTCCAGGAATATGTATAAGGTGCTGTGCCACCTGTTGCATTTGCTGTAAGTGTAGCCGATTGCCCAATACAAGTAGTATCGGATGGTGCTGTTAATGCTATAGGTGGTGGTTGTGTTATAGTTGCTATAGCAGTGGCGGTGCATCCGTTTTTATCAGTTGCCGATACCGTATAAGTACCAGCAGTAAGGTTGCTTGCAATAGCTGTGTTACCACCCGTTGCAGCCCATGAATACGTGTATGGCGCAATACCACCCGATGCAGCAGCGGTGGCACTTCCGTTATTTCCACCGTTACACGAAACATTCGTTTCTGAAACTATTTTAACGCTATCGCCTGACGAATTTGGTACAACAACATGGGCCGTGTCTTTACATCCGTTTGCGTCTTTAATTACGACAGAATAAGTTCCGGCAACAACATTATTTATGGCTGAGGTAGTAAGGCCATCACTCCAGGTATAGGTATAGCCCGGTGTACCACCACTTATTGAACCCAGGCTGGCGGAACCATTTGCCTTACCACACAACGAAGGAAGTGAGTCAGTGGTAAAAATTATTGGTGGTGGGTTTGTAACTATTACTGTAGTATCATGCTGGCATCCATGTCCATCGGTTACAACAATAGAGTAGGAGGAATTGATACATAGATTATTTACACTCGCGCCGCTGCCTCCGTTGCTCCAGGCATAGGCATATGGGTTTGTACCACCATTGGGTACCACTATTGCCTGGCCATTGCATAAGTACCAGCAAGTAGCGGCAAATGGTGTAGCTTTTATAGTTAATGGTAATGGCTGTGTAATAGTTACTGTTACAGAATCAGGACAGGCACCACCGGTACTGCTTACCACACAGGTATAGGTTCCCACGGCAAGGCCCGTATCTTTTTGGTTAGTGGTGCCATTGTTCCATAAGTACGTAAACGGACCTGCGCCTACCCCTGATACGGTGGCTGTACCATTTTTATTTCCACTACATAATTCATTTACGGCAGTAACATTAGCGGTTACAATATTAGTGCCGGTAACTGTTGTAGTTGCTGAATCCTTACATCCTGAAGCTGAAACCGTACAAGTATAAGTACCGGGCCCTAATCCTGATATAGCAGAGGTGGTTTGACCATTGCTCCAGTTATAGGTATATGGCGCAGTTCCACCTGTAACGGTAGCTGTAGCTGTTCCTTTAACTGCGCACGAGGCATTGGTGCTTGTAGCAGTTAAGCTCATAGTAGGAGTAATAGTGACTGTTTTTTGTAAAGTATCAGAACAACCATCGGCGCTTGTTATAGTTACAGTATAAGTTCCTGACGCATTAGCAGTAATTGTTTGCCCAGTATTAGAGCCTACTATACCTGCCCCTGCCCATACATAAGTTCCACCAGTTGGAGCAGTAAGGTTAACATTACCACCACATACCGATGGCGAGGAAGCAATAATGCTGAATGGGCCACATGTGGCATCAAAATATACATAACAAAAATGCGGGCCAATGGCAGTTGGCCAGCAATCTGAAACCAACGCTTGTATATTAATACAGTGCCCAATGTAATTTTGAAGGGAAACAAATACGCTGGTCCACGGTTTGCAGTATATAGTATCACTCCAGGGTTCAGAAGGGATTTTATAATATATTGGAGTATATCCAGCCTGACCAGGAGCCGAGAAAACAAGATATTCTCCGCACTGTAATGTATCTCCATTTGCCTGATCGGTAATAGTTACTAAAAAATGGGGTGTTTGTCCAAATTTATGAGGTGCCTGATCAATAAGTACGGCGTACATATAATTAAGGGCGGTATTACCTGCTGTAACCTGAAAGGTTTGGTTAATAAATGCAACACGGCTTCCACCTACTGAAGTATCTCCTAACCTGCACGAATAGTTCCCTCCACCCGGAGCTACAATAGGTATCAATGGACCTGCAATTGGATCGAGGCCCGGGCCAGTCATAATTTTTACCTGGTAATCACTGTCTTTTTTGTATTTAACGATTGTGTTATCCCATCCAGCTTCTGTAACTGCACCACAAGGACCACCTGTGGTGGGGCCATAGGTCATTGCAGTTGTAGAAGAGTTATTGGTGGCTATGTATGCATTCCATCCTGAAAGATTACCTGATTCAAAACCTATGTTGCTGCATGAAGGTTGGCAGGCGCCACCTGTTATTTTTGGATGGGGGGCAGTGTATTCTGCCACTGTATTGGGGAAGTTCTTCTTGATTTCCTGCAGGTTTTGATAGAGCGTTACATACTCCTCAATTTTAGCAGCAGCATAGTGTTCAATATCATTTTGGGTATTTATTCCCTGTCCGGTTTGATTAAAAAAATCGTTCCTGTCATTAAGTAGCTTATCACTATAATAGTTATTAAATAATACCATATCACTTGCAGATGCAGATGTTCTTTGTGCAACACTATTAAGTATGTATAACGAATCTAAAGCTGCCCCGAATTTAGCGTCGGCAATTTCGGCTTCCTCACTGCTGGTAAATTGCTGAGGCTGACTTGACGAAGGCTTAAGCGAATTGTAACTTTGGCCCCGAACTAAAGAGCTGAATAGTAACAACGAAAATGCTAAACAAAACCGAATTGGTTTCGGAAAATAAAGACGAGTTTTGCTTGGTAATAAATACTTCAAAATCCAGGGGGTAGTTTTCAGTATAAATGCTTTTCTATTTTAATGAGGACAGACGTTGTCTAACAAAAATATATAAGCAGCAATGCCCCAATATTAACCAAGTGTTAAGTATTTGTGTGCTAAAAATGAATTTGCGTAATCAGCTTAAGTACAGATAGTTATGTGTATTGTGATTCGAAATTCTTAACATAAGGCAGAATGATTAAAGCTGCTTTTCTCTGAAAAAGAAAATATAGTCGGTGCTGGGCAGGGTAGGTAGCTTACCTTTCAGTGCTGCAATTATTTGGCCACGATGATAAGTTGAATGATTAATAACATGGGTTAAAATGTCTTTTACCTTTTCTTCAAAAGCATCGCCTTTAATATTTTTATATGCTATTGTTTTTTGTAATTCAGTATCAGTAAGCTGTTTACAATATTCTGCCCACAGTATAGTGTTCACTTCAAACATCCTTACACATTCTGCCAGTGTTTTCTTTTCCCATGCAGTAGAAGGCGAAGCAGTATTTGCAACTCGCGAATACCATATTAACTGTGCTAATAGTATATGTGCCATCCATTCAAGGCACTTTTCATCTTGCACCGGCAATTGCTTCATAGCTGCAAGCACCCTATCAGTAGCCCATTTTTCATACTGAAATAATAATTGAAAATGTTCTTTCATTTTTGTGCTTGTTTCAAATTTGCTTACCGAAGGATTATTTCTGTTTAACCATTATTTTTTATAACTTGCCTAATATAGGTTGACTCCTTAATGGGGTATCTATATATTGCAGTGCAAAGTTATATAACGCAATACAACATCTTCAAAATAATAACAATTAAAACAATTACAATATGAAAACTTTACCCCTTAAAAAAATGCTTGTCTTGGCATGCCTATCATTAGGCATGTTTGCCCGTGCAACAGTAATAACTGTTACTGTAGCGAGCAATAGTTTTTCTCCGGCCACGTTTAATGCGTTTGTTGGAGATACTATTGAATGGGTATGGGCAGGAGGTACTCATACAACAACTTCTACCAGTGTACCGGCCGGTGCAGCTACCTGGAACCACCCAATGACAAGTTCTAGTACTACATTCCAATACGTTGTTACTGTGGCGGGGACATATAATTACTGGTGCGCCATTCATACTACTATGATGGAAGGAACCATTACAGTTACACCCAATAGTGTTCCGGTAGTTACAGATCCTTCTAAAACATTTGCATCTGTATTCCCAAATCCTGCAAGTGCAGTGCTTACAATACATTTGGAAGCCTATGCAGCTAATAACGAATTATTAATAACAGATGTATTGGGTAAAGAAATAGATAAGGAAACATTGAAAGGTACAAGCAACGAAATTGATATATCGAAATGGGCCAAGGGGACCTATTTGTATCGCTTGAAGTGCAATGATAAAGTGATGCAAGGCAAGTTTGAAGTGCAGTAATAGTTCGCTTTATTCCAGGGTAATAGCATCGGCATCCATGCCCTGTGCTTTAAATATGTGGCGTACCTTCCAGCCATAAAAGGCCAGATAGGCAAAACAAAATACGGGCACAACATAAGAGATGTGTGCACCATAATTATCCACAATAAGTCCTTGTATTGGCGGAATAATAGCTCCTCCTAATATCATCATAATAAGTAATGATGAGCCTTGTGTGGTGTATTTACCAAGGCCTGCAATGGCCAATGAAAATATGCAAGGCCACATAATGGAGCAGTATAATCCGCCACTAATAAAAGAGAATAGTGCAATATTCCCGGTAGTTAGTAAACCTACAATCATAGATACACCTGCTATGCAACTGAACAATATAAGTGTACGTGCAGGTTTCTCTTGCCCGATAAAGAATGCTGCAATAGCAAGTAACAGGTAGGGGAGGTAAAATTTATAATCAGATATATCGCTATTGCGTAAATAATTTACTCCGCATATTACACCAAAAGCAATTATTGGTAGAACAGTCATAAATATAGTCATGGTTCTTTTCGACAGCTTAAATACAGTAAGCGAACCTCTCCACCTGCCAATCATAAGGCTACCCCAGTATAGTGAAATGTATGGCGATATCTGGCTGGCAGTGATTCCTTTTATTTCGGGTAGTTTTAAAAGTGCACCTAAATTGCTTTGTATTGTTACCTCAACACCTACGTAAAAAAATATAGCAAGCATGCCCAATGTCAACTGTGGATATTTTAATGCGCCTGGTTTTTTCTCGGCTTTTTCGTGTGCAGTAATGGGTGGCAACGATGAAAATGCAAGCACCGAAGCCGATAATAAAAACATACAGCAAAGAATAATGGACGGAATTTTTACTGCTGCTATGTCAGCTACAGGAGTATAAGAAGTACTCATTTGCCCGAATAATGCGAGACTTAATAATACAGGGCCTATGGTTGTACCAAATGAATTTATACCACCGGCGAGGTTCAGCCTATGAGAACCGGTTGATGGATTACCTAATGCTATTACATAAGGGTTTGCTACTATTTGTTGCAGTGTAAATCCGAGTCCGATAATAAACATACAGGTTAACAGCATGGGGTACGACTGCATATTGGCAGCCGGAATAAAGCCTATAGCGCCAACTGCTGAAATAAGTAACCCTATTATTAATCCTTTTTTATAGCCTATACGCAATAGCGGATCTTCGTACCAAATGGTTACACAGAAATAAATAAGTGAGCCGAAAAAGTAGGCTATGTAAAATGCCCAATCTACCAATTGTGATTTGAACTGGGTTAAATGGAATATTTCCTTAAACAATGGAATTAGTATGCCGTTAGATGCCGCTACAAATCCCCAAAAGAAAAATATGCTGATTAGAATAACGAGTGATGATAGTCCTGATTTTTTCATTTAAAGATTAAATAGTATAAAGCTAAAATATGGTTTTTCATTTCCGGTAATTGAATTGGAATAACATAGATATAACCTGTGATATGTTTAAAACATTTATTTTTAGCACAGATTTAAAAAAAATGGCTGAACCCAAAAATAAAGCGCTCGGATTTATATTCATTACTCTTTTATTAGATGTAATGAGTTTAGGAATAATCATTCCTGTATTCCCTAACCTTATAGCAGGTATGCAGCATTGCACACTTAGTGAAGCTTCGCAATACAGCGGTTTTTTGGTGTTTACTTTTGCAGCTATGCAATTTCTTTTCTCGCCTGTATTGGGTGGTTTGAGCGATCGTTATGGCAGAAGACCTGTACTGCTTTTCTCTCTTTTTGGCTTTGGGCTTGATTATATTGCACAGGCATTTGCACCAACCATAGTATGGCTTTTTGTTACACGTATTATTGCCGGTATTACGGGTGCAAGCTTCACAACCGCATCTGCATACATAGCTGATATAAGTCCGCCTGAAAAGCGTGCACAAAATTTTGGAATGATTGGAGTGGCATTTGGAGCAGGATTTATACTTGGCCCTGCGCTTGGTGGTATTTTGGGCGATGTAGGGCATAAACTGGCATTGGGATTGACCGGAACGCTGGCCCCAGATAATGCATTACTTAAAGCAATAGATACGCGCTTGCCATTTTTAGCTGCTGCATTCATTAGTTTAATGAATTGCCTTTATGGCTATTTTGTCGTGCCTGAATCACTAAAGCCTGAAAACAGGCGTAAGTTTGAATGGAAGCGTGCCAACCCGATTGGCTCGGTAAAGCAATTAAAAAAATATCCTATCGTGTTGAGCATGGTGGGTTCCATCTTTCTTATTTATCTGGCTGCTCATGCGGTTCAGTCTACATGGAGTTTTTATACTATGATAAAATTTAGCTGGGATCAGAAAATGGTAGGGTACTCTTTAGCTGCTGTGGGCTTTGCTGTGGGTGCTGTACAAGGTGGACTTATACGTGTTATTATTCCTAAAATAGGGCAAAAGAAATCTGTTTATATAGGTTTTATTTTATATACCATCGGTTTAATACTATTTGGTTTTGCTACACAAACCTGGATGATGTTTGTGTTTTTAATTCCGTATTGCTTAGGTGGAATTACGGGACCTGCATTGCAAGGTATTATGTCGAACCAGGTGCCGGCCAATGCACAAGGCGAAGTGCAGGGCGGACTTACTGGATTAGTGAGTCTTACAAATATCATCGGGCCACTGTTAATGACAAGTCTGCTTAGTTTTTTTACCCGTGTAGGCGGCCCATTGTATTTCCCGGGTGCACCGTTTATTATGGGCGCTTTATTAATGATACTGGCTACTGTATTAGTAATGGGTGCCTTGAAGGGCAAAGACGTTTAATTCTCGCTCCGTAATTTCAGAACCGCTTCGCCTACCTCTTTTATTACAGTTTCAATTTCTTGTTGTGTGGTAAATCTCCCGAGGCTGAAACGAACTGATGAATTGGCATACTGTTCCCTGCCCATCGCTTTTAATACATGTGATGGTTCCGGCAATGCTGATGTGCAAGCTGAACCCATTGCTAAAGCAATATGCGGTAAAAGTGCAATCAGTTTATCGGCTTTAATGCCCGCAAAGGCCATATTGGTAACATGCGGTAAGCGCTGTTTTTGGCTACCGTTAACAAATGCATTTCCCAAATCAAGCAGGCTTTGTTCCAATAGTGTTCTCAATCTCGAAAGTCTGTCGCCATCATCCCACATTTCATCACCTGCAATAGCGCAAGCTTGGCCAAGCCCCACAATTCCTGTTACATTAAGTGTACCTGAGCGTAATCCTCTTTCGTGCCCGCCACCATGCATTTGTGGCAGCAATGTAACTCGCGGATTCTTCCTTCGCACATAAAGTGCTCCAACTCCTTTTGGTCCGTATATTTTGTGGGCTGATAAACACATCAAATCAATTCCCTCGTCTTGTACATCCATCATTACTTTACCAACTGCCTGGGTTGCATCGCAAAATAAAATGCTCTTTTTTTCATGGGCCAATTCAGCAATTTTTTTAATCGGGAAAACAACACCCGTTTCGTTATTGGCATACATGGCGCATACCAGTACAGTGTCTTCACGAATGGTTTTTGCAAGCAATGGCAGATCAGGCAGGCCTTCACTATCAACCGGTAGGTAATCTACTTCTGCCCCAAATGTTTCTAAATATTTGCAGGTATCGAGTACTGCTTTGTGTTCGGTTGCGTATGTTATAATGTGTTTGCCTTTTGCAGCATAAGCCTCAAATACACCTTTTATGGCAAGGTTAATTGCTTCGGTTGCACCCGATGTAAAAATTATTTCCTGCGCGTCACAATCAATAAGCCTGCTTACCTGTTCCCTTGCAGTTTCAACAGCCCTGTTGGCTGACCAACCTGCTGCATGTGTATGGCTTGCTGCATTACCAAATTTTTCAGAGAAATAAGGCAGCATAGTGTCCAGCACGCGTTTGTCTACCGGGGTAGTGGCGTTATAGTCGAGGTATATAAGCTTGTCGCTCATTCAGCGGTAAGTTCTTTGTACAAAGGTATGGTAGCCAACGCTTTATATTCTCCACCTTCCAAAGAGCAGCAATAAATATTGATACCGTTGGTAACCAATAATATTTTTACCTGCATAACCAGGTTGTAGCGTACTATCTGGTCAAATACTTCTTGAGTGATAGGTACTTCATGACTTTTGCATTCTACCAGTAATATAGGGGCACCACTATTGCTGCAGGCTACTATATCGGCTCGTTTGCTTAGTTTGTTGTAGATAAATTCCTTTTCCACCTTCAATAAACTTAAAGGATAGCCCTTTTCTTTGTGCAGGTATCCAATAACATGTTGCCTAACCCATTCTTCGGGTGTTAAAACAACCATTTTTTTGCGTACCGGGTCGAATATTTTGTGCTGCCCATCCTCCTCAACCATGCGAAAATCATGGGCGGGGAAGGTAAGTTGAGGATATCCGACAGGGTTGTTCATATAAATATATATCGGCAAAGTTAGGAATAGAACGGAAAGTATAAATTTGGGAAAGAATTATGGCTGCATCCTACAAAGAAATACTTACTGACTTAGAGAAGAAGCTTTACCACCCGGTTTACTTTTTCTGTGGCGAAGAACCCTATTACATTGACATGCTTAGTCACTTTGTAGAGAAAAATGTATTGGATGAAGGAGAAAGGGAGTTTAACCAGATGATATTTTATGGCCGGGAGAACAGTATTGCAACGGTATTAGATGCTGCTTACCGCTTTCCCATGATGTCGAATTACCAGGTGGTAATTGTAAAAGAGGCGCAAGAAATGCGCGATTTATTTACAGGTGGTGGTGAGGATAAGAACTTGCTAATGACCTATCTTGAAAAGCCACAAAAATCGACTATACTCGTTTTTTGCTACAAGTATAAGAAGCTTGACATGCGTACTTCGGCGGCTAAAAAAATATCGAAGAGCGCTGTATTTTTTGATTCGGCTAAGTTGTATGACAGGCAGATACCCGGCTGGATAGAAAGCCATATTAAAGACAAAGGATACGTTATTGGTCCAAAGGCAGTTGCATTGCTGGCAGAATATTTGGGCAGTGACCTGAGTAAAATTGCCAATGAGCTGGGCAAGTTGATGATAAACCTTAAGCCACCTGCCGAAATAACCGTTACCGATATTGAATCGAACATTGGTATAAGCAAAGACTATAACATATTCGAATTGCAGACTGCCCTTGGCAATCGTGATATGGGTAAGGCGCTTAAGATCGTTGATTACTTTGCATCGAACACCAAGGACAATCCATTTGTAATGAGTGTGGTATCGCTCTATAATTATTACAGCAAGCTGTTTATATTGCATTCACTTAAAGATAAATCGCGGAATAATGTGGCAGCCAAATTGGGTGTATCACCTTATTTTGTGGGCGATTATGAAAAAGCTGCTAAAGCATACGGGCCAGCATCGCTGCAAAAGATATTCCATATTCTGCGCGAGTACGATCTGAAATCGAAGGGCGTAGGAAGCGCTACCACCAGCGAAGAAGAACTCTATAGGGAGTTTATTTTAAAGATAATGTATGTAGATAAGGTGTCGCAAAGCTCTTTGCACAATCAGTTATTCCCATCTTAATACAATAGAACACGGATAGAACAGATTATGCAGATTAACACGGAATAATCTGTGAGTATCTGTCACATCAGTGTTATCTGTGTTCTATCTCACCTCGATTTCATCAATAAAAATAAAGGCCTCATCACCATAGCCTGGGTGCCATGGAGGCAACTTGCCGTAGTTTTTGGCAAATACTTTTATGTAGCGTGCTTTTTGAGGAGCAATATCTTTCCCCATTGTTTTAATAGTAGGGTCTGTTACTGTATCTGCAACAGTATTCTTGATATGTGCAACAGGTGTATAATGTATGCTATCTGTGGATACAGAGAAATCGACATAAGTAGGCATGTAGATATAACTCAAAGCATCCTGCAAAAACTCTGCGCTTACATTTTTGATATCTTCTACTTTTCCTAAATCAACTACTGCTTCAAAATTAGTGTATTGGTAACCCTGCCATTTGCCAACTCTAAAATCGGTACTACCATGTTGAAAATCTATTAAAGCATTTGGCCCACCGGCTGTATATTGAGAGTTGACCCTTGAGGTAATTTTTATTTTTCTTCCTTTGGGTATTTTTGTGAAACAGGATTCTACATCTACGCTTCTATTTCCATTTCTTCTTGACCAACCAGCCACACACTCTGATCTAAAAATATAAAATGGTTTTGTATATTTTTTTTCCGACAGAGCTATATTGCCTACTTCCGGGGGATATTTGCTATAAATTTCATAATAGATAGTATCATTTAGGGACAATGTTTTTAGACTGACCAGAGCAGAATCTATAAATGTAGTAGCTCCATTTTCAATATAAGGTGCTGTTAATATTTTCTGTTCATTTATACTGCTTGCCGGCACATTATTCCCTGTTCCCCAATCCGATAACATGTTTGTCTTTGTGAAAGTATAATTGAGCTTTCCTCCATTCATCAAATCAGTGTATCGCAAAAAAGAATTCTTATAGTCTTTCCCATTTAGTGTGGCAGTTTCTATACAATCATCGCCAACCATGTCTTTTTCAGAACTAATAGTAAATGTTTTGCCGCTCTCTAAATGTATTTTTACGGTATCGAATATTGGGGATGTCAACTCAAATTGCCCATCTCCGGGACAAACCTGATACATGCCAATAGCACTCATTACATACCAGGCTGATAGCTCTCCGCAATCGTCGTTGCCACAAATACCATCGGGTGCGTTGGTGTAGAATTTTTCAAGCTGGTGTATGTATTTTGCTGTCTTCCAGGGCTGACCAACATAGTTATATAAAAATGCAATGTGGTGGCTAGGCTCGTTGCCTTGTGCATATTGCCCCAGCATTCCTGTTATATCAGGTTGTGTTCTACCTGTAGTTAATGATGAGGTAGTAAATAAAGTATCAAGCTTCTTTGCTAAATTTTCCTTTCCTCCATGCAGCTCAATAAAGCCATTCATATCTTGCGGTACATAAAAATTATACTGCCATGCATTGGCTTCGGTATAATTAAAGCTAACCGATTTCGGATCGAACGGTGTTACAAATGCCCCATTTGAACGCCCTTGCATAAAGCCATTATTGGGGTTATATACATTCTTATAGCTCTGTGCCAAGGCAATATATTTATAGTATTGTTCAGTGGCTCCTAACGATTTTGCCAGTTGTGCAATACACCAGTCATCATAAGCACATTCCAATGTTTGCGAAACCGACTCACTGCTTTTATCTGCGGGCATATATCCATACTGACTCATTATGCCTTTTGCTCGCTCATAGTCGTCTGCGCTGTGTTCCATTGCCTTTAATGCTTCATCGGCATCAAATCCACGAATCCCTTTCTGGTAAGCATCTTCAATTATTGAAACAGAATGGTACCCTATCATGCAATTCGTTTCGTTAGCAGAAAGTTCCCACACAGGTAGCATTCCACCCTGCTCATATTGCTTTAAAAAGGTTTGTATAAATTGCCTGTCCAGGCTTGAATCTATAATAGTATAGAGTGGGTGCAATCCCCTGTACGTATCCCATATAGAAAAGACAGTGTACATGGAAAAATCTTTTGCAACATGTGTTTTCATATCGCGCCCTCTATATTGCCCATTAACATCGGTATACAAACTTGGGTGTATGGCAGTATGATAGAGCGCAGTATAAAATGTAGTCAGCAGACTATCGTTTTTAGACGTAACTTCTATTTTGTTCAAATAATCATTCCATGCTTTTTGTGTTTTTTTCAAAGTGCCATCAAAATCCCATGCAGGTATATCATGTACTAAGTTTTCTTTTGCATTTTCTATGCTTACCGCGGAAATGCCAATTTTGACAAGGATGGTATCAGTTGGAAGAAAACTAAATATGGCTTTAGTGTTCTTTGATTTAATATCTTTTTGGAAAGAAATTAAGGAATCATTTCTAAATAACATTGTATTTATACTTGGTTTAGAGAATCTAATATCAAAATAAACCCACTGATCTCTTGCCCATGCTTTTGATTCACGATAACCACAAACTTCTGTATCACTTACCCATTTAAATTCTGAACTTAATACTTCGTCTCTATGTTTCAAATCCAAAACAATCATGTATTCACCGTCTCTTTTATAAATGTATCTGTGTATTCCTGATCTTTCTCCAACCGTTAACTCTGCTTTTATATTTCCGTTTTTTAATAGCACGGAATAATAACCTGGAGAAGCTTTTTCTTGTGAATGAGAAAACGGCGACGAATAATTAACAATTTTATCTATGTTACCTTCAACTTTTGCAGGTGCTATAGGTACAGGCATCAACAAAATATCACCATAATCAGAGCAGCCGGTACCGCTTAAGTGTGTGTGTGTAAAACCATAAATAACAGTATCGGCATAATAATAGCCCGAGCAGCCGTCCCAACCTGTAAGGCGAGTGTCGGGACTTAGTTGCATCATGCCAAATGGGTAACAGGCACCAGGAAATGTATGCGCGTGGCCACCTGTGCCAATAAACGGGTTTACATAAGGCACCAGATTTTTTTGCTGCGCATAAACGGAAAGAGAAAATGAAATGCAGAGAATAAATAAAAGCCTGCTGAATATCTTTTGCATTGCTAAATAATTACAAGAGCGAAAGTACAAGAATATAATTGCAAAGAAAAACTTGCCAACAAAACACTAAAACACCAAATAAATACACACTAAATTGTTTCGTGGGATTTTGTGTTTTAGTGTTTTGGTGGCAAAAAAGCAGTTTAAGAAATAACTACATACCTGCCTGAAAGTGCAGAAAGAACCCGTTTTGGCCTAGCCCGTTAAAGGAATATTCAAACCTCCATATAAGGTCGTAGTAAGCAACTAAGTCAATACCAACCCCATTACCCCAAAGAGATTTATTAGCCAGAAAATTATTGACTACATAAGGTGTTGGCGAGGTCAAATATCCCCAATCGGAATAAAGGGTAAGGTAGAGTGCATAGTATGCTTTGTTGAATTGGTGCACCCCAAGCAGTGGCAGGTTTTGTACAGGCACATTCAGGAACCTGAATTTTATTTCGTTCTTTACCAGTGCATAGTCATTTCCATCTACTACATAATCTTCATAGCCACGCACAAAATCATTTGAGTAGCCAAGGCCACGCTGTATATAATAAGGTTGCTCTGCATTATTCGAAAGCTTGCCTTCGACCATTGCAGCATAAAAGAAGTTTTTAGAGATTGTCCAGTATTTGTGCAGCGACGTTTGTATATAGATTATGTTGAAAGGATGACTATTTAGTAGTCCAAGCCCAAAATCATTTATACTAAAATCTATATAGTAACCCGAAAGCGGGTAGGGTGCATAGTCGCGCAGGTCACGACGGAAGAAATATTTGAGCCCAAAGAAATTGGTACTCGTTTCATTACCAGAAAAATAATCAGTAGTTAGTTTAAGAATAGTATCGGCCACACTGCACGAATGAAAATTTGCTTCAAGGTAATGTGTATCGTATAGTCCCTGGCGATATGTATAATCTATTCTTCCGGTATATTCTTGCCTCAGTGTAGTTTCAGGTGTGCTTAAAAAAGTAAGTATGCCACCTACAGAAGTGTAAGGAATTTCTTTGTTCTGCGATGAAGTGGCTGAGAATTGCAATCCGCCTTTTTGGTGCTTATCAATATAGGGTATAGCATAACTTACTGCAAATTGCTGTGTATAGCCCAATTGAAAACCTACTCTTAAAACCTGTCTTAATCCGAGGGTATTGTTATCGATAAGCGAAAGGCCATAATCTACTTTATCAAGGCTACGGTGATCCTGTTCCCACCATACGTTAAAATTCCGTTCTTCAACCTGAAATATAGGGTTGGGCCATATATACCATTTTTCTTCAACTGCAATGGCTACGCCTGTTTCTCCCGTAGACAAGTGTACAGTATCAACGCTGACAAAATTGAAAAGGCCGGTATTTCTCAGGTTATCTTTTGAACGAACTGCCATCTCGGCCCACTCACGCATTTGTATCGTGTCGCCTTTTTGGAAAGTAAGCTCACGGCGAATGATGGAAGTCTTTGTTTTAAAATTGCCGTCAATGTAGATATCGTAAACAACAAATTTTTTACCTGCCAACGAATCTTTATTTTGGGAATGTGCAGGCGAATAAAAAACAGAAAATAGCAATGCAATAAAAAAACTATGAGGGTAAACCTTCATTACCGTTTTAAATGTTGAGGTAATGCATCAGTGCATCGTAACGGTCTTTTATGGCGGTATTTTGTACACTCTGCGAAAAAGATGCTTTTACATTATAGCCAAAGCGCTCGAAGGTTTGCAGCACTGCTGAAACATCGTTTACACTAAGCTTAATGGTTACATCCAGCTCTGTAGAATCGCTGCGTGGTGTAAGGAACAGGCTTAATATTTTTGCTCCGTTGCTTTCGGCTATCTGGGCTATTTGCGATAATGAATAATCGTGCTGGTGCAGTTCAAGTACTATTAAACTGCCCGGTTCCTGTGCGGCAGTCAACTGCGAAAAATATTCAAGCATTTTTTGTGAAGTAACAGCACCCACAAAATGTTCTTTGTTATCTATCACCGGTATTACCGAAATTTTAAGCAAGGCATACATCTTCAACACATCATAGGCGTGCATGTGTTCGTATACAAAAGGCTTGCTGAACGAACGGCGCAGTTTGCTTATAGGTTCATCAGATGAAATATGATCGAGTATATCCGCATCAGATACTACACCTATATAACTGGTTTTATCAATTACAGGCAGGTGCGATACTTTAAATTCATCCATCCACTCAAGCGCCTTTTTGGCGGTATCGGTTACCTTAAGCGGTGGTATATCTGTACTTATCAGGTCTTTGGCTAACATCTCTATTTCTATATCTATGTCAAAGCTACAACTTTTACCAATATCAACTACTTAGAAGAACGCCCTTACCTGTGCCGTTCCTGTATTCACAATATTTGAGCCTTCGCTCGAACGTCCGGTATATGATACATTTAACTGTATGTTCTGTGATATATTGCATTGATAGGTTACTCCCCAGGTATAGTTATTGCCAATATTCAAGCCTTGCAATACTTCAAAACCAAGGGGGCTGTTCCCTTCTCCGCTAAAAGCAATTTTTACATAGTTGAAATTCGCCAATAAACTGCCTTTGTTTAACACATTGTATTTAAGTTCGGCCCCATAGGTTTCTTGCGTAGAGTTGCCTCCGCCTAAACTGGGGGCATTGTCTTTATTGGCGTATGTAAATAACCCTGATATTCTGAAGCTTGTACTGGGCTGAAAACTTAGTTTGGGCTGTGTTTGGCGGTAGGTTATAAGAAAATTGTTGGTAGAAAAATAGTTAGAGTTGCTTATATCGTAGCCAAATTTCTGATCAAGCTCAAGCATCCATTTGGTAGTAAGGTTGCAACGGCCATGCACTTCATTGTATTGGTTTTGTCTCGATTGTTCGCCGGTTTCCTGCAAAACGGTTTTATTTATTGTGTTGTTAAAGCTGTAATCGGCCCCATATTTCGGGTTTAGCTGGTTAAAGAAAATTGTATTGCGCATAGAAGTATTCAGCCCCACCATATTAGTATCAGTAGCATTTTGCAATAAAGGATCAAATGCTTGCGAAAAGTTGGTAGAAGTAGTTTTCCGGTCGGTATGGAAAGCAAGTTGTTCGGAGAAGAGTGCTATGAAAGAACGTATATCTTTTTTAGAGCCCCAGATAGCCGAAGGCCTTACACTAAAGGTTTCAGTTACTCCGCTTGTAAAGGTTTTAATAAACTGGTTGGTGGGAGTGTACACCTTTATATAGTTTGCCTGATCGGGGAAGGGTGCAACATAAAATTCATTCAGCTCGGCTATTCCATCGTGGTTATAATCTGTCCAGCCATATACCCCTTGGCCTTGTGCTACCGGTATATACGTATAGGTCTCTTTTGGTTGCAGGCCCGAACCGGCTTGATAAAATGTACTACTCGTAATAAATCCGTGGAATGCGTTCAGGTCATATTGTGCCTGGCCTGTTAATGCATTTACGGGTTGCTGCCCTTGTACAATAGTGCTATCGAATACGTTTAAAATGTGGTATGTAACATTGGCTTTAAAACGGCTCTTAGGGTTTTTAAGCAGGTTAATATCAAACGAAATATTGCGTGCTAAAAGCGATTTTGTCATTTGGTTATTTAACGGAGCCAGATCAGTTCTTTCCTGATAGTTTATACCATAACTAACCTTACTTGTATCAGCCGACCTGAAGAAAGTGTTCCACTGGTAGTATTGAAATGTTGAAGCCTGTTCAAATAACGATGTAGAGTTTGTAACAATACTATCGGTATGGCGCGAACGGAAAATATCTTTCTCGGTTCCTTCGCCTGCACCCACTACCCATTGCGATATTTTGTAAGATACAACGCCAAATTCTTTATAGTAATTACTTGTATTGTCAAGCGATTTGGTATTTAATAATGAGCCGTTAAGGTCTACAGTAAGATTTTTATCTTTTAGTTTGACCACCGCACTTTGTCTGGTTGCATTGTAATGTATTCCTTCTAAAAATGCCTGAAAATTATATCCTATCAAATCTGTTTTGTTGCCCAATGTTATGCCGGCATTTAAAATATGTTGGTTATCGAATATGCTGTCGCTGGTGCGGTTCCAGTCGCGTGCAAATTCAACAGGGCGGTAGCGCTCTAATGGCGAAAAATCTTTTTGTACTCCCTCATAACCTAAGTCAGTAGTTAATCTCCAGGCATTTTTTTTATGATCAATGGTATCTTGCAAAAAGTTAACGTTGTGTAAATCTACTTTCCCTGCAAAGCCTACATCGTTCTTTTTATCAATAGCCGAAAATGTATTTATATCATTATTGGTTACGGCTACTTCTGTTATAATACTTGTGGTGGCTGATATTTTATAATCTCCACCCAGCGTCAACATTTGTTTTTTCTTGGGTGTTATTAAAAGAATTTCAGGTACATAATTTCCTTTATGAACCCCGCTAACCGGCGCAACCCATTGGAACACCCTACCATTGGCAGCCGATGCTATTTGTATATAATCACCCTGCCCCTGGTTTACTTGCGAGAAGCTTAAGTTGTAATGCGCTTTTGTGGAATCGGTTGAGTAGACAAAAATAGTATCGTTAACGCCCAATGCTGCATTTATGGTATCCATTTTGCGGTAGAGTACCTGTGTATGATTAAACACAGTGTCTTGTATTCCGGGCACAACGGCATTCTGAATATTATTGCCTATCCCTGCTAAAAACAGTTCCTGCGCTGGCGATAACGATTGTTGCAGAGGCTGGCTCTTGGCATCCTGCTCCGAATAAATATTGAATCGCAGGTTAAGTTTGGCATCATGATATTCTGTTCCTGCATATATGAGTGAGCGTACATAGTTCTGGTCGCTGTACTGAAACTCAACCGTTATACGAGTGCTTTGTGTTATTAAATGTTTTGGGGTAAACGTAATTTGCGCTGCATTATAATCGATAACATAATCATAGTTCTGGCCGCGCTGCATCAACTGCCCGTCTAAATAAACTTTCTCGGTACCCGATAATACTATAATGTATGTTGCATTATTAGGCCCTGTTAAAAGATAGGGGCCAAGGTTTCCATCAATAGGCGTTACCTGGTCGCGGGCAAAATTGCCTTTTGATATGGCGCCACCGCCGGTTACTTTCATGTAGGCTGCTTTGTTGCTGTCTTTTTCGGGCCCTACAATAAATCGGGTTGAAAATAATCCACCTTCTGCTTTTTTATAGAATTTCATAAAATAGCTTGCAGGGCTTGCCAATTCATAATCTCCGGCAATAAGGCTTGTGTTTTTATTATAGAGTTTTATAAACACTTTATCGAAATCCTGCAACTGTGCGGTATTTCCTTCCGGCTGAATGGGTAAACTGTTATCGGTCGCCGATACAAGTACGTTTACGTTGTTGCTAAGCTTACCTGCCAGTTGCAAGTTCAGTGTAGAGTTAACGGTAAGGTTTTGGCTATTGCCAAATGTTACTCCGCGCGATATGCTTCCGCTTTTATTTAAGGTGCCCAAATCAAATGGGTCTGCTGAGTTTTTATTTTGTTCTACCTGGTAAAGATACCCTGCCTGCTGCCCGTATTTTAACGGATGCACAACGTTATTGTCTTTATGTTCGTGGACCTGTGTAAGTAAAAATGGAAAAGTTTTGTAGGTACAATAAAGTGTGTCGGCAGTAATGCCATGCTTCTTTAATTCAGCCCTGTGCAAAATAAGTTGCCCTTCGGCAGGCTCAAATGTATAACAGCTGCTATCGAGCTTTTGGCCTTTGTTTACAGTTAAAGATAATGACTGTGGAAATATACTTAAGGTATCTATGGTTATGGTATCACCCAATGACATAACAATGGCTTTTTTGCGCTGGTTACTTACCTGCTGCGAAAAACCGGTTATGGAAATAATTCCTAAAAACCCTGTTAATAAAAGGGAAAGCTTTCTCACTGTCAAAAACTACGAATATCGTAAATAACGCAGAATTTCTATTTTTGTTGGGTTAAGCAACACAAATGAAGAAAGTAATTACATACAATGTAAACGGCATACGCTCAGCTATGTCGAAGGGTTGGCTCGATTGGGTTAAGGCCACTAAACCAGATATAATATGCCTGCAAGAAATAAAAGCCGAGGCAGAACAGCTTAATCTGGCAGATTTTGCCAATGCCGGGTATGGCCATAATTACTGGTATTCGGCACAAAAAAAGAAGGGATATAGTGGCGTTGCTATCCTGTCTAAAACCCAACCCGACCATATAGAATATGGCTGTGGTTTCAACGATGACGAGGGTAGGGTAATAAGGGCCGACTATGGCAATGTGTCTGTAATAAGTGTATATATGCCATCGGGCACTTCTGGCGATGAAAGGCAGGCTTTTAAAATGGAATGGGTAGCTAAGTTTCAAAAATATATTACCGACCTGAAGAAAAAACGCCCTAACCTTATCATAGCAGGCGATTATAATATTTGCCACAAACCAATTGATATTCATAACCCTGTAAGTAATGCTAACTCATCAGGCTTTTTGCCAGAAGAAAGAGAATGGCTGGATGGTTTTATGAAATCGGGATTTACTGATTCATTAAGGGAATTCAATAAAGAGCCGCACCAGTATACCTGGTGGAGTTTCAGGGCAAATTCGAGGGCTAATAATAAGGGTTGGCGCATAGACTACCAGTTGGTAAGCGAACCCATGTCAAAAGCCCTGAAAGGCGCGAAAATACTGCCAGAGGCAAAGCATTCGGATCATTGCCCCATGTTGATCGAAATTGACTTTTAAGAGCTAAATAGGTATTTTTAAGCTATTTACGAAAATTCCATGCCTCTGTTTTCGATATTTTTTTTACTTTTGAACCTTATACGTGTTTACCCCAAGAAGTAATTTAGAATAGGTTGAATCGTTTTTTCAATAGTAGTATGAATAAAAAACTGGTACCGGTTATTGCAATATGCTTGCTAATAGCAGGTTTTTTTGGGTGTAAACCTGATCATAAAAAGAATGAAAGCCACACTGCCAAAGGCGGAATATACTATGGTGGCGTGTTCCGTTTTAATGAAGTTACGGGTTTCAAAAGTCTGTTCCCGCTTGATATTATTGATATACCGGGTGATAATATTGCCCTGCAGGTTTACGAGGGCCTAATAAAGCTTTCACCTAAAGACCTTACTGTATTGCCAAGTATTGCTAAAAAATGGGAGTATAACGACACTACTTATACATGGACCTTTCACTTACGTAAAGGAGTAAAGTTTCAGGATGACCCATGTTTCCCTGATGGTAAAGGAAGAGAAGTAACTGCAAAAGATTTTAAATGGTGTTACGATCAGTTATGTACATCTAGTGCACAGAATGCTCAGTTTGAAGTTACTTTCAAAAATCACGTAGCAGGGGCTGATGAATATTTTCAGGCATCAATTGATAAAAAACCTTTACCCGAAGGTGGTGTAAGCGGAGTGAAAGTAGTAGATGATTCTACCCTTCAGATAAAAATGAAAACCCACTTTGGTGGTTTTTTAAATCTGCTTTCTGAGCCGGGTTGTTGGGTGTTTCCTAAGGAAGCAGTTGATAAATATGGAATTGAAATGCGTGTACACATGGTGGGCACGGGCCCATTTATGATAAAAGATATGCAGGAAGATCAAGCCATTGTTTTGGGCCGTAATCCTAATTACTGGGATTATGATCAGTATGGCAACCAATTGCCTTACCTTGATGCAGTAAAGTTTTCTTTTGTACACGAAAAGAAATCTGAGTTGCTTGAGTTCCAACAAGGCAACCTGGAAATGATGTATGGAATACCAACAGAAATTATTACACAAATACTTGGGCAGATAAACTCAACCGATTTAAATAACAAGGTTGACTATACATTGGATGTAAAACCTGCTATGAGCAGTTATTTTTACGGATTTCAAACCCGTGACAATCTCTTTAAAAACAAATTATTAAGGCAGGCATTCAACTATGCTATTGACCGCGATAAGATTGTAAACTATACTCTACAAGGCGAAGGAATACCGGGTACTTATGGTATTGTTCCTCCACAAGCATTTTTAGGCTACAACTATAAAGACCTTAAAGGGTACAGTTTTGACCCTGATAAGGCCCGAGAATTGCTAGCTAAAGCAGGCTACCCTAATGGTAAAGGATTCCCAGAAATTACATTGCAAACCAGCAGCGATGGTGGTAACAGAAACCTTCAGGTTGCTGAGGTAATGCAAAAGATGTTAAAGGAAAACCTTGATATTAATGTTAAAGTAAATGCAATTCCGCTACCAGAGCATGAAGATGCATTTATGAGAGGTAAGGTTCAAATGTTCAGGGAATTATGGATTGCCGATTACCCGGATCCACAAACATTTTTGAACTTGCTTAACGGAGCCAACGTTCCTAAAGATACTGCTGCTATGGCTTATACCAACTCATTCCGTTGGTCTAATCCAAAGTTCGATTCATTGTTCTCAAGAGCACTTGTAACAACCAACGATACCTTAAGGTATAAGCTATATGCTGAGGCTGACCAGGTTGCATTGGAAGATTCTCCGTACTTGTGTATTTATTATGAAGAAAACTATTACTTGTCACATAATTATGTAAAGGGGTTTTATGGTAATGCAATGGATTATCTCGACTTTACAAAGGTGTATATTATACCTGCGAATAAGAGGGTGTCAAATAATCCGAATCCTACCCCTACAATTAACCCTTAAGGTATTTTACCCGGGTATCCGTCTTTATTAACAAGGGGTTTATAACCTGCTTTTAAATATTATTTTATGCCTATACTCATATTCTTCCTCGTTCACTGGTTTCTGTCTCTTTTTTGCCAGACCTTTTTCCTCCACAGATACGCTTCACATAAAATGTTCACGATGAGCAAAGGCTGGGAGAAGTTCTTTTATTTTCTCACTTTTCTTACACAAGGTTCTTCATTTTTGAACCCACGTGCGTATGCCATACTTCACCGTATGCATCATACCTATAGTGATACTGAGAAGGATCCACACTCTCCACACTTTTTTAAAGATGTATGGAGCATGATGGTGCAGACAAAAAATATTTACATGGATTATGCATCGCACAAAGTAGAGCCTGAAGAAGCATTTAAAGGCAATTATCCTGAATGGCCATGGCTCGATAGGATTGCTGATAACTGGTTTACCCGTTTATCTTTTGCAGCAGCATACATAGCTTTTTATGTAGCGTTTGCTCCGTCGGCATGGTGGTTTTTATTATTACCGGTAGAATTTATTGCCAGCCCTGTGCAAGGCGCTATTGTAAACTGGTGCGGCCATAAATATGGTTATGTTAGCTTCGATAATGGCGATAAGTCCAGAAATACTTCTCCTATTGATATCTTTCTGTTGGGAGAGTTGTTCCAGAACAATCACCACAAAAGCCCTAACAGCCCTAATTTTGCTAAAAAATGGTTCGAGTTCGATCCTACCTACCCGGTAATGAGGCTGCTGAATACACTGCATATTATAAAGCTGCGAAGGACTACATAAAAGAGTATTCGTATAGTGTTAAACATATTTTGACCCCGACCTTTTGGTTGGGGTTATTTTTTTATTTGCAGCTATAAAAGAAAGCCTCACCTATGTAAGAAATTCATATATCTTTGCAGCCATTTTTCACACAGGCGGATGTGGCGGAATTGGTATACGCGCCAGACTTAGGATCTGGTGCCGCGAGGCGTATGGGTTCGAGTCCCTTCATCCGCACCAGTGCGAAAAACAAATAAAAACTATCATGGATATAGTAAAGGAAAGTATTGATGACACCAATGCTGTCATTAAAGTTAAAATTACCCCTACCGATTATAAACCTGCAGTAGATAAGTCAATAAAAGATTATCAGAAAAAAGCAGTTATCCCGGGTTTTCGTGCGGGCTTAGTGCCTGCATCGGTTATTACCAAGCGTTTTGGTAAATCAATTCTGGCTGATGAAGTTAACCACTTGTTAACAGATTCGCTTACCAAGTACATTAAGGATAATCACTTGCGTATTGTAGGTGAGCCATTACCGCAAACAACCAATGTAGAACTTGAGTTTGAAAAAGAATTTGAATTCGCTTTTGAAGTAGGTCTGGTTCCTGATTTTCAGGTGCCATTATCAA
>Ga0207054_1025_pt1 | contig 63438 bp, 56 predicted proteins | sample Alteio_BWMinCont_60_FD_153288 | JGI IMG/M metagenome (GOLD analysis project Ga0207054, IMG submission 153288) | Enriched cells from forest soil in Barre Woods Harvard Forest LTER site, Petersham, Massachusetts, United States -... | ecosystem: Environmental > Terrestrial > Soil > Temperate forest >... | reverse complement strand
AGGTTAAATTTGGCCTGCAAATTTGCATCCATAGGGAAGCCAGGCGCGGCGTTTAGTTTGAAATATCCTTTTATAAAATTATTTAATGCGTTTGCATTTATGTTTTCGATGGCGAAGTTTGCATGCGCGTAATTGTTATCAGGGCAACTGGCTGTCATATTAAAGCTGATATTTTTAAGTGCCTCGGGTAGCGAAGCATATTTAAAATAGCCGTTGCTGAATGACGACTTGAGGCTGAACTTTGGTATGCTGGTAATAACGGTATCCACATGCCTCAAGCCCCTGCGTTTTGTACCTGTGCTGTATCTGCCATTTGCCACTAAATTCAAAGTAAACCTGCCTTTTAGTTGCACAGGTTTTACACCAAACGCGCTGCTCCATTTTTCCAGGTCTATCTCGGTATTTACTTTCGCAAAAACCACGGGCGCTTTAACGCCTTTTACCCTTAACACCGAGGTAAAATGATCATTCCCCATATTAAAGTACATGGAATCGAGGTTCACCTGCAGGCTATCGGGATTAAGGCCGGGCAGTTTTGTGGCAAAATCAAGGTACAGATTACTGATAGGTACCGGCGATTTCTGGTTATTGATATAGCCGTTCCGTATTTTAATATTAAGGTTAATGCCCGGCATAATTTTATCCACCGCAACATATTTGCCGGCTAATTGAAACTTTATATCCCCGCTGCCGCGCAGATCGGTTTTTTCGAGCCATTTTAAATATTCGGGCGGCAGCGCCGTAACGATATCATGCAGATTGCTTTCCTTTGAATCCAGCTTAAAATCCATATCATAACCATTCTTTATAAACCCGAATTTACCGGTAAACTCTACCGGCAACTGGTTTATAAGCAGGTTGTTCTTCTGAAATTCAAAGGCCAGCGACTTGGTATTCATCCTGGTAACCAAATCGGCATTTACCTTTTTTGAAAGAATATAAGGCACGTTGTTATAATAAAAATCAACCGAGGCGATTTCGGTATGCGTGTAAAGGTCAAAAACATCCTTGGTCAGGTCGCCGCTGCCTGTATAATTAAATCCCCGGGCTATAAATTGCATTGGGATTGACCGGTCATTATAAACCACGCGGCTGTTCTCCACCAATATCAGGTTTATCCCCAATGAGGCACTGCTCGTATCTGTTGGCGCTGCCGGCGTAGGGCTCTTTGATTTGTAAACGTTATAGTTAACATGCCCTGCGCTATCAGCCTGTATATTAATAAAGGCCTGGCTTAAGTATATTTTATTGATAGTGATTTTTTTTTGAAAAACCGAGCTTAGGTCGATACCAAACGAAACCTCTTTTGCTGCAATAAGTGTGTCATTTTGAAACGGCGCACTCCCTTTAAGCGAAAGATCATAAAGCGTAAGCGTGAGCGACGGGAAATGTTTAAAGAAGGATAAGCCGGTGTGGGAAAACGCCAATTGCCCGTTGATGCTGCCATTGGCAAATTGTTTTATTTTATTGCTTACCGTTTGCGGGAACAAATAGGGCAAAGCAAATAATAATATCAGCAGGCTTACAATAGTAATGCCGGTATATTTCAGCGTTTTTGTTATTACTTTTTTAACAGACCAACTCATAAGTGTATTGTCACGTGTAAAAATGTGTCATTTAAAATAAGCCGCTCTGAATGTTTCCTGTTAGAGGAGTTTTTTTTCATTAGGCATGGCTAAAATAGTGAAACGGATGGTAATACGGGGTATGAATATTGATATTTAACACAAGGTTAAAGCAAACAAAAAGAATTGAATGGTTTTTTAAGTGTTCGGCAAAATACATTTATGAGATTGTTGAGCAAACAGTAAATTTTACAAATCATTCCCCAAATACCATAAACTTGGCCTTAATAAGCAATGTAAATTTGCCCCATAAATTTTAACGTGTCAATAAATATTCCCTCTGTAGTCCCGCATAAAATTATCAGCTTATACTTGTTTCTATATTAAAATGTACCTTAGAACATATATTACTTTTATAATTTTAGTAGTGGTATGTGACAGGAAAAATCAGCAATGAAGATATATATAAAAAATATGGTTTGCAGCCGTTGCAAAATGGTAGTGAAAACTGAATTTAAAAAAATAGGACTGCATCCGCAAACGGTTGACCTGGGAGAGATAGAAATTGAAACCGCCCCAACTAACGATGAGTTGAAAACACTTGATCATAATTTGCGGCAGTACGGTTTTGAAATAATCGACGACAGGAAAAGCCAGATCATAAACAAAATAAAGAACACCATTGTAAAACTGGTTCATTACTCAGACCAGAATATGATTATAAACCTATCGGAATTTATTTCATCAGAGATCAACCTGGACTATCACTATTTAAGCAATCTTTTTTCGGAAGTAGAGGGTACCACCATTGAAAAATACTTCATTACCCAACGAATTGAAAGGGCAAAAGAACTGATTGTTTACGATGAATTAAGCCTTTCGGAAATTGCTTACCAGTTGGGTTATAGCAGTGTTTCCTACCTGTCAAACCAGTTCAAAAAAGTTACCGGATTGACGCCCACTCATTACAAATCGCTGAAAGAACACAAGCGTAAAAACATCGAAGAACTGTAAATCTTACAATATATTCTCCAAAATCCGCAACACTAATTTTGAGGCCAGAGGTAACTTTGTGGTATAAAAAAAGTTATGAAACCTCAAGTAAAAAAAGTACTGATCATTGTTACCACTGTAATTCCTGCATTAATGATAGCAGGTGGTGGCGTTACCAAAATAATGGGATATCCGCAAGTTGTACGGATGCTTACCACCGTTGGCGCAGGTCCTTATGTTCCCGTTTTAGGCATTGCCGAAATTGTTTTTGCAGCACTATTTGTTATCCAAAAAACACGAAGGCTGGGATTTATATTATTATGCTGCTATTTCGGCGGGGCAATTGCTACCGTTGTTTCTCACCAGGGTGATTTTTTCAGCCCGGCCCTGCCTCCATTGATCCTGATCTGGATCAATATGCTTTTAAGGGACCCTGCTTTATTCTTTATTGCTAAAAATGAAGACCACGTAGCCTTAAGACCCCAATAAGATCATTTTATAAAAAATTATCAATCATGACACAAACGTATAATATCACCGGGATGACCTGCAATGGCTGTCTTTCCAAAGTCCAAAAGCTATTGGAACAGGTAAAGGGTGTAAGCAATGTAAATATCAACCTTGAAAAAGGCGAAGCAGCAATAGAAATGAAGACCGCCATTGCAAACGAGGTTTTCAAATCAGCTTTGCAGGATTATCCCAAATACCAGATAACGGCTGCTCTACCTGTTATGGAGATGCATCATCATACCATGGCAGCGGCAAGCATGGACGAGGACGAAAAAAAATTGTGGATCGTTACCTATAAGCCTATCCTGCTCATTTTTTTGTATATCTCTGTAATATCGGTTATCACGGCGTCATCTGCAAATGGGTATAATACCATGACAGCCATGCGGGTTTTTATGGCGGCCTTTTTCCTGATCTTTTCATTTTTTAAAATGTTGGATATAAACGGCTTTGCCGATAGTTATTCGATGTATGATATCGTAGCTAAAAAATTCAAACCATGGGGCTATTTATATGTCTTTATCGAGGCGTTATTAGGAGTATCTTATGCTTTGAACTTTCAACCGTTTATCACTAACATCATCACCGCAACTGTGATGACTGTGAGTATAATTGGTGTATTAAAAAGTGTGCTGAATAAAACTAAGATCAGGTGTGCGTGCCTTGGGGCCGTGTTTAATTTGCCAATGAGTTCGATTACTATCATTGAAGATGCGTTAATGATCACAATGAGTTTACTAATGTTGTTCCTGATAAAATAAGCCCATGAAAAATTTAAAATTCCTTTTTAGTGCTATAGTTCTAATAATTGTTTTTACGCAGGTAAAAGCGCAGAATATTACAACAAGTGCAGCGTTAAATAATGTATTAGTTACATATTATCGGGTAAAAAACTCCCTTGTTGCTGACGATGCTGCTGTTGCACAAAACAAAGCCAAAGAATTAATTGCAGCTATTAACGCTGTTGAGCCAAACGAGCTTACCACAGCACAAAAGAAAACTTGGACCGCACATGCAGATAAGCTGCTTGCGGATAGTAAACGGATAGCTGAAAACAATCTTGAAGGTCAGCGTGATAATTTTACCACCTTGTCTAAAGATATGTTCGAGGTTTTTAAAAGCCTTAAAATAAATAGTGCAACGATCTATCAGCAATATTGCCCGATGAAAAAAGCTATTTGGCTAAGTGAAACCCCGGACATTAAAAATCCCTATTTCGGCGAGCAAATGCTTAGCTGCGGTAGTACTACAGAAACTATAGCCGTAGACACCAAATAACGCTACTTTAGATTGCCGGTTAACCCGGCAGTTTTTTATTGCGAATTGATGAAAGTTGTATTTTTAATTGTTCTGTATGTATCCCTTTCCTTAATCGCTTCCGCCCAGCCTATGCACATGGGCAGGACAACGAAGGCCGGGGGATCAGTAAAACACCTTCCTTTTTATACAAAAGTCGGTGGCCGGGCTATTTATAATTTATATATCGATGATACCACGGTAAATTATACAGGCAGACCGAGGCCTGCACTTGCCGTAAATGGCAGCATACCCGCGCCATCTTTAGAGTTTACAGAAGGCGACACTGCTGAAATTTACGTCCATAACGAAATGGGGACAGAAACCTCTGTCCATTGGCACGGGCTGATATTGCCTAACCGGTATGATGGTGTTTCATATCTTACTACATCCCCCATTGGCCCCGGCGAAACGCATCTTTATATATTCCCGTTGGTTCAGCATGGCACATATTGGTACCATTCGCATACCATGACGCAGGAGCAAAGCGGCCTGTACGGCGCTTTTATCATCCACCCAAAACAGGCGCCGTCGCAAAAAGAATATACATTGGTACTTAGCGATTGGACGGACGAAAACCCTGCAGAGGTTGAACGCTCGCTGCATAATCAAACAGATTGGTATGCCATAAAGAAGGGCAGCACGCAAAATTATGCGGAAGCCATCGGTACAGGGCATTTCAAAACCAAACTGGCAAACGAGTGGAAACGGATGACGGCCATGGATGTGAGCGATGTTTATTATGATAGGTTTTTAAGTAACGGCAAGACAGAACAACAGGCTGCATTTAAAGCCGGTGACCAGGTAAAACTACATATTGTTAATGGCAGTTCATCTACCTATTTCTGGCTCGAATATGCAGGCGGAAAAATCACAGTTACGGCTAATGACGGCGAAGAGGTAGAACCGGTAAAGGTTGACCGGATGATCATAGCCGTTGCTGAAACTTATGATGTAATGGTAACCATCCCCAAAGACGGCAGCTATGAGTTTTTGGCTACGGCAGAAGACCGGAGCAGCTCGACATCGCTTTGGCTGGGCAGCGGGCCAAGGGTAAATGCTGTTCCCTTACCTAAATTGAAATATTTCGCAGGAATGCAAATGATGAACAACATGATGGGCATGAGCGGAAACCTGGAAAACATGAACGGCATGAAAATGGGCAGCCAAACAATGGATATGAATACGGTAATGTACCCCGAGATAACGGGGAATAATATAGCTAACAACCATAAGCAAGATACAGCCATGCAAAAAAATGACGCCATGCAAGGCATGGATATGGGGGGCAACTCTGATACTGGCCCTGTGACACTGAATTATGGTATGTTACGATCTGTAAAACCCACCACTTTACCTGCTGCACCAACCAAACTACTAAAGTTTAACCTTACGGGTAACATGAACCGCTACGTGTGGACAATTAACAATAAAACGGTTTCGGAAGCGGACAAGGTATTGGTTAAAAAAGGCGAAAACGTAAGGATAATACTTTACAACAATACCATGATGCGGCACCCAATGCACCTGCATGGCCATTATTTCCGGTTATTGAATGGGCAGGGTGATTATTCCCCTTTAAAAAACACACTGGATATTATGCCCATAGAAACCGACACCATTGAATTTGCCGCCACCGCAAGCGGCGACTGGTTTTTTCATTGCCATATCCTGTACCACATGATGAGCGGGATGGGGCGTATAATCAGTTATGAAAATTCACCTCCAAACCCGGAAGTGACTGATCCTGCAGCAGCATTAAAAATGGTTTATGCAGATGACCAGCGGTTTTATACTATGGCAAGGGTGGGGCTGGAAAGTAACGGCAGTTATGGTGAACTAAGCTTCGCCAATACCAGATGGAAATTACAAACCATGTGGAACCTGGGCTTAAACGATGATAAGGGATATGAAAGCGAAACTACGATAGGCCGTTATTTCGGGCAGATGCAGTGGCTTTACGGGTATGCGGGCTTTGATTACCACTACAAGGTAAACGGGCCTGAGAAAAACCTTTTCGGGCAGGTGAGTGATAAAAACAATATTCATACAGCTGTGGCCGGGATAGCCTATACCCTACCATTACTCTTTGTAGCTGATGCAAGAGTGGACGCCAATGGCAAATTCAGGGTTCAATTGGGCAGGGAGGACATCCCGATCACAAGCCGGTTAAGGCTTAGTTTAATGGGTAACACAGATAAGGAATATACCGCCGGGTTGAGGTATATCGTCACCAAATATTTTTCGGTCTCAAGCCATTATGATAGCGATACAGGGCTTGGTGCCGGGATAACGATGGTTTATTAGGCCTTTTGCAGGTCAAGTAAATAACGCCGATCAATCGGGGCAAATTAATCCAATAAAAAACCGCGCGAAAATAAATCCGGGCGGTTTAAAGCTTAAAATATAAGGGTTAAAGGGATGCAAATTCAGTGATTTCTTTGTCGCAGCCAGGGTGTGATTTTACTGTTTTAGTTAGGTGTGCTGCAACCAGGTTGGTAGTATTTAAAAAGGATGACCTGTCATAGTTTACATTGGCTTCATCCGTATTACCTGTTAGGTCGGCTTTTGCATGGTTAAATAAAGTGATGTTTGCGGCGTAAGTATCCATGTCCAGTTTTGCCGATGCATTGTTGAATAATTTTACGTCAAGGCTGATTGCTGAAAGTTTTCCGAATGATTTTACTTCCGCGTTGTCATAAACTTCAAGTTTGCTTAAGTCGGCTGCGGTAACCCAAACTACCAATTTTTGTGCCGAGTAAGAGGTAATGCGTAATGTGCCATTGTCGTCCTGTACCAATGCCCTTTCAGAATAGTAGCTGTTGTAAACCTTTACCTGGTCGGCAGTACCATCCGATAAGTAAAGTTCAACGTTGCCGTGTACCTCAATCTGGTTGATCTTAGTTACATCAGTTAATATGGTGCTAACTTCCTGTTTGTTAACGGTTGCTGCTTTTGCCGATAGGCTGATACCGAATACTGTTGAAAGAGCGATGGCGATGGTTAAATTTGTTGTTTTCATTGTCTTAAATATTTTAGTGTTGAGTTTTCGTTTGTTGTTTTCAATGTCCAAAGCAACGGCGAATTAGCCATACAAAAAAACGAAATAGACCACCGGTTTGAAGCAATAGACAAATACGGGATAGTAATCGGTGAAAGGTATTTTATTGATTTTCAGCTATATTGACATGCTTTTGTCGATTTAAATTGAGGGTTTATCGGTTGGGGCAGGATGGCTGTCGATTAAAACCTAATCTACCCGGATATTTATCAGGCTTTCAGGCCAATCTGCTGTTTCCCGCAGTCCGTTTATAACAACAACGAATTTCTTTGTCCCGATAGGGACAGCCCATTTGTAGAATATATTCCAACCATCCTTATTGCCCCGTGAGGCGGCAACACATTTGTGAAGGGTTGCCGCCTGACGGGGCAATAATATTTTTTTATTTTTTTCTACAAATGTTTAACCCCTAACGGGGCAAAAGTAATACTTTTTAAAATATTTTAAAAAGTATTACGAATTTGCATAAATAATCTATATTTACTCATTCAATTATAGTCCTAATAATTTTAACCATGCGATATTATCTTATTGCTTTATTAACCATCGCCATTTTTACTAACGCGATCTCAAAGTCTGTAGACGGACCAACATTTAATACACATGACCTTAGCATCACCTGGGAAGCTATTCAAAATGATTATAAAACCCACGATCAGTCGTTAAATGCCATTACCATCACCAACAATGGTAAGACAACGTTCCCGGCTACCGGCTGGAAAATGTATTTTAACTCGGCGCGTATGGTAGCCTCTGCTACCGTAACCGGTAATGCAACCATCGGTTTTGTAAACGGCGATTTGTTTAGCCTTACGCCCACCGCCACTTTTACCGAAATAAAACCCGGCGCATCGATACGGATAGAGTTTGTGGATGAAGAACCCGTGATCACCCACACCGATGGCCCCGAAGGTTTTTATGTAGTTTGGGATGCAAACCCGGATAAAGGGTACAATACCGGGCCGCTTACAATAAAGCCCTTTAAACCAAATTACATAGGGCTGATAACCCCTGCGGTTATTTATGATCAGAATAAAAATATAACTGATATACCTGAAGCACAACTACCACCCGTTTTTCCAACTCCGGTAAGCTATAGTATTCCCAAAATCGACTCCTTTGCATACTTTAACTTAAATTATGACGTAATAGCCAAATCGATAAACGATGCCAAGTTTGACAAGGAAGCGAACCAATTGAAGCAATTTTTAGAGTCAATTCTAATTCATAAATCGAAAAACGAGGCTCAAAGGTCAAAAGAGGTCAATCACATAGAATTAAAATTCAAAGAAGGATTAAATACCGAAGGATATGAGTTAAATATCACACGTTTTAGTATAGTTATCAATGCGTCGACCTCAGCAGGAATATTTTATGGTATTCAATCTTTAAAAACCATGATCCCTGCCTATGCTTATGCAAAACCGCAAAAAGATATTCTAATCCCCTGCGTTGAAATAAAAGACAGCCCACGTTTCCCTTACCGCGCTTTTATGCTTGATGTTGCGCGGAATTTTCAACCCAAAAGCGAAGTATTAAAAGTACTGGATGTGATGGCGCTCTATAAGCTCAATGTATTCCACATGCATTTAACGGATGATGAAGGCTGGCGGCTGGAAATACCCTCCATCCCTGAATTGACTTCGTTGGGCGCCAAACGCGGGCATACTTTAGATGCCAAAAACAATTTGCCGCCATCGCATGGTTCCGGCGGCGAGATCGACAATAAAACCGGCACAGGCTATTATACCAAAGCCGATTTTATCGAAATATTAAAATACGCCGATAAACTGCACATCCAGGTAGTACCTGAAATTGAGTCGCCCGGCCATGCACGCGCAGCTATTAAATCGATGAACAACCGTTACAGCCGTTTAATGGCCGAAGGCAAAAAGACGGAAGCCGAACAATACCTGCTTTACGATCCTAATGACAAATCGCAATACAGCTCAAACCAATACTGGAACGATAATATTATGGATGTTTCCCTGCCCTCTACCTACAATTTTATCCAGACTGTGGTGGATGATATTGTTGGCATGTATAAAGAAGCAGGCGTACCCTTAAAAACCATCAATTTCGGCGGGGACGAAGTGCCTGCGCATGTATGGGAAAAATCACCGGCTTATTTAACGTTAAAGGCAAGCCATCCCGAAATACAGAGCACCGCCGACCTGTGGTATTATTTTTACGGCCGTGTTAACCATATAGTAAAAGCAAAAGGGCTTTACCTTTCGGGATGGGAAGAAATGGCCTTACGCAAAACAGCGCTGGATGGTCACCCTTTTTATGTGCCCAATCCCGATTTTATGCCCGAACATTTGCAGGCCGAAGTATGGAACAACACCCTTGGCGATGGCAACGAAGACCTGGCCTACAAACTGGCTAATGCCGGTTATAAAACCGTGCTTACCTGCGTAACCAATTTGTATTTCGACATGGCCAATTACAAATCGTTTGATGAGCCGGGATATTATTGGGGCGCTTTCGCGGATATTGATAAGCCTTACTCTTTTATCCCTTACGATTATTTTAAAAATTCGAAAGTTGATAAAAATGGCCTGCCGATAAACCGCAATATTTTCATAGGCAAGCAGCGCCTTACCGACTATGGCAAAAGCAACATCCTTGGCCTGCAAAGCGCCGTATGGGGCGAAAATATTGAAAGTACCGACAGGTTGGAGTATATGCTGCTGCCGCGCTTATTAGGCTTTGCCGAACGCGCCTGGGCCAAAGACCCCGATTGGGCTACCGAACGAAACACCGCAAAAAGCGATTCGCTTTACAATATTGCCTGGGTAAATTTTTTAAATGTTATCGGCAAACGCGAGCTGCCGCGCTTAAGTTATTATAGTGGCGGCTACAATTATCGGATACCACAACCCGGCGTTGTTTTACAGGATGGTAAGTATGCCGCTAACGTCCAGTTCCCCGGTTTAACCATCCGTTATACCACCGATGGCAAAGACCCGGATGCGAAAAGTAAAATTTATAACGATGCTGTTACAAATGCCGGAAACACCATAAAGTTCCGCTCTTTTGATAATAAGGGGAGAGGCGGCAACGTTTCAGAACCAGTTACTCCATAAAATGAGCAGTAGGGGCGTTTTGAGGGCGTCCCTGCTGCTTTCCAAAAAATTCGCCAAATTGTTTTCAGGAAGTAAACAATAAAAATTACTAAAAAATAATTTCATAGCTGAAATTATTTTGACTTTTAAAGTGTTTATTATTAGCAATTAATTACATATTTGTAAAAATCATTGTTGCCTAATTCCTTTAACTTAAAATGAATTTCATTAAAATTTCAAATCACACAAATTGTAATTGTTTTGAAAATGCTGTTGAAAACACCGATGACTCCTTCATTAGAAGGGTGAGAAGGTCAGGAAATCTTAATGATTCGGATTTTAAGAACCATATTGAAAGAAACAAAATCCCTGAAGACTTAACTGATTGCGAACACGTTTGTGGTTTTCATGGTGTATCTATAGAAATATGGAATGAAGTGAGTTCAAAACCGTTAATGGATAAATATCTTGTAACCGCCTCGTTTAGTCCCCAAATTAAGAAAAATCTTTGCGTAATACGATTTAAACCAAATTGTGGATTAGTGAAATATACTCCTGATCAAGAAGAATATAATGAGTATCATTATGATTTTTTTAAAGATGATGGGTTCTTAGTCGAAAAACTTGATCTCGTGGAAATGATTGAATTAAAGGTAGTGTAATGTTTATAATAGATTCTCAATATAACGTCAAAACCTCATTGCCTGTAATAACAGATAATTATACTATTATTCATTTTGATGAATTTCCTATTTTATTTTCTGGGACAAACAAATACGGAAATAAATTATTAGGGTCACTCTCATATGAGGATGACGATTTATTTAGATATTTTGTTATTATTCTTGATGATAAACAGTATTCGGATTTTATTAATAAAAGAAAATCCTATCTTGATCTGATTAAATTGAACCAAGAGGTCTTTATCGTTGATAAAGACATCAATAACGTTGAACTATCGATATATCAGTTACCGATAATTGAAATTCCAGAAGAGTACTTACCACATCCAAATTCCTTTATACCGGAGCAAAAAACATCAAGATCTTTAAATTTTGGATTTGGTTTGAAGGGGAAATTAGCAGATTTGCATAAGGCTATTGTAAGTGATGTTAATACTGTTAATCAAAAGATTTATGATTATTTGCAGGAGAGCCTCGAAACCTTGGGATATTTGTCATTATCTCCTTTTATATATTCTCAACCGTCTATAACAGGAAGTTATAGATTAAACTTCGATATTGAGTTTAAGCAATCTAAACAACTTGATATTTTTCAAATAAATCAAGATAAAATAGGCGAATTTGTTAATGGTTATCTCAATTACATAGCCTATTCATTACCTGTTGAAAGTGATGATTTCTTGAATACATCCCCAGAGGAATCTAAAGGATTTCAAACCTTAAAGGAAAATCTAATTGAAATTTATAATAGTGTCAACATCCAGCCAGCTTCAACCATAACTGATAAGCTAATTGAAAACATAAATAATTCTGCAAATAAATTATCAGAAGTAACTGAGTATTTAAAAACAAGTCAAAGCTTCAATTCAATTGAATTAGGTAATTATAATGAAAATGGTGATTTTGCGACTATTGGTTATTTAGATAAGGAATATAAAGCCTCTGTAACTTCAAAGTTATTAATTGAGGAATCCCTTTTATTAGGTGATAATGAGGTGCTTTCAGACGAAACGCCCCAAAGTTATAGAGTTCTAGTATATCAATTAAATCGGTTTACAGGAAAGGGTTGTGCGAGATTATATTATCATGATGAGGACTACTACAACGTAAGACTCCATATTGAAAGAGGGGATCAAGAACTTACAAATTCTGTCTTTACAAAAAGCTTAGACGAGGATAAAGTAGTGGATGTAAACGGAATAGCAATCAAAGTCAATGGCATATATAAGAGATTAGATTGCTATTTGTAAAACGGCCGTTAAAACACCACATTAAACCCAACGTAATAATTGCGCAACGGCGCAGCGTTATAGTAACGGTTGCCTATAGCATTAAAATCATCGCCAAGGCTGTATTTTTCGTTGAGGAGGTTATCAGCTCCGGCATAAAGTTCTATCCTTTTTTTATTATTGAATTTATGCTGCCAGCCGGCTTTTGCCTGTAATAAATTGTAATGCGGGGCATAGGCGGTACTTGCATCATTAAGCGGGATACGGGCAGTATAATTATGCTCGATAAAAAGGTATAAATATTCGGGGAGTTTTATTTGGAAACTGGTTACTATTACCTGCTCCGGCACGCCGGTTAACTGGTTGCCGGCATAATTACCGTTTACATCATGGTAATCACTGCTGAAGGTAAAATGATCGAAGGTAAGTGATTCGTTGAACTGCAATCCACGGATAAAACCTGAATTATTTTCACCGATAAGCCAATCAGTAAAATATATTTCGGCGCCGGGCTGGTTTAGCCCCCCTGCATTAATATAGTATTCGGTCCCATCGGCATTGTAACGCGGCACAATGGCATTTTGGATATGGTAATAAAAAACCGAGGCATCCAGGTACATGCTTTCATCCTGGTTATGCAAACGGAACCCTGTTTCATAGTTCAATCCCGATTCGGCTTGCAAATTGGGGTTGATCTGGTGATCGGTAGGGCGGATTTCGGCTGTCGTGGGTGTCGAATAGCCACGGCTTACAGATGCCCTCCAGGCAAAATCGTTTGTCAGCAGGTACGATAACGCAAGCCTCGGCATCAACTGCGGCGTAAAATAGCGGTTGGTATAAGCGGTTTCATCATTCGGGTAAACATTCCTGAATTCGTAATCATAAAAGTTCAGGCTTAAAGCGGCTTCAACGTGCAGCCTTTTATCAATATCGGCCACATACCGCGTAAAAATAAAGTGTGTATTGGTATTGATCTTATCCAGGGTTTGTGCAGTGTCACGTACACCGAGCACGTTACCATAGTTATTGATATCCGAATTGGTTTGCTGCCACTCTATCCCTAAATTGGTTTTCCAGTTATAGTTAGTTCTTTTATCCCCGGTATATTCAAAGTACGTCCGGAAGCCATATGTGCTTTCATAACGTTGCTCATAATCGGTGATAAATGGGTTGGCGAAATCAACATAGGTGCCAAAAATGGATAGCACGTTGCGCAAATGATCATTAAAATGATATTCGTTTACTGCCCCGCCAAATAACATTTTTTGATAGATACCCGCATGCTGTTCAATTGCGCCGGGGATGGTTTTCGTTGCAGGCCGTGCATCCTGCGGGTCGGCTTCGTATTGTGCCAGGGTTAATCCACCCGGTGTTTCATAGTCCAGGTCTGAATAAAAGCCAAGTACTTTAAAAACATCATTTTTGTTATACGTCCACTTGTTTACAGCCTGGATATACTGGCGCTGCATATAGCTGTTTTGCCGGTATCCCCCATAGCTTTCGTAAGCCTGGTTTAGGTTTAAAGTATAATTGCCAGAATGTTCCTGCAAGGCTGTATTCTCATGGATCAAACCATATGAGCCGCCCTCTAAACCAGCTGAAACAAAATTGCTGTCGGCACGGCGGGGCACGGGACTTAATAAAACCACGCCGCCGGTATTGGCGCCAAACAAACTGCCATCCGGGCCTTTTAACACCTCCATGTTATGGATGCTGTTAAAATCGATGGCGTTTAAATAAGTATTGCCGCCCGCGTCAGTAAGCGGTATATCATCAAAATAAATTTTTATGTCACGTACCCCGAACGGCGAACGTAGAAGGCTGCCCCTGATAGATAACCGGTAACTGCCGGGAGAACGCTCCTCGGCCCTAACGCCGGGTTGACTGTTCAATATTGACACAAAGGAATTATCGGGCTGCGCATTTAATTGCTGCTGGCTGATAACACTAAGCGAAGCAGGCACAATAAGCACCGGCTGTTCAGTCAGGTAGGCCCTTACCGTTACCGGCTGCAATTGCCTTACGCTGTCCTTTTTTAAAGTATCAGTTTTTTTTTGGGCGTTAACACCCAACGAAACGGCAAAAATAAAGATGAGGATAAAGTATATTTTTACCATAGGCAATAATCAGACTAACAAAAATAGCTTTATAAAATTATAAAAAAATCAACTATAACGAAGCGCTTTTTTACTGTAACCAAAGTAATACTTCTCGTTTACAAAATATTATGCAATTAAAACGCCAAATAGTCTATTTTTGAACATATGCTGTTCAGGCAGATTTTATCCCGTTGATGCGACCAATTAGTTTGAAACTGTTTTTATCGATCATTTTTTTAGGAATTACCATCCATGCTCATGCACAAACCTGTAATGGCAGTTTGGGTGATCCGGTTATTAACGAGGATTTTGGATCAGGAACAAACCCTGGCCAGCCATTGGCAAACGGGGTAACTAATATGGGGTATGTAAGCACCGGCTGTCCTAATGATGGCACTTATACCATAGCTAATAGTTCGGGTAACTGCTTCGGCGATGCCTGGCATTTTTTAAGCAATGACCATACCATGAACCCGAATGGCTACATGATGATTGTTAATGCATCTGTTGAGCCAAGTATCTTTTTTACGCAGCAAACAACTGTTGGCCAGCTATGTCCGAATACTGTATATGAGTTTGCCGCGTATATAACTAACCTCGATCTTCCGTCGACATGCAGCGGCGCGCCTATATTGCCCAATATTACCTTTTCTATTGAAACCACGGATGGCACGGTATTAAAAACATATAACACAGGCGATATTCCAACTACCACTGCCGACAATTATTGGACCCAATATGGAACTTTTTTTACAACGCCTGCAAACTCAAACCAAGCGATAGTAGTAAAAATGACAAATAACGCACCCGGCGGCTGCGGAAATGATTTTGCTTTAGACGATATAACCTTCAGGGCTTGCGGCCCTATTATTCAATCGGGTTTTGGATCAGTAAACGGGTCAAATGTACAGTCATTATGCCAGGGCAGTAACGCTGTTTACAATTTAAAGAGCACCGTTACAGGTGAGAATAACCCTTCCTATCAATGGCAATCGAACACTAATGGCGGCGGATGGGTGGATATACCAGGTGCTAATGCCGGTTCGTTTGATGTTCAGTTCAATAATGCAGAAACAGGTACCTACCAGTATCGCCTTGGTATAGGAAACGGCTCAAATATTTCATCGGTAATGTGCCGGGTATACGCGCCGCCGCTAACCGTTAATGTAACCCCGCTGCCGGTAGTCCCTGCTATTGCAGCGCAAGCCATTTGTGTTGGTTATCCGCTAACGCTAACGGCCTCCGGAGGGGCAAGTTACATCTGGAGTGGGCCGGGTATCACAGCCAGTACCCAAAACCCCCTGGTAATTAATAGTGTTACCATGGCAAATTCAGGCACTTATACTGTATTGGCCATATCGCCCGATGGTTGCAGCGCAGCCCCGGTTCAGGCAGTTGTAAGCGTGATACCCAAAGTAACGCCTGGCGTTAGCAGCAGTAACCCGGTTATTTGCGCGGGCGAATCGGTTCAATTCAATGCATCCGGCGGGGCGTATTATAAATGGAAGCCCGCTACAGGTCTCAGTAATGATAGTATCGCAAACCCCGTGGCTACCCCCTTGCAGACCACTACCTATACTGTTGATATAAATAATGGCGCCTGCAGCGATAGCAGTAAAACAATAACGGTTACTGTAAACAAAAACCCCGTTGCGGATGCCGGTGGTAATAAAGTTTTATTTGAAGGCCAGTCGGCCAGGTTAGATGGCAGCGTACAGGGCGATAATATTACCAGTTATTCATGGAGCCCTGCAACATTTTTAGATAACCCAAATTCGCTTACGCCTGTTACCACGCCTACCGGGGATATTACTTATACGTTAACCGCCGTATCGCAAACTTGCGGGATCTCAACCAGCACCGTTTTTGTAAGGGTTTATAAAAAAATCACCATACCTAATACCTTCTCGCCCAACAACGACGGCATAAATGATTACTGGAACATCGATGCACTTGTAACCTATCCCGATTGTTCAATTTTAGTATACAACCGTTACGGGCAGCCTGTATACCAGGGCACCGGCTATGCTAAACCCTGGGACGGCAATTATAAGGGCTCGCCACTGCCCCAGGGCACCTATTATTATGTCATAGATCTAAAAAACAACACACCCAAGATTGCCGGATGGGTTTTGATTGTGCGATAGGCCGCTTACTTTTTAAAACAAATCGGTACAAGTTGATACAATATGCGATACAGCACAAATCAATGGGTTTAATAGTTATTTTTGAGGTACACCTGTTTATAAGCTTAAGCAAATGTGGACCATTAGCCTCAAATTATTTTTATTTATAGTTTGTATAACGTTTATAACGCGGGCCTATGGGCAAACATGCAACGGCAGTTTGGGCGATCCTGTTATCAATCAGGATTTCGGGTCAGGGACTAATCCCGGGCCGCCATTGACATCCGGTATTACTAATATGACCTATACCACCAACAATTGCCCCAACGATGGCGAATATACCATTTCCAACAGCCTTACGGACTCCGGCAATTGCCATCCTTATACCTGGTACAATGTTAAAACTGATCATACGGGCAACCCGAATGGGTATATGATGATCGTTAACGCATCCTACCAGCCAAGCATTTTTTTTACCCAAACTGCAAACGGCCTTTGCCCGAACACCACTTACTCGTTTTCTGCTTACATCCTTAACTTATGCATACCGAGTGTAATTACAGCTGCTTATAGCCAGCCTAATATCACATTTTCTATCGAGACTACTTCGGGGCAGATTTTAGCAACCGATACCACAGGCACCATACCGCCAACATCATACAACCAGGGCGCTACCTGGGTACCATACGGCACCTATTTTACCACACCCGCCAATGTTACCGATGTTGTTGTGGTGATGACAAATAATGCACCCGGTGGCAATGGGAACGACTTTATTTTGGATGATATTACCTTCAGGGCATGCGGCCCGGTTATACAGGAAGGCTTTTCATCAATCAACGGCGTAAAAAGCAAGGGGTTGTGCCAGGGCGGCAGTGCTGCTTATACCTTAAAGGCCCATGTTGTTACAAATGGCACACCCGCTTTTCAATGGCAATCAAATTATTTACAAAATAGCTGGGTTGATACGCCCGGACAAACAGCCGATACCCTTAATATCAGTTTTGTAAATGCCGTGCCTGGTTTATACCAGTACCGGCTTGGCGTGGCCAACGGCTCAGCTATAACTAACGTTGGCTGTCGGGTATATTCGCCGCCCCTAACGGTTACGGTAAACCCGTTACCTGTCGTCACTGCAATTGCACCGCAAACTGTTTGCGAAGGCTACCCGTTAATATTAACAGCATCGGGTGGGGCAACTTATACGTGGACGGGTCCCAACATGGCGCCTGCTTCGCAAAACCCGCTCATTATTAATAACGTTACAACAGCAAATGCGGGGACATACACCGTTGTAGCATTGTCAGACAGCGGCTGCACCGGGGCACCGGTACAGGCAACAGTAAAAGTAATACCGAAGGTGACCGCAGGTATTAGTAACAGTATCGCAATATGCGCAGGAGAATCCACACAGCTAACTGCAACCGGCGGTTTATATTATAAATGGACGCCATCCGCAGGGCTTAATAATGATAGTATCCCGAACCCCGTTGCCAGCCCACTTCAAACTACCACATATAAAGTACATGTAAGTAACGGCGGCTGTACGGACAGCACCCAAACAGTAACCGTCACGGTAAACCAAAATCCCGTGGCTGATGCAGGCGGTAACATAACTTTATTTGAGGGCCAGTCGGCCAAATTAAACGGGATCATTAAAGGCGATAATATTACCAGCTACTACTGGACTCCGGCTACATTTCTTGATAACCCGAATTCGCTTACGCCAGTAACTACACCTACTGATAACATTACCTATACGCTGACCGCAATATCAAGCACCTGCGGGACTTCAACCAGCAGTATTTATGTAAGGGTTTATAAAAAGATCATCGTACCCAACGCATTTTCGCCAAATAACGATGGCATAAACGATTACTGGGATATAAAATCGCTTAACACCTATCCCGAAAGTACTACATGGGTTTACAATCGTTATGGGCAGCAGGTGTACCAAAGTACCGGCTACGCCAAACCATGGGACGGCACTTACGGCGGGTCAGCGCTACCACCGGGCACTTATTATTATATCATCGATCTGAAAGATGGCCAGCCTAAAATTTCAGGCTGGGTTTTAATTGTTAGATAAGTCCAAGTCAAAAGTCTTGAGCCGTACGTCTTAAGTCAAAAAAAAACAAAATAGACTTATGGATTTTGGCTCGAGACTTTTAACTTGAACCTATTTCCCGAAAAAATAATTAACCCCTGCCTGGTAAGAAGATACAAACCCCGAAAATGTACTGTAATTTGATATTACTGATGGCGGTATATAACAAACATTAATTTCCATTTTTTTATTAACTACTATGCCTGCCTTTATTGGAAATGACACCCAAAACTGGCTAAAATCAGGGAAATTGTTCATTACAAACGGGGTAAAGGTACTATAGGTTTGTACGTACTGGTGATTACTGTACGTCGATAAATTTAATGATACGCCTGCGCCGACAAATACTTTCAGGTTTTCGGCATTATAGATGTTAAAAATAATTTGAGGGGTTATTGCACTGCTATATTGCGAGAAATGTACTGTATTTGTTACCGGCCCCAGGCTTGAATAGGTTTGGCTTGATACGTTGTATTTGCTTGCCGTAAACGAATAATCGGCACGGAGCACTATGCTTTGTGCATTTTTATTATAAAAATCAAGGCCTGCCGTTATTTTCGGGAAAAAACTGCCGTACTTTCCCGAAAGGCCAATGCTATTATTTGACAGGTCTGTATTATTGTAATTAAAATTTAAATTACTGTAATTAACACTTATACCCGCAAACCACCGTATACTTGAAGTGCTTTGGGGCGTAAACTGCACTGATGAATAGCCATTGATGGCCTGCACAATTTTAATAAATTCAGACTCATTGTAATCTGTCTGCAATATCCGCCTTTTTACGGCATCGGTGTTAACATTATATTTCTGGGCCAGGTTTTCTAATTGGGTCCGGTACCGTGTAATGTATTGTGCCGACCTTGAAACATTGGGATTATAGAACGCATGATAGATCAATTCCTGTGGCTGTGATTGCCCTGTTTCCAACAGGTAGAACCTTAGTTTAATATTGTCGGTATAACTATAAAGCTTCAGGTATTTGCCTTTAGTACTGATGCGCAGAAAAACTGTATCGGTTAAATAGCTGGTATCGGGTTCTGTTGATAGCTTATTTATATCCGTAGCATCCAGGCTAACTGATACAACATAACGCTCGTAATACTCAAGCCCGGTTATTGCAAATGCCAGTGTGTTTTTTGTGGTAAAGTTTTCTGCTTTACCGTATATATTAATGTTTTTAAAGCTTATATTTTTAGGGTTTTTATCCCATTCCCTGTAGTCAACAAACCCATGCAGGGTATCGCCTTTTAAAGTAACTACATAACCTGGTTTGTAATTGCTTTGGGCCATTGAAAAAAGTGGGAATAAAAAAAGAGCGAATATTAATTTGTTAAGGTGTGGCATTTATATGTGTGTTATTATTTATTGAGCAAGCCCTGATCTGATTTATTTCCCCAAAAAATAAACCAGGCCGATTTGTTCGTTGGTTCTGCTTAATTGATAATATCCTCCCTGGGTAGTAGGAGTTGATGTAAGATAATTGATAAAGATTCCATATTTTTTGTTGAATTGCATACCCGCTTTTAGAAGAATGGTGTCGTCTATTTTATTGAAGTAAAAAGGATTGCTTTGCTCAATATATGCAACAGAAACGCTTGGGACCAGGCTTTCAAAAGCGGCATTATTATAGTTTACATCATTCAGGGAAATGCCTATTCCAAGGTAAAATTTAAAATTATCGGTATTATAAATATTGTAAATGATTTGCGGGATCAACGATATGGAAAATTGATTAAAGGTGGTTTTAACATTAACATATGGGCTGTCTTTAAAAAGATATATGGAGTTGAATTTAGCTTCGGCAAGCGAAAGTTCAACACGAAATTCCACTGCTCCCACGCTTGGGACCGGATTAAAATTTATTCCGAATGAAGCAGCTGGCATATAAGATGTATAGGGCCCACCACCAGCTAAAGTATACTGCGATCCGGAATTTGAGGAAGTGTTTGTAATATTTAATGCACCGCTTATAAAGAAATTTAACTTACCACGCCCGGCATACTTTTTAGCATACTCCGATTTTGATATAATATTTATTTTGCTGACAATAGCCAGCAGGTCCGGTTCCGCATAATTTGCCGATTGCAGTGTGCGCTCCAGGGCATCATCCAGTACATTATATTTATTGGCCAATGCAAATAACTGCTTCAGGTAAGTGCTTTCTATTACCGTATTACCTTCCTTATGGGTTGCAAGCCCGGTATCATCATAAATGCGGTATTCCAACTCCATGGGTATATAATCAGGGGCTTCGCCTATAAAAAACCTTGTTTTAAGGCCATCGGTATAAGCATAAAGCGCTACATTTTTTCCCTTTTGCAGTATTTGTAAAAAAACAGTGTCAATTTTATAACTGGTATCCCTGGCGGTACCCAGTTTCGATGTATTGGTTTCGTCCATACTAATGGGGCATATATATTTCTTGTAGCTCGTTACGCCATCCACGTTAAAAACGGAAATGTCGGCCATGGTGAGTTTTCGCGGCTTATTATCGCCGATAGCCGTTTTGAAAGAAATAGTCGTGGGGTTAGCGTCCCAACCCCTGTAATCAATAAACCCATGCAGCGTATCACCTTTTAAGGTAACCGCATAACCTGGTTTGTAATTACTTTGGGCTATTGAAAATAGGGGAAATAAAAAAAGAGCGAACAACAATTTGTAAGAAATTCTCATGTGATTTATAAGGTTTAAAATTCAAAAAGAAGTTAAAAAGTACTCTTAAGGTGTACGGTAAAATAAATGATTAAAAATCCAACAGTGAATAAAATGATTTTAAGCGGACTGAGATGTGATTTCCCTTTCGCCAATAATTCTTTGTTAGTTATTCCGTTAATCCGGCCCGCTATATTTATCAGGTCCGCCTCCGTAAAATCAGCTTTAAATATCGCTTCGGTTAAGCTGGGGTCGTTTAATTTCCCGCTTATCGCGGCCAATTGCTTCATGTAAGTTCGGTCATATACACTCCTGTCGCGCCCATTTTCTTCTTCACTGTTATAATAAATTTTGTATATCAATTCTTCAGGTTGCCCGCCGGGATTGCTGCTGATAAAATAATGCACCTTAATATTATCGGCATATGAAAACAGCGTAATATTTTTCCCCTTTTGTATTATCTTTAAAAAAACCGTGTCAATTCTGAAACTGGTATCCCTACCGATATGTAGATGATTGATCTCCGGGTTATCTGTAGTAACAGTGCCTTTGTAACTCTGGTATTCTTCGACGTTGCCAACTGAAACGTTAAAGGAACTGATCTCGCCGGCAGCGTATTTTACTGGCGATGCGTCAGGATTTGATTTGAAAGATATACGCTTAGGTGTAGTTTCCCAATTGCCATAATTAATATAACCATGCAAGGTATCGCCGTTTAAATTTACTACTGCGCCGGGCTGATAGTTTTGGGCCGCCGAAAAAAGGGGCATTAAAAGCGTTAAAAAAATTAGTTTATTTAAGTGGGTCATATCACAATAAGGCTTAATCAACGGATGAAGGTAAACTATTTTAAATAAAAACAAATAATTAAGATTAATAATAAATTGATCTTTTATTTAAAAGGCCAACTATTTCAAGGTACATTTAAACATGCATCATGAACACCATTTAAAAAGCTCGGATACCATACGCGATATTGTTATCGGCATGTCCGATGGGTTAACAGTGCCTTTTGCCCTGGCAGCAGGCCTGAGCGGAGCGGTTAATTCTTCGGGTATTGTAATTACTGCCGGTATTGCCGAAATAGTTGCAGGCTCAATTGCCATGGGGCTGGGCGGCTTCCTGGCCGGACGTACTGAAGCAGATCATTATAATTCGGAATTAAAACGCGAGTACGAAGAAATAGAACGTGTGCCCGAGCAGGAAAAATTTGAGGTTAAAGAAGTATTTGCCGGTTTTGGCCTGTCAGTAACGCTGCAAGACCAGATTGCTGATGAAATGGCAAAAGATAAAGATAAATGGGTTGATTTTATGATGCGCTATGAGCTTGGCCTCGAAAAGCCCGAAGCTAATCGTGCTACACAAAGCGCAATAACAATCGGCATTTCGTATATCGTTGGCGGTATTATCCCCCTATCGCCATACTTTTTTATAGCCAATTCGCAAATTGCTTTATATTATTCATGTGCCATTACTATGGTATGCCTGTTTGTTTTCGGGTATTTTAAAAGCAAGGTAACCGGGCAGCCCGCATTTATGGGTGCTGTAAAAGTATTATTTATTGGCGCACTTGCTGCGGCAGCCGCATTTGTAATGGCGAAACTTATAAGTGGGGCTTAGAGATTAGTTAATTGGAAATTAGAGATTAGCAGGAAGCCGACCGGATTCAAATGCACAAAAAATGAAAGAAAAGTATGATGCAATTGTTGCGTTAATTGATGAAAATTCAGATAAGATAGCCTTTGGTGAGTTTGGCCGGGGCGTATCTGATTTATGGATCAATAAAGCACAGGAACGGCTAAGGGTTACTTTTCCTCAAACATACATTTGGTGGCAAAAAAACTACAGCGGAGGCGAAATACTTGGTGACGAAGTATACAGTGTTTACGAAATGGATTTTGATACGGTTGTAGGAGGGGATATAGTTTACATAAATGAATTAAACAGGAAGAATGGATTTACAGATAATACACAATTGGTAATCCAGGAAAACGATCAGGCCGAGATGTTTTATTTTGATTTGCTTCAGGCATGGAATAACGGCGAGTATCCGGTGTTTCGTGATACAAGCGGATATAAACAAAAATATGCCGATGATTTTTTAGGATTTCTCGCCGGGAAAATTAATGATAAATATTAATATCAAAATTTAAAGCTCTGTTTGACAAAGGTAAATCACCCGGCAATCGGTGAAATCATATCTGAATCGGTGAAATCACAAAAAGTCTAAAAAATAATAAATTTATCCATCTGCTCGTCAGTAAACTGAACGGTATCGGCTTTAAAAAGATTGCCATTTTCGTCAAACTCCTGCTTTATTGTGCCAATGTGAATTTTCAAAGGCATCACATGTAAATGCAGGTAATGGCAAACCCCGGTAAAATGGTCTATTCCCCTTATGTTGCCATATTTCCCTGACGACAGCCCCGTTAACGCAGACTTTTTCTCATAAAAACTCGCCGGGAAACTACAGGCATCAATAAATACTTTCAATACCCCGGGGAAACTGCCATTATACTCGGGAATGATAAATAAAAATTTTTGTGTATTGGTGATGATCTGCTGTATTGGCTCAAATTCAACACTTCTTTTGCCATAAAGGTCACTCTCAATTAAGTTAGCCGGTAATGCGCCCAAAGATAATATACCCGCTTCAAGCCCTTTTTCAAGCAATCTTTTTTGATAATATTGTGCCAGTTTAAGCGTCCAGCTTCCGGGTCTGTTAGTTGCTGATATGATGGTAACCACGTGGTAATTATTGAATTAATGATTTATTGAATTAGTAAATGATGTAGCTTTGAGTTAGCATAGAATTTACGCAAACAAGAATATCATAACCGAACAAAGTAACTCAATAATTCAGTAAATCGCTAATTCAATAATTGCACATTCCTCCCAATCAATAATTCAGTAATTCAATAATTCAATAATTAAAGCTCACTCAGTAATTCTATAATTCAATAATTAATTTGTTTGTAAATAGGCAAAAGCTGTGGATTTCTGAATTATTTAAATCCTTATCTTTATCCCGTAGAAAACTATCGAAATAGAAAATCTTTCATTCCTATATTTCGCTGCCTACAAAAAACCCTTTTATAAAATTTTAAAAATATAAAATGAGTAAAATAATTGCGTTAGCCAATCAAAAAGGCGGTGTTGGCAAAACCACATCATCCATAAACCTGGCTGCAAGTTTAGCTGTATTAGAGTTCAAAACGTTGTTGGTCGATGCTGATCCGCAAGCCAATTCAACATCGGGTATCGGTTTCGACCCCCGGAATATAAAAAACAGTATTTATGAATGTATCATCAACCAGGTTGACCCGCGCGATGCCATTCAAAAAACAGAAACCCCTAATCTCGACTTGCTGCCGGCGCATATTGACCTGGTGGGCGCCGAAATTGAAATGATAAACCTTGCTGACCGCGAGTACAAAATGAAAGCTGTACTTGAGGCTGTGAAGGAGGACTATGATTTTATTATTATTGATTGCTCGCCATCGCTGGGCCTTATTACCATCAATGCTTTAACTGCCGCCGATTCGGTAATTATACCGGTGCAATGCGAGTATTTTGCGTTAGAGGGGTTGGGCAAACTGCTAAATACAATAAAGATCGTTCAATCAAGGTTAAACCCGCAATTGGAGATAGAAGGCATACTGTTAACCATGTACGATGTAAGGCTGCGTTTATCAAACCAGGTGGTTGAAGAGGTAAGGACGCATTTTGAAGATATGGTTTTTGATACCATTATACAGCGTAACACACGTTTAAGCGAAGCCCCAAGTTTTGGAATATCAGTAATTATGCACGATGCAACCAGTAAAGGCGCTATAAACTATCTTAACCTCGCCCGTGAAATTATCCGGAAAAATGGGTTGGTAACTGCAGAAGCCACCGAAAAAACAGAAACAGTATAACATGAGTGCAGAAAAAAGAAATGCTTTGGGAAGAGGATTGAGCGCATTGCTAAATGATTCTGAAAACGGACAACCAGTAAAAAAAAATGACGTTTCATCGGGCGCCGAAGTTAGCGGCCTTGGTTCGGTAAACGAGATAAAATTAACCGAAATTGAAGTAAACCCTTTTCAGCCGCGTACTGATTTTGACGAACAAGCATTATTGGAACTGGCTGATTCCATTAAATTACAGGGGCTTATACAACCTATTACAGTTAGACGTGTAAATGCCCATAGCTACCAGCTAATATCGGGCGAGCGCCGTTTCCGTGCTTCAAAGTTGGCCGGTTTAACCCAGATACCCGCCTACGTACGTACGGCCAATGACCAGCAAATGCTGGAGATGGCGCTTATTGAAAACATACAGCGCGAAAACCTTAACGCTATTGAAGTAGCCCTGAGCTTTCAGCGGATGATTGATGAATGTAGCCTGAAGCAGGAAGAATTAGGTGAGCGTGTAAGCAAAAACCGATCGACTGTAACCAATTACCTGCGTTTATTAAGACTGCCACCAAGCATACAGGCTTCTATTCGCGATGGGCAGCTCAGTATGGGGCATGCCAAGGCGCTGATAACTATTGACGACCCAACCAAACAAATATATATACACCAACATATTATAAAGAATGGTTTATCCGTTCGTAAAGCAGAAGAACTGGCAAGAGAAGTGCAAAGGGCGCCTGTAAAAAAGGAAGGAAAACAGCCTGAGCCCATCTCGTTCCAGGTTCAAAAAATACAGGACGACCTTGCATCGAAATTTAGCTCAAGAGTTAAACTTAAGATAGGGAGCCAGGGAAAAGGCACGATTGAGATCCCATTTTTGTCAGAAAATGACCTCAGCCGTATCCTCGAAATTATGGATTGGTAAATACAGCTTTCCGCTAAGGGAAGTTTTTAATGTAAAACATGTATAAATATTTGGCCGTAATTGGGTTATTGATGCTTTGCGCTTTTAGTGTAATGGCACAAAGCCCCGACACTACAAAAAGATCGCCCGTTGTAAAAGACAGCAAGGACACCTTGATGTCGACAAGGAATGACACTGTTGTTACCAAAGCCTTTAAACCAAAAGCGAAAAAAGAAAAAGTTTATCACCCCGATACTTTGCACAACCCGCATAAAGCCTGGATCCACTCATTACTGATACCCGGTTGGGGGCAGGTTTATAATAAAAGGTGGTGGAAAGTGCCCGTTATTTATGCCGGCCTTAGTCTTTTGGGGGTGGCTATAGTTTATAACAATACCTATTATAATGAATTTTTGGCCTTGTCGAAATACAGGGAACACGGTATACAGCCCACGCCCAACCAACCTTATTATAGCCAGTACCAATTGTACAGCGCCCAGCCCGACCAGGCCCTGTACGATGCCACCGATGGCTACCGCCGCGACCGCGACCTTTGCATTTTAGGCGTTTTGGGTGCATGGGGCATAAATTGCATCGATGCTTATATTGATGCAAAGTTTGAAAGCGCTTATACCGTTGATAATAACCTTTCGATGAAGGTTACCCCTGCTTTGCTAAATCAGCAAACGTTTGCCCAAAATTCAAACGGTTCTTTTATTCCGGGGATAAAAATCACCTTTAAATTCTGATTGTAAATTTGCCGGACGCAAATAATATTATACAACAACCCGCAAATGTTCGCACAAAATTTAAACAGTTCTTTTATTCCGGGTATAAAAATTACCTTTACATTCTGATAATAATTTAAAGGAAGCAAAACAAAGTTTCAAAATAAAACTTTCATAGGTTTCACCCCCGGATAATAGATACAAATAATGAAAATTGCATTGTTAGGGTACGGTAAAATGGGCAAGATCATTGAGAAGATAGCCATTGACCGGAAGCACGAAATTGTATTAAAAATTGATTTTGATAACCTGCACGAACTTACTGCCGAAAACCTGCAAAAGGCAGATGCAGCCATAGAATTTAGCACGCCCGCCACCGTGCTGGGCAACATAGGCCAGTGTTTTAAAGCAGATGTGCCGGTAGTTGTGGGTACAACAGGCTGGCATGATGAAATGCAGCAGGTAAAGCAGCAATGCGAAGATGGCAACTACTCATTGATCTACGCAACCAATTTCAGCGTTGGCGTAAATATATTTTTTCATATCAACAAAGTACTTGCAAAGCTGATGGGCAAATATCCATACTACGAAGTACAGGTAGAAGAAATACACCATACGCAAAAACTGGATTCGCCAAGTGGTACAGCCATCACGCTTGCTGAAGGCATAATTGACAACCTGGGTTCGAAAAAAGAGTGGGTGAACGTGCTTAGTGCCGATGGCGATGAAACAGCAGATGATAGTATAAAAAACGACCAGCTATTGATCGAGTCGTTCCGTATTGACAGTGTGCCGGGTACACACACGGTTATTTATGATTCGGAAGTTGATACCATCGAACTTAAACATACCGCCCATAACCGCAACGGTTTTGCTTTAGGCGCTGTAATGGCAGCTGAATGGATACACGATAAAAAGGGCTTTCATGCGGTGCAGGACATGTTTGACTTTACTATTTAAAAGAGCCAAGAACTAAGAGACAAGAATCAAGACAGGAAAAAGAACAGTCAGCATATCAATGCCAATTAACTTTTCATCTTGACTCTTGGTTCTTAGCTCTTGGTTCTCATAAATTATCCCCATTATTGTAATATGAATTGGAAATTCTGGAACAGGAAGAAAAATAGTCCTGCCAAAAAAAAGAAAAGCGCCACACGCGAGTGGGTTGATGCTATTGTATTTGCTGTAATTGCAGCTACACTTATTCGTACTTTTTTTATTGAAGCGTATGTAATACCAACCCCATCGATGGAACGGTCGCTGCTGGTTGGCGATTTCTTGTTTGTAAGCAAGGTAAACTATGGCGCGCGCACCCCTATGACGCCGATTGCATTCCCGTTTGCACACCATACCATGCCGCTTATTGGTACCAAAGCCTATTGGGATGGGTTGGAACTGCCGTATTATCGCTTGCCCGGCTTTAGCGATGTAAAAAAAAATGACGTGGTGGTATTTAATTATCCGCAGGATACTATAAATAACCGCCCGGTTGATAAACGCGAAAACTATATAAAACGCTGCCAGGGCACCCCTGGCGATACGTTAAGCGTTGTTGACGGGCAGGTTTATGTAAATGGCAAAGCCATGCCAAACCCACCGGGCGAGGAGATGGAATACAGCTATACCACATCGGGCATGGATATTAACCCGCAAATTTTAGATGAGCTGAATATAACAACCTATGAAGGGCACCAGTTTCCGGCGATGACAAAAGAATCAGCGAATACGTTGAAGGGCTATTCAAATATTAAATCGCTTACACCGGTTATCACACCAAAAGGAAAGGCTGATCCAGGCAACCCGGTTTTTCCTCATGTATTTCCTATTCATGTGATGTTGACCGCAAACATTCCCGATTATAAATGGAACGTAGATAATTTCGGGCCTATCATTATTCCCAAAAAAGGCTGGACGGTAAAATTAGATAGCATGACCTTCCCGCTTTACGAACGCTGTATTGAAGTTTACGAACATAATAAATTGCAGGTTGTAAACGGCAGTATTTTGATAAACGGCCAAAAAACAGACACCTACACCTTTAAAATGGATTATTACTGGATGATGGGCGACAACCGCCACGACAGCGAGGATTCGCGTTTCTGGGGCTTTGTGCCGATAGACCATGTGGTAGGCAAAGCGCTGTTCATTTGGATGAGCTGGGACGATAATGCTTCGTTTTTTGGTAAGATCAGGTGGAGCAGGTTATTCAACGGGATTCATTGATTTCGGATTTATTTGAATGCGGATTTCGGAATGTCGATTTCGGAATTGAAGGAAGATTGATTTTGGATTGCTGAATTGAACATGTATTGATTTCGGTTGATTGAGTTGATTAAGTGAAAAGTTGATTAGGTTAGTAAGATATCCGTATTTTTATAACTAAATCAACTTAATCTAACCTAATCAACTAAAAACCACCAATGGGCACCTACATCGGTATACTCTTAATAGCTTCGCCATTTATTATCTTATCTCTTGCAGGTTATTGGAAGCTGTTTCAAAAAGCCGGGCGCCCGGGGTGGCAAGCCATTATCCCATTTTACTCAAGCTATGTAATGCTTAAACTAAGCGGACGGCCTGCATGGTGGGTTATCTGGCTGTTTATCCCGTTGGCAAGTTTTATTGTAACTGCCGGTATTGTCATCGATTTTATCAAATCATACGGAAAATTTAAATTTAGTGACCGCGCAGCTGCAATACTTTTAGGCTTTATTTACCTGCCAAAATGGGGCTTTGAAAGTAAAATACAATACTTAGGGACATCGGCGTCTGCAGGCTTCAAGGAGAGCTATCCCAAAAGTGCAAAACATTCATCAGCTTTTGAATGGACACAGGCAATACTGTTGTCGGTAATCACGGCTATGTTTATCCGCGCTTTTTTCATCGAAGCCTACGTAATGCCTACGCCATCAATGGAACGGACGCTTTTAGTTGGCGATTATATTTTTGTAGGCAAAGTAAACTACGGCGCCAGGCTACCAATGACGCCTATAGGATTTCCCTTTGCGCACCATACACTACCCTATTTTTATACAAAATCGTATTGGGATGGGTTTGAGTTGCCTTATTTCCGTTTGCCCGGCTTTAGTGAAATAAAACGCGGCGATGTAATTGTATTTAATTACCCGCAGGATACCATAAATAACCGCCCGGTTGATAAGCGTGAAAATTATATTAAACGTTGTGAAGGTATTGCCGGCGATACTGTAAGTATGGTTGATGGCTACGCATACGTAAATGGCAAAGCCCAGCCAATCCCGCCTGGCGATCAACAGGAGTACAAATATGAAATCGTTGGCAACGATCTTAATCCTGAACTTTTGGATGAACTCCATATCACTGCTTACGAAGGCCATCAATTCCCGGCAATGACCAAACAGTCGGCAGCAATACTAAAGGGGTATTCAAATATTAAATCGGTTACACCGGTAATCTCGCCAAGAGGAAAGTCAGATGTAGGAAATCCGGTTTTCCCAAATGTATTTCCTATACACGTTATGCTGACTAATCATATACCCGATTATAAATGGAACGTTGATAATTTCGGCCCTATCATAATACCCAAAAGGGGATGGACGGTAAAGCTGGACAGTATGACCTTCCCGCTTTATGAACGCTGCATCGAAGTTTATGAACATAATAAATTGCAGGTATTCGGCGACGTTATTTATATCGATGGTAAAAAAACAAATACCTACACCTTTAAAATGAACTATTACTGGATGATAGGCGATAACCTCCACGATTCGGAAGATTCGCGCTTTTGGGGCTTTGTGCCCGAAGACCATATCGGTGGTAAAGCTCTATTTATTTGGATGAGTTGGGATACGGATGCGCCGTTGCTGCACAAAATAAGGTGGGATAGGCTGTTGACAGGAATAAATTAGCCCCTTTTGTCATTGCGAGGCACGAAGCAATCTCGTAGCCATGCCTCACGAACTTGCATAGCCGCCATGTATTACTACGAGATTGCTTCGTCGTTCCTCGTCGCAATGACAAAGTTTTATAACCGGTTAATCCCGAACCTCCCAGCCAGCCCGTTTAAATCATTTACTACTTCTTCAACCAACGGAATCCCGTTCACTTTTCTATTGATCATTGCCTCCAGTTCCGGCTCGCCGGGAATAATAACTTTTTGGGCAGGATCAACTGTTGAAGCTGATTTAAAACGGGCAATCCAATTATCCAGATGTGCTTTAAATTCATCCACCGGGCGAAAACCATCAACCCGCATAGCCCCAACAAAATGGCCGATGCCTTTTCCAACCGGGTCGGCTGGCGGCTCCAAAAAAGCAACAAACGGCGGCACCCATGGCCCATAATTGGCGCCGGACAGCACAGCGGAAAGAATATCCACCGTCGCGCTCAAGCCAAAACCTTTATGGCTGCCGTGTTCCCTATCACTCCCCAACGGTAACAGTGATCCACCTTTTTTTAAGGCATGGGGATCGGTGGTATAATTGCCATCGGCATCCTGTATCCAGCCTTCTGGCACTTGTTTGCCCATGCGTTGTGCTATTTCCAGTTTGCCATTTGCCGCTGCCGAGGTAGCCATATCAACCACAACCGGCGGGTATTTCCCTGCCGGGAAAGCGTAGCACATCGGGTTGGTGCCTAATAGGCGTTCATTTGAAAACGTAGGTGCAACAAGCGGGCTGGCGTTTGTCATGGCAAAGCCGATCATGTCTTTTTCAACGGCCATTAAAGTATGGTAACCCGCAATACCAAAATGATTGGAGTTGCGTACCGAAACCCATCCCGAGCCATATTGCCCCGCCTTTTGGATAGCCAGCTTCATAGCAAACGGGGCTACTACCAGGCCTAACCCGGCATCGCCATCAACGGTAGCAGTGGTAGGTGTTTCGTGTACTATGGTGATATTAGGTTTGGCATTGATGCGTTTATTTTCCCACAAACGCACGTAACCTACCAGGCGAGCCACACCATGCGAATCAATACCACGAAGATCAGACAGCAATAAAACATCGGCCGCAAGAGCCGCATGTTCATCGCTGCAGCCCATGGCGAGGAATATATTTTGGGTAAAGGAGCGGAGGGAGGACTCGGAAACAAGCATATTGCCAAACTTACGAAGTTTTGAAAACTTCGTAAGTTTTATCATTGGAAATTTAGTTTCTAAAAGGTTTTATGAAGCTGGACTTATATGGATTTGACAAACTTTTTGTAATTTTTCTTCCAATAATCCTCTATAAAGCCCCATTTGGTATCTTTGTAATTTCCTATCTCTTGAATAGAGAACCTTTTAACAAACATCTTTTTGTGATTGCCCATTCGATAAACAAAAATGCCTTTATTTTTGTCGTCTTCGCAAGCTCTTCCTGATATGTTGCCAATTTTTACAATTTTAAAATTGACTATGGTGAATAAATCACTGTCCCAATCAAAGTCGGCGCAGCCACTTCTATGGTAAGAATAATAAAAAGTTGTATTCGGAATTCTTTTTGGATCCTGATAATTTGAGAAACGATTTACTTTGACAAATCGTTTTAAATGTTTACTGTAGAGGAGCAGCTCGCGTATATCGGGAACATTTGATTGGTGTATGATGAACAGATCTTTATAGCCATCACCATTAAAATCCGTAAACTCTAACTGTTCGATCCCATCAAAATCAAGGTCTTTACTCTCTATATGACACACAGTTTTACCATCTTGAAGTACGATTGAGACGGATAAGTCTTTATTGACTATGGCTTTATAGAAAACGCCATCAACTTTGGCAGTCGTATATTGCGTATAATTTTGCGGTGTTTGCTTTGGAAAAAGCAAAGAGAAGAAAATCAATAGGAACTGCATCAGGAAAAGCTTTATAGTAAAAATAGTTATTTTTCCTCCGTCAGCACCGTAAACTTAAACTCCAGCGGCTCAAAGTTGCGGATAAGTTCATCGATAAAACCCTGCCCCCATTTTACATAAAACAGGCCGAAATTTTCGGCGCGTTCCTGCAGGCTGTCTTTCGGGAAAAGAGCATTTTTTATATCCTCTACCTGTTCCAGGCGGGTATAGTAGTTGCGTTTCTCGGCTTTTATTAATTTTTTTTCAAGGTTATCAATGGCATGTTTTAACCTGGCCTGCACAGCATCGGCAGATGGCGCAAGGGTGTTGTCAATTTTATAAGCGCGCAGCTTTATCTTTTCAAAAACACTGCTTAATTCGCGCCATTCTTCAGTCAGGCTTAGGGTATGTTTGCTGTGTTTTTTTATCCAGCCGTTTTTTATTTCATCCACGCTTTTAAACAGGTCGGTTGGCTGCAATTCCATTTTAGCTATTTTTGCGGCTGTTTCTTTTTCAATGACCAAACCGGAATTACGAAGTATCAGGATAGGAAAATCAACTTTATAATGATCGAAATTTGATTTTAGTTCCAGCCAGTAAACCACCTCAGCGCCGCCGCCTATATAGGCTATATTTGGTAAAATACACTCCTGGTACAGTGGCCGCATCACTACATTGGGACTAAACCTTTCTGGATATTCGTGGATCTCTTTTTTCAATTCAGCTTCCGAAAAACTGATCTCACTGTTTAATACCTTGTAAAGCCCATCTTCAAAAACTATACGTTCGCGCAGGCCATCCAATAAATAAAAGAAATTTATTTCGCGCGGGTTTACCTGTATGTGTACATCTAATGCCTCTAACTTTTCGTTAGTTGCACTGATATTTTTAAAGCTGTTTTGTTCAATGATGTCACGTTCAATAATCGGTGCAAACTGTTGTTTAAACTGGCGGTCGTCCGCGTCGATGATAACCAGCCCATATTGGCCAAACAGGGCATTAACCAAATAACGGGTTGCATCTGCAAGCTTATCAAATTTGGCGTAGGCTGTTTCTACTATTTCGGCAAGATCGTGGGCATGTTTTTCAATGCCTAAAGCGCCTTTGTACTGGTTTAAGGCCTGTCGCATGGTATCGGGGTTTATGCGGCCGGTTGCGCCGGATGCTTCGTACCACCAATGCACCTTTTTGCCGCCGATATTGGTATAATTTATCTCGGCAAAATCATGGTCTTCTGATGCCATCCAGTAAACGGGCACAAAGTTTTTATCAGGGAAGGCCTGCTTTAGCTCCTGCGATAATTTTATGGCCGTTACAATTTTGTAGATGAAATACAGGGGGCCGGCAAAGATATTGAGCTGGTGGCCGGTGGTTATTGTATAGGCATCATGTGAACCAAGCAGTTTTATATTGTCTTTAACGATTTGTGAATGGTGAGCAGTGAATTGTGAAGGGTTGGAATATTGGGAATTTAAAACATTGACCAATATTTCCCGGTCGGCAATTACTTTTTTATGCTTTAACAGATCGACGAAACCGTTCAGATCGGGCCTGTGACTATAAAATTGACGGAGTTCCTGGTGATCTTCCAGGTAATCGATAACGGTAGGGGAAAATGATCCCGTGTCTTTGTAGCTTATACAGGCAGCGTCCATGTTTTTGATTTCGGAATAACGCTAATTTTCTCTTTGTCATTCTGAGCGGAGCGAAGAATCTTCTGCTATTTGCATAGCGGACTATTGCAGGGCGACCATTGCAGGGCGGAGAAGATTCTTCGCTTCGCTCAGAATGACAAACTGTTGGTTTCGTAATTTTATAAAACAAACCTCTTTTAGCAATGCCGAATTTAGATTTTTAAATTTCTAAAACAGAAACCGGGCTGTTAAAAACCGTTTATTTTACAATATGTCCATAAAGGTCAAAGTCTTCGGCGGTGTCAACCTGCACGTTTACAAAGCTGCCGATGGTGGCATAATCCTTTTTGGCATCTATTAAAACTTCATTATCAACCTCGGGCGAATCGAATTCAGTACGCCCAACAAAATAATTTCCGTCTTTTTTATCAATTAAAACTTTATAAGTATGGCCAATTTTCTCCTGGTTTTTTTCAAAAGATATCTCCTGCTGTAATTCCATTATCGCATCGGCGCGTTGCTGTTTTACCTCGGCAGGCACATCATCAACAAGCGCGTAAGCATGCGTTTTTTCCTCGTGCGAATAAGTGAAGCAACCCAAACGGTCGAATTTTGTTTCCTGCACCCATTGCTGCATTTCTTCAAAATCCTGTTCAGTTTCGCCGGGATAGCCGGTGATCAGTGTGGTACGCATGGCAATACCCGGCACTTTATCACGTATTTCATTCACCAGGTCGATGGTTTTTTGTTTGGTGATACCGCGGCGCATCGACTTAAGCATATTGTCGCTGATATGCTGTAAAGGCATATCCATGTACTTGCAGATATTGGCGCGCTCGTTCATCACATCCAGTATTTCCATCGGGAAGCCCGAAGGATAAGCATATTGCAGCCTGATCCACTCGATACCATCAACATCAGATAAGCGGCGGAGCAATTCATCCAAATTACGCTTGCCATAAAGGTCGAGGCCGTAATAGGTCAGATCCTGTGCAATTAGTATGAGTTCTTTAGTGCCATTTTTGGCTAAATTTTGCGCATCCTTTACCAATTGCTCAATAGGCTGGCTCAAATGTTTGCCGCGCATTAGCGGGATGGCGCAAAAGGAGCAGGGACGGTTGCAGCCCTCGGCAATTTTAAAATAGGCAAAATGGGATGGGGTAGTCAAAAGCCGTTCACCGATCAATTCATGCTTATAATCCGCCCCGATTGAGGTTAACAGGTTTTGCAGGTCGTTGGTGCCAAACCAGCCGTTTACATTGGTGATTTCTGCTTCAAGTTCAGGTTTATAACGTTCCGAAAGGCAGCCGGTAACTATTACCTGCCCAACTTTGCCTTGTTCTTTAAGCTCGCTGTATTGAAGGATAGTATCAATAGATTCCTGCTTAGCGTTATCAATAAAACCACAGGTATTTATCACGATGATATCACCGCTGTTTACCTTGTCCGACTCGTGTACAACATCAAAATGATTGCCTTTGAGCTGACCCATCAGGATCTCGGAGTCGTATATGTTTTTTGAGCAGCCTAAAGTAACTACGTTTACACGTGGTTTGCTTTTTATTTCGGGCTGATAAATTTCTTTTGTTCTCATTTTTTTGGGGATTTCACCGATTTTTTAGAAGTGATTTCACCGATTTTTTTTGACGGATTTCACCGATTTTTTGGGTGATTTCATGGATTGTTTTTTGATTTTTAACGTGCTTATATTTTATACTGATAAACTTTTTACTTCACAGCTTGGGTTTCCAAAATTTATAAGTAACCCTGTTTTAACTTTACTTGCTTTCAGATAGGATAACACCTGAATTTGGAAAAGCTTTGGAAGGATACCCGTTACCGCTTTAAGTTCGATGATTACTATATTTTCAACAAATATGTCGCACCGGAAGTTGCCAACAAACTGATCTTTAAAAGTAACGTTAAATTCTTTTTCAGCTACAAAACTAAAGTTTTCAATTTGCAGCTGATGTTGTAATGCTTTAGAATAAATTTTTTCATTAAAACCAGGCCCTAATAACCGATGAACTTCGAAACAGCAGCCAATTATCTTTTCGGTAAGTGCATCCCGTTCAAAGCCTGCCATCTTTAAATCTGTGAAATCTTTTTTATAATCTGCGAAATCAGGCCTTGAAAAGGCTATTTACAAAAGCTTGCCTGTCAAACAACTGCAAATCATCCTTTCCCTCACCTACCCCTATATATTTTACCGGTATTTTAAACTGGTCTGAAATGCCTATTACCACGCCACCTTTCGCCGTCCCATCAAGCTTGGTCAATGCCAGGGCGTTAACGGCTGTAGCTTCGGTAAACTGTTTGCATTGCTCAATGGCATTTTGCCCGGTTGACGCATCCAGCACCAGCAATATCTCATGCGGGGCACCAGGGACAACCTTTTGCATTACGTTTTTTATCTTAGTAAGCTCGTTCATCAGGCCTACCTTATTATGTAAACGACCGGCGGTATCAATAATTGCCACATCATCGCCATTGGCCACCGCGGAACGCAATGTATCATAAGCCACCGAAGCCGGGTCAGACCCCATGGCCTGGGCCACAACTTTTACGCCTATGCGTTCACCCCATAACTGTATCTGGCCAACTGCGGCAGCGCGGAAGGTATCAGCTGCTCCAATAACCACCTGGCTGCCTGCCTGTTTTAACTTATGGGCCAGTTTGCCAATGGTTGTGGTTTTGCCTACGCCATTTACGCCTACCACCATAATTACGTAAGGCTTGTGGCTGCCATATTCGAAGTTCGAGAAATCGTTGCTGTTATTTTCGGCGAGGAGTTGCTGGATTTCGTCTTTTAACAGGTTATTCAATTCGGACGTGCCGACATATTTATCGCGCGCTACGCGGGCCTGTATGCGTTCGATGATCTTCAGTGTGGTTTTAACGCCAACATCCGAGGTCACCAGCACTTCTTCAAGTTCATCCAGCACATCGTCGTCAACTGTCGACTTGCCGGCAATTACCTTGGTGATCTTTGAAAAAAAGTTATCCTTGGTTTTTTCCAAACCGGTATCCAGCGCCTCTTGTTCCTGCGGCGTGCTTTCCTTTTTTTTGAAAAAATCGAATAATCCCATTGTTGCCTCACCTAAATCCTCTCCAAAGGAGAGGACTTTTAGAATTTAATTGTTTTTTAGCATCCTCTCCGTTTTTTACCCTCTCCAAAGGAGAGGGTAGGGTGAGGCTTAACAAAAAAAGCCTTCTCGTAAAACAAGATGGCTTTTATATTTTGATCGGACCTGACCGGTTATAATTTCCCGGCTATCGCGTCTTTTATAAAATCGTTAGCTACGATCTGTTCTTTAAATGAGTAAGCACCTGTACGTGGCGATTTCACCATGGTGATTACTTTTGAATAATCTTTGCCTTTACCTGCTACTTTCAGCGTTGCAACTACTTTCTTTGCCATCTCTTTTTAATTTTGAATTATTGAATTATAGAAGATTTAACCTAATCAACCACTCACTTAATAAACCCAATCAACCAATTATTTTATTTCTTTATGAACTGTTACTTTTCTTAAAACCGGGTTGAATTTCTTCATTTCCAGTCTTTCAGTTGTATTCTTTTTGTTCTTGGTAGTAATATAACGCGACATACCAGGCATGCCGCTTGTTTTATGCTCGGTGCATTCTAAAATTACCTGAACCCTGTTGCCTTTCTTAGCCATCTTTTTAATTATTGAGTTAGTAAATTAGTGAATTGGCGATTTGTTAAACCTAATCAACTCAATCAACCATTCAACCTAATCAACTAAATATATCCCTTTTTTACAAATTTATTGATACAGGCAGTGATGCCATTTTTGCTGATAGTTTTAACAGCTGAAGTTGAAACCTTTAAGGTTATCCACTTATCTTCCTCAGGAATATAAAACTTCTTAAGCTTTAAGTTTGGATGAAACCTGCGTTTAGTTTTAACGTTTGAGTTTGAAACGTTATTACCAACCAAAGATCCTTTTCCTGTTAGATCACAAATTCTTGACATGACAAATCTTTTTAATTCTACCCCTTTTTGTAAAGAGTTTGCAAATATCAGGATTTTAAGTTGAATAGGCAATAGTGATTTGAAAAATATTTTTGAAAAAGATTGGTTGGCGATTTTCGGCTAGATATCAGCCTGAGCGGGAATGTAAAGTTCAGCTTTATCACTGCGCATCCTGACCCTAATTGAAATCTCAGGAGTTCGCTATAATCGAACAACTTTATTTTTTCAAATGCTCTGGCAAGGGATGTTTACGTAAAAATGCTGCGGCTTTTTCTTCTTTTTTTATAAAAAAAGGTTCATCAGCATAACTCCTAACTTTATCGTTTACAATAATATTATATTCCTTTTCTCTAACCGATGCTTTCTTAACTGTGGACATAAAAACTCCTTTCCTTTATTTCAAATATACCGCATTATTTTCTTTTCACCAAGAATGCTTCATAATTCACGTTTATCGTGAAATCCTGCCAGGAGCCGTCCTTATAACCCCAAACGTCAAAATCCATGTCAATTGCTTTCCACAATCGTCCAATTCCCATTTGATAAAGCCTGGTCCTGGCGGCAGTGCTGCCTTCAGCATAAATAAAATGATTACCATAATGATCACAAAACGCATTGATAGTATTCGCTACTGTGGCCAAGACCATATCTTTATCCCGGTTGTTACTAATCACAGTATCGCTAACTACACCTTTCTCGTTTTCATCCCCAAATGCCAAGTTATAAGTCACAGGATCATTTGCAATCCTTCTGTACCTAACGATTTTCTTGATCCTGCCTTGTGGCCCCTCACTATAAAATTCATAATCCTGAAAATCCGTTGTAAAAAATGTATAGTGATCCAAATTCATAATTATCTTTGGCTTTGCTTTCCAAACATAACGAATTCTTATCGGCCAAAGATTATATTGATTAAAGCGAAGCTTTTCTGTCGCCAGCGAAAGTTTAGGGTCAATTGGGGTGGTTGTTGACCCATTAGATGAAGATGCCGTTGCCTTCTACAAAAAATTCGGGTTTATCCTGCTGCCCGACAGTGGAAAGATGTTCCTGCCGATGGCGGATGTGGCGCTGTTGGGGTTGTGATGGTGTATTTCGAAGAATTTGAAAACAGGACATTGTAATTAATCATTAATTGTTAAATTTGTATATGAGCATCCAGGTTTATCCATATAACGACCAAGAGGAAAAAGCGCTTTTAGATTTTCTTAACAGCCGCCACTACAATTATAAGACGGCCTATGAAAGTGAAATACCTGATGCTGATTTTTTGAACCAGTACAATAAGGAATTAGACGAAGCCGAAGCTCAAATTGATGCAGGCGATTACTTAACTCATGATGAGGTGAAAAAATTCCTCGCCGATAAAAGAAACCGGGTTAGTGGTAGTTAAATGGTCGAAACCAGCGCTAAGTCAGTTGGATAAAACGCTCGATTTTATTATAGGCGAAGGTTTTATTTCTTATGCGGCCAAGCTTGAGGAAAGCGTTTTACAGGATCTACACTCCATCTGGACGAGCTGTCTTTAGGATTATTTGAATGTCGGAAAGTGAAAAACCAAATTCGTCTTGCTCATGAGGTTCTCCGGCCACAACTTTTTCTTCTGTGAGAATATTATAAAGATAATCCAGATCATCAATAAAAGATGCCGGGATTTTTGAATTCGCATTTAGCACCTGGTACCATGTACACCATGCAACACGCTTGTCTGCTCCCAAACCACTAAAATGCGCTGCGTTTCTGTTAACCACAAACAGCAAAATTTTACTGTAAGCCGACACCCGATCAAATCCAAGGCTTGAAAGAACCAGCCTTTGATCATTTTGATCAATCCAAGCCGAAATTTTATCTATCCACTCAACGGTTTTCGGATAAAAGTTTTTCATTCTGCTGTTGCGCTGTTTCATAGACTTACCGAATGGGTCTTGCCATTTTAACTGGAACAACGCAAGTGTCCCTGTAAATTTGTTGAGTATGGCTGCATCGATATCCGTATGAATCCTGTTGATTTTGATTATTACGCTTTTGTTTACCTTCATATATTTATTGTCGTCAAAAATGTAATAGAGTTGCTCCCGGAAGTATTGCTCGCGCTCATTTACTGCTTTGAAATAATCGTTTGGAAATGCGCGCTTTAACTCATTATTCATAAAATAGTAGGGGTTTCCTTCGCAACCGAAGGAAGATTGAATAAGGGAATCCGCGCCTATTTTAATGAAAGGAGCAGCCGGGCTAACCTCACGGTTGACGTGGTACTCTTTATTTTCCAAATTTAGTGTTAGACTGTCAACCAAAACTTTAACAACCTCGACGGGCAGTTTGAGAAAGCCTGCCGCGTTTTGTATCGTTTCCGTCCTTGAACAAAATAGAGATATAATATCAGGCAGGTTGGTGGTTTCATTTTTTTTTATCAACGCTTCGCAAAAATCTTTATGCTTCATTGATACAGCCATATTTAGCTCGGCAAAATCACGAAATATAGCATAAGGAATTCCATTAAAAGTGCTTTCGAACGGAAACAAATCCTGATTGAACATGGATGCTGATCTGTAATAGGCCAGCTTTTGATAGTAATCGTCTATGTCACTATCACTATACTGATATTGGATCATATGCCCCAGCCATGGCTGGACTATAGAAAAAAGCTTATTTTGTATCGGTCCAAATTCCTTAAGTAATGCGTCGATATTAGGCTTGGAAAACCCATCGTTTAATAATTTTTTATACCAGTCGGCTGCTTTTCTGTCAATATTTTCTATGTCAACATCTTCCGAAATGTAAGTGAAATGAAAAGCCCGTTCTTCCGGAATGTGAGACAGCCTCGTAATTCCCGCCTTGAGGTACAACTGAAACCTTTCCACAAGAGCTATTTTACCACAGTGGATGATGAAAGTATTGGCCCAGTTCCATAATTTGTCATCCACAACGGTTGTAATCCAGCCGACTTCATTAATTGCAGGACCGATAAGATAATTTAAAGCTTTGATGTAGCCCATTTCGTAAAATATGGAGTTATTATCGTCATCACCTTTATAGTGCTGACTATAAAAGACATCCATTGCCCGGACTATAATCTGGATCATCGCCTTAACCGTGAAAAAATCTTTCGGTATTGACGCATTTACCCGCGAATTTTCGCCGTCAATAAAAATCTGCAGTTCGGTTGTCTCATCCATTCGGCAGGGCTTCAGGTATTGATACTTTGTTCTTGTAGTTGACCAGCATCTGGAGGAATTCACGATAATTCGCCAAAATTTTCGAAGTTGGAATTTTATCGATCCTGCCATCAGTTGTCGTTAGCCAAGAATCAAGGTTAACCACTGCTTCGCGCCGACAAGCAGTCACCAGCAAAACCATACACAACAATATCGGTTTAGATAAATTCATTGTTAAAGATAAAATAATAGGATATGAAAATTTATCTTTTGCCTCAAATTATTATATAGGATATGAAAAGTAAAATGTCGATTATTAATATATAATTTTTCATCTCATCTGCTATGAGTAATAAATCATTCTGCGGATTACTGTATAGGTACAGGAATCTCTCATCCGATGTAGTATCGGGGATTTAAAAATATTTTAATGATTTATGGGTAAAAGGATTTAGGTACGATACCTATTCAATGCGGCAGAGATGCAGAAACGGCTCGGATTGGGATAATCAATATACCCAGAGCCCGTGTCTCCTATATTTAGCCTAAAGTTTTAAAGCGGCATAAACGGATCATACAATAAAACCATTTCACCTCATAATTCCTTTTATTTTTAAAAACTTATTAACTTTATATTATGACGTTAGTAGAGTTGAAAAAGTCAATTCACGATAAGATAGATAATTTGGATGACCCGGATTATTTAGATATGTTGAATACCATGATCAATTATAAGGATAAGCCGTTTGTAATTCCGGGCCACATGAAAGAAGGTATAAGGCAAGGGACTGAAGATATAAAGAACGGGGATTTTTACACCATGGGCGATTTTGAAAGGAAATATGAGAAATGGCTAAAAGAATAGGCTCCCGCCTGTCCAAGTGTGCCATTTGGATACACAACAGTTTAAACGTCCCGCTTAAATTAAAAAGCATAAGCCTTCATATCTGTCAGTTGGCGGCTACATCGGCCCTCATTTTTACCGCCGGGAATCCGCATTTTTAAACCTTATTATTTCAATTTTTCAAAATGCAAAAATTGGAATAATTGACTATCAGCTGATTACAACTTTAAAAACGAGTGTGCTATTGCGAAGTGAACATGAACAGGTATCTATTGCCTCTTGATTTACTGCATTGGTAGTCTTGGCTATTCACCTTCAGCCGGCGCACGCTAAAGAAATCACCAGCAAAAAACTTCTTAAAATATTTTAAAAAGTTTCATTTTTATTGACTGCTTAACACAAAAAGTGTAATTTACGCCCACCAATTATCAAGTCTATGAAAGCCTCATTGAAGATCGCATCATTTGAAGAATACGAAAAAGTTTATAAGCAAAGCGTTGAACATCCAGAACAATTTTGGGAAGGCATTGCCAATAATTTTCAATGGCGAAAAAAGTGGGATAAAGTTTTAGAATGGAATTTCAGCGAGCCAAAAATAAAATGGTTCCAGGGCGCAAAGCTAAATATTACCGAAAACTGCCTCGACCGTCACCTGGATACTTTAGGCGATAAGCCCGCTATTTTATGGGAGCCGAATGACCCATCGGAGCACCACCGCGTACTTACCTATAAACAACTGCACGAAAAGGTTTGCCAGTTTGCCAATGTGCTTAAAAATAACGGTGCAAAAAAGGGCGACCGTATATGTATTTATATGCCTATGGTGCCCGAACTGGCCATTGCTGTTTTGGCCTGTGCTCGTATCGGCGCTATCCATTCAGTTGTTTTTGGCGGGTTTTCGGCACAATCCATTGCCGACAGGATAAATGATGCCACCTGCAATATCGTAATTACTGCCGATGGCGGATACCGGGGCACCAAAGAAATCCCGCTAAAAAACATTATTGACGATGCACTGGTGCAATGCCCGTCGATTAAAAAAGTTATTGTGCTTACCCGCAGCCGCACGCCGGTATCCATGATAAAGGGCCGCGATGTTTGGTGGGAAGATGAAATAAAAAAAGTAGAGACTGATGGCAATACCAGCTGTGAGGCAGAAGAAATGGATGCGGAAGATATGCTATTCATTCTTTATACATCCGGCTCAACCGGCAAGCCAAAAGGCGTAGTGCATACCTGCGGTGGTTATATGGTTTATACGGGCTATACGTTTGCCAATGTGTTTCAATACGAACCCGGCGAGGTTTATTTTTGTACGGCCGATATCGGCTGGATCACCGGCCACTCCTATATTGCTTACGGGCCGTTATCGCAAGGCGCAACAACCGTAATGTTTGAAGGTATACCGTCGTGGCCAACGCCGGGTCGGTTTTGGGATATTGTTGGCAAGTACAAGGTAAATATCTTGTACACTGCCCCAACGGCCATCCGTTCGCTGATGAGTTTTGGCGATGAAGCGTTAAAAGGTAAAGATTTTAGTTCCCTTAAAAAATTAGGTTCCGTTGGCGAACCGATAAACGAAGAGGCCTGGCACTGGTTTGATGAAAAGATAGGCCAGGGCAAATGCCCGATAGTTGATACCTGGTGGCAAACCGAAACCGGCGGCATCATGATCTCGCCTATTGCAGGCGTTACCAAAACTAAGCCCAGCTATGCCACACTTCCATTGCCGGGCGTGCAGCCTGTTTTGGTTGATGAAAATGGCAAAATAATTGAAGGCAACGATATAAGCGGAAACCTATGCATCAAATTCCCATGGCCGGGCATGCTGCGCACTACTTACGGCGACCACGACCGCTGCCGCACCACGTATTTTGCAACCTATCCAGACCTGTATTTTACAGGTGATGGTTGCCTCCGCGATGAAAATGGTTATTACCGCATTACAGGTCGCGTTGACGATGTACTGAATGTATCAGGCCACCGTATAGGCACTGCCGAAGTGGAGAATGCCATTAACATGCATAGCAGCGTTGTTGAATCAGCCGTTGTGGGTTACCCGCATGATATTAAAGGGCAGGGTGTTTATGCCTTCGTGGTAGCTCCTAACTATCACGGTGATGAAGAGCTGGCCCGCAAAGATATTATGATGACGGTAGCCCGGATCATCGGCGCCATAGCAAAACCGGATAAAATACAGTTTGTAAGCGGCCTGCCAAAAACACGTTCAGGCAAAATTATGCGACGGATATTGCGTAAAATAGCAGAAGGTGATACCAGTAATTTAGGTGATACTACTACTTTGCTTGATCCGGCTGTAGTTGATGAGATTAAATCCGGGGCGTTGTAGGAAAGTTGATGGTTGATGGTTCATGGACTGAAATATGTATCTTTATCTATAATTAAGCGACTTGAATGGAAAATAAAGATGCACGCTGGAAACAACGTTTTCAAAATTTCGAAAAGGCCTTTTTATTTTTTGAAACTACCGTTGAAAAAGAAAGTTATACCCCAATTGAAGTTGGCGGTTTAGTGCAGGCTTTTGAATTTACCTTTGAATTAGGCTGGAAAACAATTAAAGATTTTTTGTACGAACAAGGGTTGAACACCAATTTCCCTCGTGAGACAATTAAAGAAGGCTTTAGGACTCAAATAATTGAAGATGGTCACGTTTGGCTGCATATGCTTGAAAAGCGAAACGAGCTATCGCACACCTATAACGAAGAAGTGGCAAGCCAGGCGGTTGAAATTATTAAATACCAGTATTACCAGGCTATAGAACAGGTGTATCATTTTTTTAAAGCTAAAATAAATGAACAATAACCAGTTTGGATTTAAGCAGGGCGATCTTGAAACTATTGTCCAAATGATCTCAAAATTCCCGGAAATTGAAAGGGCTGTTATTTTTGGATCGAGGGCAAAAGGGAATTACCGTGCCGGCAGCGATGCAGATATTGCTGTGTGGACAATAAATAATGATGCTGTTTGGCAACTGTCAGGCATTTTAAATGATGAAACGCTGCTGCCCTATAAGTTTGATGTGCTGAACTATAATAAAGTTGATAACCTTGAATTAAAAGATCAAATTAATAAAGCAGGACTTGAAATATATCAAAAAAAGCTGCAAGGCGCTTAAATAGCAATAGTATCACGTACTTTGCACGTGTTCAGGCCTGCTCTTAAAATTCCAGATCCTTTCTGCTTTTCTGCCGATCAACCAAAACGACAAACCTAATATCCCAAAAAACACTGTTTTATTGGTGTTGTCCCAAAAGTATTCGAAGTATTTGGTGTAGATAAAGATGATAAGGAAGGTGATGCCGAATTCCCTTGCTATAACGTCCTTGGTTTTTAAGCCAAATAAAAGAAAACCTATCGCAACCACGCCTGCAATAATTCCCCAATAAAAGAAGCTGATTTGCCGGATGTGCCACCATTTATCAATATCGCCCGCGTTGCCAAATATGCTTAGCAACCATAACGACATAAACAAGTATAACAAGCCGATAACATAAGTAAGTTCCCAAAAGCGGGCGAACCATTTTTGTTTTTTCAGGATATAACAACTGCTTACTAATACTATGCTAAACAGCACAAACCGCAAAGGGTAGTTCAGGCCTAAAAAATAATCGCTCCAACGGGTTTGATATCCGGTTTCTGTCCCAAACCAGCTGCCAAGCGAAACCAGTGCGAACAGCCATATCATCCTCGAATCCATCCGCCAGGCTAAAAAACCGTAAACAAAAACAGATAGTAAAAATAACAGCGGAAAATTGCCCGAACCATTATCAAAAGTTTTACCCAAAAAAGCAATGCAGCTTGCTGTAAACAATACGCCGGTAAAAATAACGGCCTCGTTACTGAATACTTTTTCGGGGTATTTATGTTCCCATCGTCTGCCGAAATAAAATAAAACCGCCGCTATAATAGCCGAAGCTATGCTTATAACGAAATCGGGCGTGTAATACAGGTTTTTGAGCCAGTTTATGATCCTGTCATCTATAATAAGCGAACCAACAGCTATAGCGCCGCAAAGCAAAGCTATCCAGAATGAATATTTTGCAAGCCGCATCCAATCGAACCCCTTAACCTCGTATGACCCGCGGAGTTTTTGAGCAATATCCCCATCTATCAAATGCTCCTTTTCCCAATGCGAGATGGAATTATTTAAAAATTCGCTTTCCTGTTTATCGAGATTGAGTTTCATTTTAGCTCATGGTTCATAGCTCATGGTTCATGGTAAAAATGCCATAGGATGATCTATTGATAACCAAGGTAGTACTTTTTAGGCAATAATCTATAATCGCACCAAAAATCGGCCATGAACTATGAACCATCAGCTATGAACTAAGCCAACAGCCTCATCACCTCCACCTTATCTTTTGCAATTTGTGCTTTTAGTGCTTCGAGTGTAGAGAATTTCATGTCCCCGCGTACAAAATTGAGGAATTCCATACGGATTTGCTGGTTGTAAATATCCTGGTCAAAATCAAAAATATTTACTTCGATATTATGGGTAAGCCCGTTAAGGGTTGGCCGGGTGCCGATATAGGCCATGCCGTTGTAAGTTGCATCGGCTACTTTTACTTTAACAGCAAAAATACCATCGCCGGGGATGAGCTTATACCTTTCTTCAATAACAATATTGGCCGTCGGGTAACCAATTTGCCTGCCAATCTGGTCGCCGCGTACCACCATACCTGTGATAAAAAACGGGTAGCCCAAAAAAGTATTGGCCAATTCAATTTCCCCGTTCAACAATGCTTTTCTTACTCGTGTCGAGCTGATGGCAACTTCATTAATATCCTGTTCTGGTATTTCAACTACATCAAAACCATAAATAGGGCCTAAGCGCAAAAAGTCATCCAGGCCACCCTGCCTGTCTTTGCCAAAACGGTGATCGTACCCAATTACTATCTTTTTTGTGCCTATCTTATTTACCAGCACATCGCGGATATACTCCTCGGCGGTTTGATTAGAAAAATCCCTTGAAAACGGTGTGATGATAAGGTGATCAACACCTAAATGCTCAAGCAATTCGGCTTTTTCGTTAATGGTATTGATCAGTTTAAGGCTTTCGTCTTCGGGATGCAATATCATCCGCGGATGCGGGAAAAAAGTCAGCAGCACGGTTTCGCCGCCTGTACTTTCCGCCAATTCTTTTATTCCCGAAATTATCTTACGGTGGCCGATATGTGCTCCGTCAAAAGTGCCAATAGTAACCACGGCATTTTTTAAGGGAACAAATTCATCAATACTATGATATATCTTCATATGTTATGATTACGCAGATTTCTATTTTGGGGTTGTTTGGTGAAATCATTATTCAATATCAGGTAGGGTCGTCTTTAATTCCCTTATCATCGTCACCAGTTCCATCACTTCATGGGCATCATCAATTTTATAACTGCCGCTGCGTGTACGCCTGAGTTTTGAAAGATAGGCGCCATTATCAAGCGCTTTCCCAAAATCATTTACCAATGAACGGATGTAGGTGCCTTTACTGCACACCACCCTGAAATTAATTTCGGGCAGGGTGATATTGGTTATTTCAAATTCGGAAATAGTAACGTTGCGTAAACGCAATTCAACATCTTCACCGCGGCGGGCTTTTTCATACAACCGTTCGCCATCAATTTTTATGGCCGAATGTGCTGGGGGATACTGCTGGATATCGCCGATAAATTGCTGGCATGCCCTCCTTATTTCGTCTTCTGTAATATGGCTGATGTCGAATTTTTGGTCGGCATCGGTTTCCATATCATAGGATGGGGTGGTTTCGCCCAGTATCATAGTGCCGGTATATTCTTTTTCCTGCGCCTGGAAAGTATCTATCTGCTTGGTCATTTTACCTGTGCAGATGATCAACAATCCGGTAGCCAACGGGTCGAGTGTGCCGGCATGGCCCACTTTTAACTTTAGCGGCTTAAAGGCATTACGTATTTTGCCAACCACATCAAAGCTTGTCCAGTTATAAGGCTTGTTTATTAATAGCAGCTGGCCTTCAGCAAATTCTTCTATGTGGGTATAATTATTTGATTTCACCGATTTTGTTTATTTGGATTTCACCGATTTTGTTAGCCGATTTCATATTACTGATTAAGTAGATTTTGTCAAACATAATCAACGTAATCATATAAATCACCCTAAATCAGCGGTCCCCGTTAAAAATAACTCCTCTTTAATTTCAGGTATTATATTTTTTTCAAGCGCCGTATCAAAAAGCAATTTTATGGCCTTTTTTCCTTCAGCGCCCAGGTCAACCGAATACTTGTTTACATACAGTTCAATATGCTTGTACATTACCTCCTCACTCATTTCCTGCGCGTGGGAGCGGATAAACTCCAACCCCGATTTTGGGTTTTCAAAGGCAAACTCCACCGACTTACGCAAAACACGGTTAATTTTATGCTGAACATCCAAAGGTAAATTTCTATTAGCTACTATGCCGCCAAGCGGGATTGCACAACCGGTTTGTTTTTCCCAGTAATCGCCAAGGTCGATGATCTTTTTTAATCCTTTATCCTGGTAAGTAAACCGGTTTTCATGAATGATGAGGCCAATATCAACCCGCCCCTCTAAAACTGCATTTTCAATGTCCGAAAAAACAAGCTCAACTTTATTGGTAGCATTGGGGAAAGCCAGCCCTAATAAAAAATTAGCAGTAGTGTATTTGCCAGGAATCCCAATTCGGGGATTTACGGTTTCAGATTTACGATTTACGATTTTTCCGGTCTGTAAATCCGAAATCGAAATTTCGAAATCCGAAATCAACAACGGCCCAACGCCAAAACCCAGCGCACTTCCTGCATCCAGCAAAATGTATTTATCGGCTACATAGGCAAAGGCATGGTAACTGAGTTTAGTAACATCCAATTCGCCGCGCATTGCTTTTTGGTTCAGTGTTTCTACATCATCGTAAAACACTTCAAAATCCAAGCCTTCGGTATCAATTTTATTATGGATGAGGGCGTCAAAAATAAAGGTATCGTTGGGGCAGGGCGAAAAACCCAGGGTAAGTTTCATAGTAAAATCAAAAGTTAAGTCCCAATTTGCTCTGTGATCTTTGTGCCTCCCTCGTGTTCTTTGTGGTTAAGTTTTAACCGCAGAGATCACAGAGAGATTCGCAAAGTGACACAGAGTTTTAAACATGCTATGCATACAGCTTTAAAAATTCCACCGCAAAGGTATTCAGATTTTTTATGGCAAGCCCTATTTTCCAGTTATCGCGATTACGCTTTTCAACATAATTTGACACAGCCCTTATTTGTATGCAGGGCACATTCATTTGCTTACAAGCGTAAAAAAACGCAGCGCCTTCCATGCTTTCTAATTGTGCATTCAATCGTTTGGCAACTTTGTTGATAGAATCTTCGTTGCCATGCACTGTATTTACCGTTATTACTGTTGCCAGACGTAAATTAAAAGTGTTAAAAAGATTATAAAGGTCGGCAAGCTTTGTCGATGGATAAAATGTCACTTCGCCAAATCCAAGTGTTTCAATAGGTATAAATTCACCATCATCTTCGGCACCCAACTCGGCAAGCGTGTCTTCAGTTATTTCCAGTAGCTCACCTTCGGCAATATTCCTGTCGAAACTGCCCGCTATACCTAAATTAACTACCAGGTCGTACTTATTTGCCACCAGGTGCCTGCCCAGCGCAAAAGCAGTCGCCACCATGCCAACGCCTGTTATCAGGATTGAGCAATTATAATTGAGATTTACGACTTCAGAATTACGATTTACGATTTTGGCATCTGGCATTAAAGTATCATCCTCTTTAAAATCGTAATTCGTAATTCGTAATTCTGAAATCAATTGCCCGACTTCAAACTCCGTGGCAACCACAACCAATATCCGCATATTGCTTTTTTTATGACGCTAAGATAAAACTTATGCCCTGTTTTTGTTTTGTATATTTGCACCATTATTAGTTATGATGATATATATTACGCGTAAAGAACATTTCAACGCGGCACACCGGATGTACCGCGAGGAATGGAGCGAAGAAAAAAATGCCGAAGTGTTTGGCAAATGTGCCAACCCGAACTGGCACGGGCATAATTATAACCTTTTTGTAACCGTAAAAGGCGAGGTTACCCATGCAACGGGCTACCTTATGGACCTGAAAGAATTAAAGGTAATTATCAATGATTATGTGATTGAGAAGCTCGATCATAAAAACATTAATAAAGATGTTCCTTTTATGACAGGAAAAATGGCATCGACGGAGTTACTTTGCATCGAGATTTTTAACCAGCTAAAAGCGCCGATAGAAGCATACCCCGGTGTGTTTTTACATTCAGTGAAATTATACGAAACCGAAAATAATTCGGCTGAATACTTTGGCGATTAAACCAGGACAATGAGTAACTACAACCACATCCCCGATCGTGATGACGATATTGAGGGTTACATAAAAATCGACCGCTATAACCCCGAACTGATCAGCAGTCTGTCTGGCCATTACCATGAAGTTTTAAAACAAATTGGCGAAAAGCCCGAGCGCGAAGGGTTATTAAAAACCCCTGAACGTGTTGCAAAAGCCATGCTTTATTTAACACAGGGTTATGACCTTGATGCAAAAGAGATCCTTAACTCCGCCATGTTTAAGGAAGAGTATAGCCAGATGGTGATTGTTAAAGACATTGAAGTTTATTCGATGTGCGAGCATCACATGCTGCCGTTTTTCGGCAAAGCGCATGTGGCTTACATCCCTAATGGCCATGTTGTAGGTTTAAGTAAGATACCAAGAGTTGTTGATGTATTTGCCCGCCGTTTGCAGGTGCAGGAACGTCTGACCAACGAAATACGCGATTGCATACAGGATACGTTGCACCCATTGGGCGTGGGTATTGTTATTGAATGCCGCCACCTTTGCATGAGTATGCGCGGCGTACAAAAACAAAATTCGGTAACCACAACATCGGCATTTACCGGCGAGTTTTTAAAAGAAAAAACAAGAACAGAGTTTTTGAATTTGATCTCAGCGAAGCTGGGGTAGGGTTGGTGAATGGTTGATTGTGTGAGTGGTTGATTAAGTTGGGAGGAATCATGTTTGCTATAGCAGCCTTACAAATCAACTAAATACTTAAATTTGGACTGTTAACTACTCACTTAATCAACTTAATAAACCACTTAACTAATCCATGAAAGCATACATTTTCCCCGGGCAAGGCGCACAATTTGTTGGTATGGGCAAAGATCTTTACGAACAATCGGAACAGGGCCGCGAATTATTTGAGCAGGCTAACGAAATACTTGGCTTCCGAATTACCGATATAATGTTTGAAGGGACTGAAGAAGGCCTCAAACAAACCAACGTTACTCAGCCAGCCATATTTCTGCACTCTGTTATCCTTGCAAGCGTTTTGGGTGATGATTTTAAACCAGACATGGCCGCAGGCCATTCGCTCGGCGAGTTTTCGGCCCTCGTTTCTGCAAAAGCATTGTCTTTTGAAGATGGACTGCGTTTAGTGGCAGCACGTGCTAATGCCATGCAAAAAGCCTGTGAGATACAGCCATCAACCATGGCAGCTATTATTGGCCTGGATGATTTTACCGTTGAAGATATTTGCCACCGTATAAGTGATATAGTGGTTGCAGCAAATTACAATTGCCCCGGGCAACTGGTAATTTCGGGTACTATAGCCGGAGTTGACCGGGCCTGCGAATTATTGACCGAAGCAGGTGCCAAAAGGGCCTTAAAACTCAATGTGGGCGGCGCTTTTCATTCGCCATTAATGGAAGCTGCAAAAATTGAGTTGGAACATGCCATAGTTCATACCGAAATTAAAGTGCCACTTTGCCCTATCTACCAAAATATCGATGCAAAACCATATACCGCCCCGGCACTTATCAAACACAATTTAATAGCGCAGCTTACCGGCCCGGTACGCTGGACACAAACCGTAAAACACATGCTCGAAGATGGTGCAACATCATTTACCGAAGTTGGCCCCGGCAATGTTTTGCAAGGCCTTGTAAAAAAAGTTGACCGGCAAATACCTACTGAAAGCGCATCTTTTAAGTCTTAAGTCCGAAGTCGAAAGTCTTGAGTCTTAAATTTTAACTCATTATTTTTGACTTGGGGCTTTCAGCACAGTTTTTCTGACTTAAGACTCAAGACTTTCGATTTAGGACTTGAGTTTTATTCATTATCTTTGACTTAGGGCTTTCGGCCATAGTTTTTTTGACTTAAGATTCAAGACTTTCGACTTAAGACTTAACAACATGGCTTTATTTTTGCTCTGAAATTAGTTAAATAATCAATTGAGTACATCCGGGAAAATACGTTTGATGCTGGCGCTGCTATGTGCCAGCTTGCTTTTTACAGCAATTATCGTTCAGAAAACCTATACTCCTGTAAATAATCTTGATCAAACGGCGAGGACGCTTGAAAATAACCTGCATAAAAAAGAGCGGTATGTAAACGAGGTAATAAATGACTCAGCCCAGTTTAAACGGCTAAAGCTTTTAAAAAAGGCCCCGCAACTGGGGCTTAAATATATACAACAGTTTACTACCGAAAAAAGCATTTGGTTTATAACGCTTACCAACGGACAATTAAGTTTTTGGAGCGGCATTAAAGTTATACCTGACTTTCCTGCAACCATTAAAGAAGGCTATTCATTCCAAAAGGAGGCTAATGGCTATTACGAAGTTATAAAAAAGACCGAAGGAAACTTTTCGGCTATTTTTTTTATCCCGGTAAAATCAAATTACACTTTTGTAAACCAATATCTTCAAAACACCTTTGCGACAGATTTACTTAAGGATAATAATATAGAAATAGCCGATTTCACTGATAAAAATGTATATGAAATATTCAGTACCACCAATTCTTATCTATTCTCGGTTAAAGTAAACCATGGTGAAATAAACCTTACTTTTTTTTACTATGAGTTGGTCATATGGATACTAACGCTGATAAGCTTCTGCATTTTAGTACATAATATTTGTCACTATATTTCGGAAAAGGGGCGCCCAGTCATTTCTTTGATTTTTTTAGCTGCATTTATAGTTGCTGTCAGGTTTGTTAATTTAAATTATGGCTGGCCGGATTTCACTTATAAACTAAAAATTTTTAACCCCATTTTTTATGGGTCAAGCATGGCCTATCCGTCATTGGGCGACTTCTGCCTTAATATACTATTTGTTTGCTGGTTTACCGTGTATTTGTACACTCTGCGTAATAAACTTTTAATGAAGGTGCCGGGTAAAATTTGGGGTTATTTTATCTTCATCGGCGGTATACTAACGCTAATTATTATATCCACCGCATTGCTAAACCTGTTTTTGGGTCTGGTTGTAAATTCAAAAATAAGTTTTGATGTAAGCAATGTACTTAATCTTTCCTTTTTTAGTTTGCTGGGAGTTTTAATGTTGTGCTTTAGCTTCCTGATATTCTACCTCGTTTCCGAGGTTTTTTTAACGGTGGCTTTCAGGCTTCTGATACCAAATACACAAAAAGCGCTTCTTTTTACTTTTTGCGTACTTTTAACCACTGCTATAACGGCCTGGTATCATCAACTTACCTTGTTTTATATACTGTGGGGTATAATTGTTTTAATAAGGGCATATGCTTTCAGGTATAAAGGCGCCCTGCTCGATCCGGGTTCGCTTGCTGTTATAATTTTGATCTGCGCGCTCATTTCATCAATAAAATTAAATTATTTTGAATCAATAAAAGAAAAGGGCACGAGGACAGCCTTTATTCAGAAACTGGAAGTTCCGGATGATGCTAATGCCGATGATATATTTAAAAAGATTGAACAGCAAATAGTCGCCGACCCATCTATAATTCAGCATTTTAAGGATAGCATTTATAATAGCGATTATTTAAAAACACGTTTACAAAAACTCTATTTTAATGGCTATTTGTCAAAGTATGAATTTAAAATACACGAATTTGACAATCATGAAAAGCCTGTTTCGGCCGATAAGAGTTATGACCTGAATGATTTTAAAAGCCTTGTGCTTTATAGTTCATATAAAGTTTCGGGCTATTTTTATCGGGTTAATGAATCATTTGGCTTCCTCAACTATTTTGCCATTCTCCCTGTAATGGAAAATAACGATAGGTTGGGCACCATTGTGATTGAATTAAAATCCAAGCCGCAACAGGTGAATACCTCATTCCCGGCATTGTTGGTCGATGGCCAATTGGAAGATGAGGACGAATTTAAAGAATACTCGTACGCGTTCTATAGCGATAATAAATTATTAAGCCAAAGCGGCAATTACGTTTATAACGTGATTAACACCGACCTACAGGGAGAATTAAAAAAGTATGTGCTTAAAACAACCGAAAACAATAATAATGAGTTGTATTCTCGATTTACAACATTCAGTCATTTAATATATAAACCAAGCGACCGAAATCTTATAGTGGTAAGCAAAGAAGAAAATGCACTGTATTTTGGTATAACTTCAATGACTTTCTTTTTTGTGGTGTTCCTGATTTTTAGTGTTTTTGCAATAATTATACGTTGGCTATGGATACGGATACGAATATTAACGATTAAAAATGATAAAATAAAATGGAGCTTTAAGATAAATTCCGACCTGATACTATATAAAACACGTATCCAGTTTTCGATGGTGTTTGCTGTAGTTGCCACCCTGGTACTGGTTGGGTTCATAACTTTTTTTTCCATCAGCGCCCAATACCAAACGCAGCAGGATAAAACCATACGGGATAAGATAACGAGCATAGTAACCGCTTTTGAAAACGGGGCGTTTACTAAATACTTAGCGGGTGTTAACGAAGATAGCCAGCCGGATTTCGATGATTTTGCAAGCAGGTATTCAACTGACCTTACTTTATTTGACATCAATGGTAATGAGTTGGTTACTACCGAACCAAAGATATACGAGAACGGGCTGCAAGCGCGGAGAATGAATGGAAGGGCTTTTATTAACCTTCATCAACTACAAAAATCTGAATATCTGAATGAGGAAATAATCGGGAGGTTGAATTATAAAGCGGCATATATGTCTGTTCGCAATTCAAAAAATGAAACCATTGCTTATTTGCAACTGCCTTATTTTTCGAACGAAGCCGATTACAAACAGCGCATTGGATCGTTGCTCAACATTATGATAAACGTATATGCCGTAGTTTTTGTAGCAATAGGATTGTTTGCTGTGTTTATTGCCCGGCAAATAACTGCGCCATTAAACTTTATCCAGTACAGTTTAAGCAAAACAATGTACGGCAAAAAAAATGAGCCGATAAGGTGGGACCGTGATGATGAAATAGGATCGCTGGTAAAGGAGTATAACAAAATGATATCCATGCTGGAGAGCAGCGCTCAAAAATTGGCACAGTCCGAACGTGAAAGTGCATGGCGCGAAATGGCAAAGCAGGTAGCCCACGAAATAAAAAACCCTTTAACGCCTTTAAAGCTTGGTTTGCAGTTGCTTGATAAATCATGGAAAGATAAAGATCCGAAGTTTGATCAGAAATTTGAAAAATTCAGCAAGTCATTCGTTGAGCAGATAGAAAGCCTTTCATCCATTGCCTCCGAATTTTCGGCATTTGCAAAAATGCCCGAAACCAAACTTGAAAGGCTAAATATTTTCGACATATTAAGCCAGGCTGTTACCATTTTTAAAGAAATGGATAATATAAAAATATTATACCAGATACCCGAAGAACCATTTTTTATAAATGCCGACCGCGACCAATTATTGAGGTGTTTTAATAATTTGTTGAAAAATGCCATTGAGGCCACCATGTCGAACCGGCCGGGTATTATCGAGATCAATTACATGGTTACCAGTAAAAACATACTGCTTACCATAAAAGATAATGGTGACGGCATACCCGAAGGCTTACGTGAAAAAATATTTGAACCTAATTTTACTACAAAAAGCTCGGGCACAGGCCTTGGACTGGCCTTCGTAAAAAATTCTATTGAAAATGCAGGCGGCAAAGTTTGGTTTGAAACCGTAGTTGGCGGTGGCACAACCTTCTATTTTAGTTTGCCTGCAGCATAGATAAACCGGAAACTTTAAAAGTAGCATCAATTATCTTACAAACGCTTTTAATTAAAAAGTCCGGGCTGCCTTTCGGAAGAAGCTAACCCGGACCTTGTTTCACCGCTCTTTTAACCAGAGAGGGGTATTGTTTCTATTTTAATGAGAAGCCCGATTTCCCCATAGTATATCCGTCAGCGTAAAGCAAAACGGTATAGTCGCCTTTTTGGAATGCTACAGGATTTAACCAGTCAATGGTATAGCTGCTACCATCATTTTTAAAGTCGATGGAGGTTTTATAGGTATATTGAAGGTCCTGCCCATCGGCGCTAAAATTACCTGCATCTGTACCTGTGATGAGGTTGCCTGTTGGGTCAACAATACGGATATAAATATCGTGCATGCCTTTTTCGGCAATATCGTTGCTTGCAACCGTAAAATTTATCTTAATTTTTTTAGCGGGGCTTGCGCGTTTTGTATCAACTTCTTTGCCGCTGCCTTTAACTTTATAGGCAACAATATCAGCAGTAGCCAGTTTTATTGCTGAGCCCACTTTCACTTTAGCACCCAGATCCTGGTTCTGTTTTGAAAGTGTCGAATCCTTTTGGTTTACTGTTTTAATGGTTGTCTTTAAGGTGTCCCTTTCGGCAGTTAACGAAGTGTTTTGTTTCTTTAATTCTTCAATATCGGCAGTATACTTAGCAACAAAATACCGCAACTGCTTTACACTTTCCTGGGCGTCGGCAAGCTCAGCAACCGTTAATTTACCTTTTTTAAGTTCGGTGCGCAATACATTGATCTTAGCCTTTAACGAGTCTGTTTGCGCCTTCATGGCTACAGTCATTTTTGCTTTTCCGGAATTTACCTGCTCAATCTGGGCTTCCAGGCTATCAAGTTCAGTTTGCAGTCTCGTACGCTCGTCGTTCTGATAAACAATTTTCGTATCAGATTTATTTTTTTGGAGGTACAAATACACGTCAGTGGCCAGCAAAGCCAACACAACCACTATAAGGAAGTAAATGACATTTGAGTTTTTTTTAGGTGTTTGCCCGGTTTGGTTTTCCATAGCTGTTAATTTAAGTTTTTGATAGTTAAATGTGAGTAAATGTGGGCCGGTATAATAAAGCTATATATTTCAATTTATTTAAACACAGCAATATTTTATTTGTTGTTACTAATATATTTTTTTCGATAATAGTAACTTCCGGTACTTGATTTTTGATGTTATCTCATTTAATATACATAAAAGTGTGAAAAATATAACTCAGACCACAACCAATAGATTCAATAATTTAATTAAGGGTGCGCTAAAAATAAGCACAATATGATTAAAACACAAAATACGCGCAATTATTATGTCCGATACTAAAACTGCTACGCTGTGAGTTTATATCTTTGCAGCTTTTAATAAAATTCATTTAATGTACACGTGCCGGCAACTACTTCCCCTCATCTTTATACTATCCATCTTTATAAGAGCGCAGGCGCAACCCACTAAAATAGCAGATCAGGACAAGCCAGACCCCAAGCGGGAGTTTAGGGGTGTATGGATTGCGACCGTTGAGAATATTGATTGGCCAAGCAGCCCCAATTTAACCACCGATCAGCAAAAAAAGGAACTAACCAACATGTTTGATTTTATGCAGCAAGCAGGTATAAATGCCGTGATGCTGCAAATAAGGCCCGCTGCCGATGCTTTTTATGCTAAAAGCCGCGAGCCCTGGTCAAAATGGCTTACCGGGAAGCAAGGCAGGGGGCCTATTCCGCCTTATGATCCGCTCGAATTTGCAATAACTGAGGCACATAAACGTAATTTGGAACTGCACGCATGGTTTAACCCTTATAGGGCTACAAATGATGGAAAATTTTCGGCCCTAAGCCCGGACCATATTACAAACCTTAAACCAGAATGGTTTTTTATTTATGGCGGGATAAAAGTGTTCGATCCGGGTATTCCCGAAGTAAGGGACTATATTGTTAAAGTCTTTTTGGATGTGGTTGATAACTATGATATAGATGGCGTACACATGGATGATTATTTTTACCCCTACAGAATTGAAGGCCAGCATATCAATGATGCAGCAACTTTTAAAAAGTATGGAGGGGATTTCGATAACATAGACGATTGGCGCAGGAATAACGTTGATACGTTGATACACATGCTTACCGACAGCATACACAAACATAAGCCACGTATTAAATTTGGTATCAGCCCCTTTGGTGTATGGGCCAACAAATCACAAAACCCTGAAGGATCAGAAACCCACGGGCTACCGTCTTATTATGAACTATACGCTGATTCGAGAAAATGGATAAAAGAAGGATGGGTTGATTATATAAACCCCCAGATATACTTCCCGATAGGTGACCGGTCTGTGCCATTTGAGAAGCTATTGGATTGGTGGAGTGATAATACCTATAACAGGCACTTGTATGTTGGGCAGGCCGCTTACCGCATTAACGAGCGCCGCCCGGGCAGGTTTAAAAACCCCAATGCAATGCCCGATGAAATAAAGCTGCTACGTACAAATCCCAGGGTGCAGGGGAGCGTTTATTTTAGTGCAAAATCGCTGTTAAACAACCCGCTTGGGTTTACCGATTCGTTGAGGGAAAACTATTATTTTTACCCGGCATTGCCACCACCCATGCTATGGCTTGATTCGATACCGCCAAACCCGCCCATTAATTTTATGGCTATACAAGGCAAAACCGGAATTGACTTAAAGTGGGCAACGCCTTTACCGGCAAAAGATAAAGAGCCAGTTTACGGTTACGTAATTTACCGTTTTGATAGTAATGAAAAGGTAGACCTTACCGACCCGCAGTACATGCTGCATATTCAATACGATACCACCACTTCCTTTACAGATATCACTGTGGAAAAAGGTAAAACCTACCTTTATGTAGTTACGGCATTAGACAGGCTGAAGAATGAAAGCGAACCATCGCCTACTATTGCGGCTACGATGCATTAGTTGAGGAGGGAGTCAAGAAGCAAGAATCAAGAGCCAGGACAGGACAACAGTAGAAATAAAACCCTACTGAAGCATTCATTTTCTTGATTCTTGGCTTTTCCCCTAACTATTCATTATCGCACCGCAATTAATATCAATAGCCTGGCCCGTCATTGAGGCCTGGTTTAGTAGGTAAGAAACAAGTGAGGCTATTTCCGCCGGTTGGCTCATACGCCTTAATGGCACGCTCTGCATAGCTATATCATAAAACGCCTGTTTGCTTATACCAATGTTATCGGCAATGCCTTGCAGGCCTTGCTGTGCCATATCGGTGTCCACCCATCCGGGGCATATAGCGTTTACCAGTATATTTTGAGGTGCGTATTGTACCGCCCACGAACGCATTAAGCCAAGCAATCCGGCTTTTGAAGCGCAGTAAGCCGAATAATTGGCTACCCCTAACCTGGCTAAAATCGATGAAGTAATAACTATATGTTTTTCGCCGGGGGCCTTGCTTATATCGGGCAAAAAGGTATTTACAAAATTGTAGGTGCCCGTTAAATTGGTTTCAATAATATCTTGCCACCGGTCATCATCGCCCCAATAGTTTTCGCCGCCGATGCCTGAATTTGCTATCAGCCCATCTATCATTATACCGCCTAACTTGGCGGCGGCATTACTTAAGCTTTTTTTATCCTTTATATCGGCAGTTAGCATTGTGTGGCTACCATTTGACAGGCTTTGTAATGTTTGGTGCAGGTTATCGGTATTGCGGCCTAACAGGATACAGTTATGCCCTTCAACGCTTAGTTGTTGGGCAATAGCTTTGCCAATGCCTGTGCCGGCGCCACTTATAATATATGTTTTAGCCATGATGGATTAAAAGTTGATCAAACCCTTATCTTTTAAGCGGTGAAGATAAATATCAATTTCCATATCGCCCATGCCGAATATCTTTTCGGTCTCCCAAAATCTTATATGTATCTCAGACCTGGTTTTGATGCCGTAGTTATAAATATCACGCAATTTTTGCTCGATATAATTTAAGCCATTTTCATTTATTTGTAGGCGCTTAAGCTGTGCCTGCAAAGCCGGTTTTAACAAATGCAGGCTGCCCCAAAAGTCCGTTTTATTTAAATACTGCTTTAATTTTTCAGCATCGCGGCTTACATAAATATTCCAGGCTTCTTCGGCTATTATAAAATCCATTTCGCTCAACTGTTCCCTAATATTATCATACAAATATTCCAGTTCTTCGCCGTTGAGTTCGCCCATGCCCATAAAATTTTCCTTGCCGGGATAATCAGCAGGACAGATAAGGTATATGGCCGGCGTGGAAAGATCGGTTTGCTGTTTAAGGTAAGTCATGACGCCCAGCATATTTGTTTGGCAATGCAGGTCGAACTCGAACCAAAGGTTAATTTCATCATATGGTTCGCTTAATTTGGTAAGTTCGTTAAGCACCTTTTCCTGGTAACCTTCGGTTGTTTCGTTAACAGCCTTGCTTATCCAGTCTTGCCGGTTTTTCCAAAAGCTGCCTGATGAAATATTTTCTTCCAGCGGCCCTTCTGATAATACTTCGCGCCAAACCATTATATCGCCTTCAAGCCCGGTTTGCTCAAAACTTTGCATGGTGGAATCGCCGTTGAGGATGTGGAGGGTGCTCATATGACAAGTGTGTTTGCTTTATTAAACTAACAAAGTATAAAACTATGGTTTTGTTTACGCATGAAAGCAAATGCAATTGTAAAATATGTGTGCATTTCTTTTGGCTAAAGCCACAATACGATTGTTTATTCATTGCCGTCTGCTTTAGCCAACGGAAAAAGGACAGTGACCAAAATGGGGCTTTAGCTAAAATGATTACAAGAACCACATGATGATAGACCCCGTTTTGCAAAATTTGCTATTAAACAAAAAATCCCGGTCAAGCCGGGATTTTGTTAATTTATATGACTGAAATATTAATTAACCGGAATAGTGCCTGCAGTACGGCTAAACTTACTGTCAAGCCCAATGTAATCTGTCAATATCTGGCCGGCTTCCCTCTTTAAAAAATCAAGATCTTCGTTTGTTGGTTTTGGCTGGCCTTTTTTTAATGCAGGTAAGCCCATAGCTACCCGACGGTCATTTTCATCCTCGAACGATTTCTTTTCATCTGCATCACGCTGTTTCTTGAGTTGCTCTTCGTTCAAAGTGACGCTTTTTTCATTTTCATGCTTTTTAAAATCGGCAATATCTTCCTGCAGATATTTATAACTTGCGCTGGCTTCCATGCGCTGCTCGTGCAATTTTGTCAGCTGCGGTATTACCGGGGTAAAATCACCAACTTTGGTATAGTCGGTTTTAGCTATGATGTCAAAAGGCATTGCCGATGGTTCGGTATCTTCGCCATATTTATCCATTGGGATAACTGATGGGAACTGAATATCGGGCATAACGCCTTTATGTTGTGTTGAATTTCCGGTGATGCGGTAAAATTTAGCTATAGTTAAATTTAACTGGCCAAAAACAGTCTGGCTTCCTGTTGATACCGGTTTCCCTTTACCCACCAATGCTGCAATCTTATCGCGCAATGAGGCCGGGATTACCTTATCAAGGTCGATAGCGTTTTGTACCGAGCCTTTGCCATAAGTTTGTGTTCCCAATATAATTCCGCGACCATAATCCTGGATAGCGCCCGAAAATATTTCAGTAGCCGAAGCGCTGAAGCGGTCGACCAATATCGCCAGCGGGCCTGAATAGGCTACTGCGGGATCCTCGTCCTTATCAACTTCAACCTGGTCGTTTGCGTTCCGAACCTGTACTACCGGGCCTGTTTTAATGAATAAACCGGTAAGTTCGATAGCTTCCATTAACGATCCGCCGCCATTTTCGCGCATATCCATTACGATGCCGTCAACGCCTTGCTGTTTCAACGAATCGATAAGCAGTTTAACATCATGTGTGGTGCTTTTGTAATTCGGATTGCCCGATTTGTAGTCATTAAAGTCGATATAGAAAGCCGGCACTGAAATTACACCGATCTTAATGGTTTTGCCATTGCTCTCGTAGGTTTTGATCTCCTTTTTAGCCGACTCGTCCTTTAAAATGATCTTTTCACGCACCATTTCCACTACTTTGGGTTTACTGGCGGCGCTTGAGCCTTTTGGTAATATCTGTAACCTTACAATGGTGCCTTTGGTGCCCCTGATTAATGCTATTGCATTATCGATACGCCAGCCCACAACGTTTTGAAACTCGCCGTCTTTTCCCTGGGCAACACCTACAATACGGTCGTCAACACCAATCTGGTGGCTTTTATCAGCGGGACCGCCGGGAACTATAGACCGGATAGATATATACTCGTTCTCGGTAAATAAGCCTGCGCCTATGCCTTCCAGTTGTCTCGACATATCGATGTTGAAATTGGCTGCATTGGCAGGATCAAAGTAACTGGTGTGCGGGTCTATCGCTTCAGTAAATGCATCCATAAATAATTGGAAAACATCCTGGTTATTCAGCTTATTTTCTTGCGATAACAGGTTCTGATACCGTTTCTTCAAGGTTTCCCTGTCCTTTGCCAGGTCGCTATTAGCCATTTTTAGGTTAAGCAGATCGTATTTTACACGTAAAGTCCATAAATCATCCATCTCGCTTTGTGATCCTACCCATGGCAGCTTTTCACGATCGTAGTTAAAAACCTCGTTTTTGTCAAAATCAAAATTTTTATCCACCTGGGCAATTGAATAGTTTATGTGCTCGATGTACCTTTTTTGGTAAACATTGAATATATAAAATACATCGTTAAGGTTGCCGCTTTTTACATCATCATCCAAAACGGTTTTGTATTTATCAAAATCGGCGATGTCCGAAGCCAGTAAATAATTATGACTTTCGTCCAGCATTTTTATGTAGCGGTTATAAATTACCTGCGACAGGGAATCATTAAGCGGAACCTTTTTATAGTTGTAATTGGTGATCAGTTCGGCCACTGTTTTGCAAACAACACTTTGCTGTTCATCAGGCTGCAGGTCATTTGAACCGGCAACTTTTATCATTTTTCGCGGTGAGGCATGGCAGGCCAGCGCAGCACCGAGCACCAGCAACAAATAACATTTCTTAAACATATCTTTTACAGTCTTTAAATCCGGGATTAAATTCAACATC